>Ga0207428_10000144_pt1 | contig 96684 bp, 86 predicted proteins | sample RhiMethybrSRZTD1_FD_187600 | JGI IMG/M metagenome (GOLD analysis project Ga0207428, IMG submission 187600) | Populus rhizosphere microbial communities from Tennessee, USA - Rhizosphere MetaG P. TD hybrid SRZTD1 (SPAdes) (version 3) | ecosystem: Host-associated > Plants > Roots > Rhizosphere >... | reverse complement strand
GGCCTTCTTGATCACCGCCAGCGCCGCGTCGTGCGCTTTCTTGACCGACTGCTTGCCGTAATTGATCAGCGCTTCCTCGTCGAGCGCGAACCGACCGTCGAAGCCCGGCCCCGTCGCCTTGTGACCGCCGTCGCTGCCGAGGGTCAGGAATCCGCGTTTCAGCGCGTTCTCGACGGTGGCGGGCTGCAGCGTGAACGGCGTCAGCCCGGTAACCAGGTTGCCGTCGTAGCCGCCGCCACCCATCTGCAGCACGCGACGATTCCACGTGAGCGGCAGGTTCACTTCGAACTCGAGATTCGACGACTTCGGGTTCTGCGGCTTGACGATGCCGACGACCTTGCAGAACTCGCCGTTGGCATTGTCCTTCTCGGAGGCAGCGACAGCGGTGGCCGACTGCACCGTGGCACCGCTCGTCGGCAATCCGATCGCCGACGCCGGTATCGCGAACCCTTGCAGCGCGGCGCAATCGGCGGCCTTCAATTGGCTGCCGTTCTCCTGCGCTGACAGCGAATGGCCGGCAACAGTCACAACCGATCCGATCACGAGCGTGCCCGCCGCGCGCATCCAGGTCGCGTGTCTCATCGTGAACCTCGTTTCCGTTCAGGATACAACGGCCGCCGCGCCGCCGGTCACCGATCGAGGTCCGGTCGTCCTGGCGGCATGTGCTCGTCGACAGCGGTCGCGTAGAAGCCGCTGACGGCGTATGTGCTCATCACCGCGACCAGATCCATTGCCCCGCGCCGGCCGAAGAGCTGGGCGGCTTTCGCGAACGTCTGCGGATCCATCTTGTTGTCGTGCAGCATCTGACGCCCGAAGCGGATCACGGCAGCATCGCGTTCGTCGACGCCATCGAGCGCGCGCCGGTTGCGGACGGCCGCGATCGTGTTCGGGGAGACGCCAGCCTTCAACGCGCTCGGCTCGTGCGCGTTCCACTCGAGGCTGTAGTTGGTCTCGCGGCACGCCACGAGGATGGCCAATTCTCTGACGTGGGGATCGAGGCTCCCCGCGACCGCCGCGTTGTGCAGATCGAACAACGCCTGCGCGACGCCAGGGTTGTAGGCGGCGAAGGCGAGCGGACCGCGCAACACGCCCTCGGCACTGCGGCCGGGCAGCGTGTCGAAGATCTTCTGTCCTCGTTCGTCCATGTCCTTCCGCTGCAGATACGGCAACCGTGCCCGCGAATCCGGATCGAGATCGGCAGGACCCTGCGCCCCCGACTGCGCATACGCCATCGCGGCGCCCAATCCCAGCATCGCGACCACACCGACCCGCGCCATGAAGCTCGTCATCGTCGTCTCCTCGGTCCGTAGTGTATGCCGGCGGCCCTCGAGCGCGTCCTACTCCGTAGCCGCCCCGACGACCGGCGTGCAGCGCGTAGCGTTCCGTTCGCCGGAGCAGTGAAAGCGAATGCTTCCGATGAACCGACGCTCGAAGCGCTCGGCCGGCGGCAGGTCGGTGCGCGACGCGCTCGAAACGAAGACGTCGACGACATAGGTACTCGTCTGAACGTGCCGCCGCCGATGGTCGAAGACCACCAACTGCTGCAGGCGCCCGACGGCGTCGCGGTGCGGGTCGAGTACGGTGTCGGCGTGGAACTCGTTGCGCCATCGGATGCTGCTGCGATACAGCAGGAGGTCGTTCCACTGCACCCAGGCGAGCCGCTCGCCACGCGACCCGTGGTAGGGGAGCCGCTCCTCGCGGTCGCCGCGGTACACGATGCACCAGGGGTCGCCGAGCGGCAGATCGTTGTAATTGAATACACGTGGCGAGTGGACGCCGATCGTGTCCAGATACAGGCGCAGTTTCGGAAAGGGGTACTCGCGGATGCCGGCGAACGCCCACGACTCGTGCGCCACGAATATCGTCAGAAAGATCGCCCCTGCGGCGGCGATCGTCTGTTCGGACCACGGACGCCTGACGAATGCACCCGCAGGCGTTGGATCGGACCGACGCGGCCGATGAAAGATCGCGGCCCAAATCAACAGCTCGAATGCGCCGAGATAGTGCAGCTGCAGCGCGAAGATGCTCGAAAGGAAGAACAGCGCTCCCCATGCAATCACGAGACGCGCTGTCGGCCGCCACCACACCAGCGCCAGCATTGTCGTCTGGGCAACGAGCTGGATCATCGTGAGAACCCACGAGATCCACATCGCGAGTTCGGGGAACCGCAGATCGAGCGCACGCCAGGGCCCCCAGACGCGGGACATGTACGTGCTGCTGAAAATGATGTCCAGCGCTCGACCGCTGCGCCAGGCCTCCTCGTGCCAGTGATTGACCGCCCCGCCGAGATTGATGAGGCCGAAGGCGACGAAATACAGCACGAGGATGATGCGGATACCCGACGTGGACGGGATGCCGACGAGCCGATAAAGCGCCCGCACGGGGCTGCCCAGCCATCCGGGCTGGCGCAGCCATACGGCGTCGACGGAACGGCGGGCCCCAGCCGATGTCAGGACGAGGAGACTGAGGAGCAGCGACAGCACGTCCGTCGACAGACTCTCCGACTCGAGATGACCTTCGTATCGCCGGGTGGCCAACAGAAGTGCCACGGTCGATACGGGAGTGAACACACCCGCGGTCACCAGCAGAATGAGCGCAACGATGGGCAGGCCCTCCACGGTGACCCAGGGAATGCCCCAGGCCCCCTCCTCGAAGTAGTAGCGTGACGCCCAAATCGAGGGGACAATACGGGCGAGACACAACAGGCCGGTCGCGATTCGGATAGCGCCCAGCTGGCGAAGTTCAGCGTGGGCGTCGAGGATCGAGGCAAAGGGGGACCGGTCGAAGATCCGTCGCAGCATTCGCAGGGGGCCTAGGGAATCTTACGGTCGGGGATCACCCAAGCCAACCTTGAACCGGGCTGCGTCGTCCAACGTATACAAAAGTCGTTGGTCTATCCTGGGAGGCGCCGCGTGTCATTGCTGAAACGATTACTGGGGCAGAGTGAACCGCCGAAGCCGCGCGTCCGGGTCTGCGTAGAATGCGGGATGCCGGTGGCCGAGCACAAGGAATGGTGCGCCATCCGCCGAGGCCAGATCGATATGCAGCGGCGTGCAGAAGAGCCGCCGAGCGCCTCCTGATTTACACGAAGTTTTCGTGACGGGGCTCGCTCCCGAGCCCCTCCGCCCTCGAGGTCGTTCGGCGCCCTTCCCATCTCCCGCCTTGCCGCTCGCACTACGGCGGGTGCCCACCTGGCCTACAGTACTCGTCGCATGGACGCCTCCGAGCTTCGACGCATTCTCGCTGTCGCGAGCGCGTTCAAGGAGGGGGATCTCGCCGTTGGCGGCACCACGGATGCACAGTTGCGTGAGGAGGCCCGCCAGCGCCTGCTGTCGACGCGGGTCGGCGATGTTCACGCCACAGACCTGATCGACGACGGTGTCACGGACGCGTTGCGCCAATCGCGCGACCGTCAGTTCGACGCGCACCTCTCCGCCTGGACGATCGGCGACCTGCGTCGGGCACTGCTCGACGCAGGTGCGCTCGGATGGGCACACACGTATGGCGCCGCGTTGAGCAGCGAGGTCATCGCCGCTGTCGTCAAGGTGATGACCGATGATCAGCTGTCGGTGGCCGCACGCGCGCTGTGCGAGTCTCCACAGAATTTCGGCTCACGCATCCAGCCGAACAGCGCCGGTGACGACGAGCAGGAGATCCTGTTTTCCATTCTGGAAGGGCTCGCGTACGGCTGCGGCGATGTGGTGATCGGTTTGAACCCGGCGGCCGACGATCTGGACACGATCGTCCGGCTCGAGCAACAGCTCGAGCAAGTCGTCACTCGACTCAACCTTCCGACGCGCTTCTGCGTGCTCTCCGACATCGTCAAGCAGCACCAGGCCCGCCGCACCACGATGGTGGACGTCGGTTTCCAGAGCCTCGCCGGAACGTCTAAGGCCCTCGGTGGGATGGTGGGTCTCGACGTCGACGGCATCGCCGACCTGGCGCGTTCGTTCGACGGGCTCTACTTCGAGACCGGGCAAGGATCGGAAGTGACCAACGGTGCCGCAGAGGGCATCGACATGGTCACGCTGGAATCGCGAAGCTACGGCGTGGCCCGGTATATCCGCCAGCGGACATCCTCGGCGTGGATGATCGTCAACGACGTCGCGGGGTTCATCGGGCCCGAGGTATTTCGCTCGGCGGTGCAGCTCGAACGCGCCTGTCTCGAAGACACCGTGATGGCGCGGCTCCATCGGCTGACGATGGGACTGGATGTGTGTGCCACGTTCCACATGGGTATCGCGCCAGGGGAGCTGCGTCGCCTGACCGCCCGAATCGCCGACCGGGCGATGCCGTCCTATCTGATGGCAGTCGCCGGCAACGCGGATCCGATGCTCGGTTATCTGACCACGTCCTTTCGCGAGCATCCGATGCTGCGACGACGAACCGGCCGATCGATCACGGCGCCGATGCAGCGGCGACTTGCTACGCTCCAGGTACCCATTGGCGCCAATCCACGCGAGCCCGTGACCATGACAGCGGCGCGGTTATATGCCGAGTACGCGAAGGCCGGGGGCGATCGTCGATCCACCACGTCGCTCGTGGACGAAGGGCTGAGAATACCCCAACGGCTGCGCGAGCGCGGACTGGATCTCGGCATCGACGATGATGAGACTGCCGATGAGCGGCTCGAGGCGATCTATGCCAACGCGCGTGCCGCGCTCTACGCGGTCGTGGAGCCGCCCGTGATCAGCGACGTGTCGAGCCGCGCGCTGCACGTGCGCACCGCGGCCGCGAGTCGGGACGACTACCTGGCGCACCCGCCCGCCGGCGAGCGGCTGCGCCCGGAGGATGCCGACGCCGTCGCGGGGCTGTACACGGTGCGTCGTCCCGCGATTCAGATCGTCGTCTCGGATGGTCTCAACGCAAACGCGGTGAACGAGCAGCTTCGCACCCTGTTGCCCGAACTGCGACGGGCCTTGTCCGCGGGCGGCCGCCACGTCGCCGAGGTGGACGTCGTCGTCCAGAACGGCCGTGTGCGCGTTGGCTACGAAATCGGTGGACTGACCGGCACGTCGATCGTGATCCATCTGATCGGCGAGCGGCCGGGCACCGGGCTCAACACGCTGTCGGCCTATATCACCTACGGGCTCGACCCCGCCGGGCGGTCGCGCTGGAGCCGCGACCTCGATCACTCGGTCACCACTGCCGTGTGCGGCATTCATCCCCGCGGAAAGCCGCCTCACGTCGCCGCCAGCGAGATCGCTCGTGTCGTCGCGCGCATGATGGAGTTGCGTAAGTCCGGTGTGGCTCTGAGCAAGAGCTGACGCACGGTGCGCAGCGCTGCGTGCGCAGAGCGGCATTGCACGATCGCATTGTCGGGACGGTGCAGATCGATCTCGCGCTGCCGCCGAATCAGCAGCACCGCGCCGAAGTGGCGAAGTTGCTGGTGCATCCCGCGGCGCGCCGGCACGGCATCGCGCGGGAGATGATGCGGGCGCTCGAGGCCGTCGCGCAGGCACGCGGGCGCACGCTGATGACGGTCGACACGGTCACCGGTGGACCCGCGGAAGCGCTGTATCGATCGATTGGCTACGAGACGGTTGGTGTCATTCCGCGCTACGCGCGCCAGGCGTTGTCGCCGGAGCTCGAGGGGACCACCATCATGTACAAGGAGCTGCGATCGGAGTGAGGCGGGCCTACTGAGCTACGATCCGGATCTCTCCGATTCCGCCTTTCGCGTCGAGCGTGATCTGAACGGGATCGTTTTCGTGGCCCGGGTTGATCCATCGGTCGCCGCGTTTTTCGAGCCCCTCGACGTTGACTTCGCCGATACCGCCCTTCGCGTTCGCGGTGATGCCAACCGAGCGCGGCAGGAAGACTTTGGCCTCGCCGATGCCACCGTTGATGCGGACGTCGTAGCTCTTTTTCGGGGTCCCACGCAGATCGACGTTCACCTGGCCTACGCCGATGTCCATGTTCACGCCCCGGAGGTTGAGGCTGCCAAGGGTCATGTCGGCCTGTCCGGCGCCGAGCTTCGCGACCACTTCCACCGGCACGCTGTCGTTCAGCCGCACGTCCCACCGCGAGGTGTTGTGGCCAAACGAGAACCCATTCTCGGCCTGTGACACCGAGATCTCGCTCGTGGCGCCGCTCGTGCGCGACTCGACCGTCGGCTTCAACGCCTCGCTGTAAGCGAACTCGGCCTCCATTTTCTTGGCCGCTCCGCCCGCCAGCTTGAGCTCGCCCGCGCCGATCTTCAGATCGAGGCGAGTGGATTCGCTGCGATCCATGTCGATCGACTTGTGTTCCGTGATCGTTGGCCCTCCGGCAAAGTTGCAGGAGGCGAGCAACAGCGCGGCAACGCAGGCGGCGAGATGTTTCATGGCGAGATTCTACCGACACATACGGCGGCGCCCGTCGTCGGGTTCAGTGCCGCAGCGGTGCGTCGGCGCGCGGGATGCCTTCTTCGGCACGCGAAAAGGGTAGAATCCCCCTCCGATGCGCAAGATCGATATCTTCACGCACATTTCACCCCCGGGCTTCTCAGAAGGCGTTGCGCGCGTGGCCGGCGGGCTCAAGGACATCGGCAAGCGGAGCCGCGGCGTCCCGATGCTCCACGACCTCGACATCCGTTTCCGCGTGATGGACACGTTTCCCGGTTACCAACAAGTGCTGTCGGTGCCGACGCCGCCGATTGAGCTCTTTGCGAAACCCGACGACGCCGTCGAGCTCGCGCGAATTGCCAACGACAGCATGGCCGAGCTCGTTGTCAAGCATCCAGACCGCTTCGTGACGTTTGCGGCGGCGCTGCCGATGAACGTGCCCGATGCGGCCGCCCGCGAGACGCATCGCGCGGTCAAGGAGCTGGGGGCCAAGGCGATCCAGATTCACTCGAATATCCTCGGCAAACCGCTGGTGGCCTCGGAGTTCCTGCCGATCTTCGAGGCGATGGCCGGCTACGACCTGCCGATTCTCCTGCACCCGTATCGCGGCGCCGACTTCCCGGACTACCTCTCCGAGGAGTCGTCCGAGTTCGAAATCTGGTGGACGTTCGGCTGGCCCTACGACACCAGCGCGGCGATGGCGCGCATGGTGTTCGCCGGCTTCTTCGATCGCTGGCCGTCGCTGAAGGTCGTGGCCCACCACATGGGCGCGATGGTGCCGTACTTCGCCGGCCGCGTCGGACCCGGGTGGGATCAGTTGGGCGCGCGCACATCGGAGCAGGATCTGTCGCAGGTGCTGAAACGCCTCAAGAAGCGTCCGCTCGATTACTTCAAGATGTTCTACGCCGATACCGCGCTCTTCGGCGCGTACCAGGCGACGATCTGTGGGCTCGACTTCTATGGCGTCGACAACGTCGTGTTCGCGTCGGATGCCCCGTTCGATCCCGAGAAGGGACCGATGTACATCCGCGAGACGATCAAGATCGTCGAGCAGCTGCCGCTCAGCGACGAGCAGCGCGAGCAGATCTTCTGGCGCAACGCGGCGAAACTGTTGAAAGTGAACTGAGGGAACCATCGTGATCATCGATTCGCACGGACACGTCACCGCACCCGACAGCCTCTATGTATACAAGGCGCAGATCCTCGCGCATCGCGGCGCCCACGGCCGCGGCGGCAACTTAGCGGTCGAGGACGACGTCAAGAAGGCGCTCAATTCGCCGGTGTTCGGCGGCAGCTCGCATCTGCAGCAGCTGAAAGAGGTCGGCACCGACCTGCAGCTGATCTCGCCGCGGCCGTACCAGATGATGACGAGCGAGAACCCGAAGCTCGTGAAGTGGTTCGTCGAGGAGACGAACAACATCATCGCCAAACAGGTGGAGCTCTATCCGGATACCTTCAAGGGCGTGTGCGGTCTGCCCTTGACACCCGGCGTCAACCCGAAAGCGGTGCTCCCGTATCTCGAGGAGTGCGTCAAGCAGCGCGGCTTCGTCGGCTTCCTCCTGAATCCGGATCCAGGCGAGTGCAGCGGCGTCGAAACGCCGGCGCTCGGCGATCGGTTCTGGTATCCGCTCTACGAGAAGATGGTCGAGCTCGATATCCCCGGTCACATCCACTCGACCGGCTGCCGCTCCGAGCGCCTGCCGTATTCGCTGCACTTCATCAACGAAGAGAGCGTCGCGGTGGTGTCGCTGCTCACCTCGGATGTCTTCAAGGACTTTCCGACGCTGAAGATCCTCGTCTCGCACGGCGGCGGCGCGATTCCGTATCAGTTCGCGCGCTTCGAGGCGGGATCGCTGCGCCGTAAAGGCTCGCCGCGGTTCTCCGAGCAGATGCGGCATCTCTATTACGACACCGTGCTCTACTCGAAGGACGCGCTCGAGCTGCTGTTCAAGACGGTCGGCGTCGATCGATGCCTGTTTGGCACGGAACGGCCTGGCGTCGGCACGGTGCTCGACCCGCGCACCGGCCGCTGGCTCGACGAAACCAGGTTTACGATCGAGGCGATCGACTGGCTGAGCGATGCCGACAAAAAGATGATCTTCGAGGACAACGCGAAGCGCCTGTTCAATCTCAAGGTGCCCGAGAAAGCTGCGGTGTAATTCAGCATGCAGAATTCAGGATTCAGACAATGTCTGCATTCTGCATTCTGAATTCTCCATTACAGCCTGGAAGGATCCCATGAGCATCAGACGCGTGCATCAAATCGTACTGACGATGGCAGCGACTCTCGTCGCTCTGAGCGTCGTTCCACGCGCGCAGTCGCTGCAAAAGGTCACGATCAACTACCCGACGCGAAGCGGCGCATCGTGGCCGCTCTACCTCGCGAAGGAGGGCGGCTACTACCAGAAGCAGGGGCTCGACGTCGACCTGCAGTTCGGCGTGCACCCGGCCGGCATCGCGATGCTGACGAGCGGGCAGGCGGTAATGGTGAACCATTCGCTCGAGCAGGGCATGGTCGCCAGCGCGCGCGACGGCTCGATGGCGCTGATGGGGAGCTCGTCGAACAAGGGGCTGTTCGCGCTGATCGGGCAGAAGGAACTCACCGACGTCAAGCAGCTCAAGGGCAAGCGAGTCGCCATCGGACAGATCGGCGACGCGCCGTACAACTACACCGTCGCGCTGCTGGGCACGTACGGGCTCGGCGCACGCGACGTGCAATGGATCCCGGTCGGCACCGACGTCAGCGGCCGTGCCGCGGCGCTGCAGACCAATCGCGCCGACGCGACCCTGCTCACCGCGCCGAACTATTTCCGCCTCGAGGAAGCGGGTTACAAGAACCTGGCGAACCTGGCGGAGCGCGAAGTCTACGCCGCCACGGTGTACCTGTTCGCGAAGAGCGCCCTCACCGCCAACCCGAAGCTGCCCGAGCAGATCATCAAGGCACACGCCGAGGCGATCAAGCGCTTCTACGACGACAAAGCGTTCGCCGTGAAGACGTATATCGGTTTCGACAAGCAGCCAGAGGCCGACGTGTCGCGCATATACGATCTCTACAAGAACGGCAACATCTTCGATCGCGTCCCGTACGTGCTGGCGCCTGCGGTGAAGGCGATCATCTCGCAGCAGGTCGATCAGCGCATTGCCGCCGACCTGAAAGCCTTCGACTTCAAGAAAGTGATCGACAACAGCGTGGTCGCACGCCTGGTGAAGGAAGGCTACTTCGATCAGCTGTTCGGCCCAAGCGTCAAGGCGGAAGAGCAGCGCAAGGCATCGATCTTGTTCAAATAGTGGGTCGCCTGCACGCGAGCGGCATGCACAAGCTCGAGATTCGCGGTCTCACCAAACGATACGAGCTCGAGCGGGAGCGGCGGCAGGTGCTGGCGTTGTCCGACGTCTCGTTGTCCGTGTCGGACGGCGAGTTCATGGCCATCGTCGGCCCGAGCGGCTGCGGCAAGACCTCCCTCCTCAACATCGTCGCCGGCCTCCTTCGCTACGATGGCGGCGAGGTCGTGATCGACGGCAAGAAGGTCACCGGCGCTGGCGTCGATCGCGCCGTCGTCTTCCAGCAGGCGAGCCTGCTGCCGTGGCGCACCGTTGCGGGCAACGTGCGCTACGGCATGGAGATGCAGCGGCGTTTCGACGCCACGACGATGCAGCGGCGGACGGAGCAGTTCGTTGGGCTCGTCGGCCTGACCGGATTCGAGCGTCATTACCCGTCCGAGCTCTCGGGCGGCATGCAGCAGCGAGTGAACCTCGCGAGAGCGCTGGCCGCCGATCCGGTCGTCATGCTGATGGACGAGCCGTTTGCCGCGCTCGACGCACAAACGCGGGAATACATGCAGGCCGAGCTGCTGAAGATCTGGAGCGAGGCGAAGAAGACCGTGCTGTTCATCACGCATCAGATCAATGAGGCGATCTACCTGGCCGACCGAGTGGCGGTGATGAGCGCGCGTCCGGGGCGGGTCAAAGGCATCGTCACCATACCATTCCCGCGTCCACGATCACTTGCCGTGAAGCGCGATCCGAAGTTCCTCGAGATCGAAGAGACGATCTGGCAGATGGTCGAAGAGACGCCCGAGAGGATGGGCATCACGAAGGCGGCCGGGTGATGGCGGTCGACATCGAGCAGGAGATCGAGCCCAGGCGCCGAACGTTCTACCAGCGGCATGAGCGGCTGATCCTCGGCGGCACGGCGGTGCTCGTCGCCGTGGCCGCCTGGCAGTTGTTGTGGTCGGCCAAGTTGATTTCGCCGCTGTTCTTCACCGGCCCTTCGTCGGTCGCGACGCGCTTCGTCGAGGAGTGGACGACGGGGCGGCTGAAGCAGGACATGGCGTACAGCGGGACGAACTTCCTCATCGGCGTGGCGATGGCGATTACCGTCGGCGTCGTCCTGGGCGTGCTGATCGGCTGGTATCGCCGTCTGTCGATGGTCGTGGATCCGTTCGTCACGACGTTGTATTCCACGCCGCGGGTCGCGCTGGTGCCGCTCGTGCTGATCTGGTTTGGCATCGGCATGTGGTCGAAGGTGTTCATCGTGTTCATCAACGCGGTGTTCCCGGTGTTGATCAACACGATCGGCGGCGTGCGCGCGATCGATGCCGACCTGCTCAGGGCCGCGCGCGCCTACTGCGCCTCCGACTGGCAGATCTTCACGACGGTCGTGATTCCCGGTGCGGTGCCGTTCATCCTCACCGGTGTCCGCCAGGCGGTAGCGCTCGGCCTCATCGGTGTCGTCGTCGGCGAGATGTTCGGCGGCAGCGAAGGGATCGGGTTCATGGTCAACTACGGCGGCCAGACGTTTCAGACCGACACCGTGTTTCTCGGTGTGGCGATCATCGCCGGCGCGGGGATCGTCCTGACGTGGCTCGCCGAGCAGTTGGAGAAGCGGTTTTCGAGGTGGAGACCTGAACGGTGAAAATGGGGTCGGGAGTCATTTTACGTAATCCGAAAAATGACTCCCGACCCCATTACAGGAGTGTAAATGGCTGACATCGTGTTGGGGATCGGGTCGTCGCATGGGCCGCTGCTGTCGACACCGCCGGAGCAGTGGGACCTGCGTGCCAAGGCCGATCGGGAGAACAAGAACCATTGGTTCCGCGGCAAGAGCTACGACTACGAGGCCCTGCTGAAGACGCGCGCGCCCGGGTTCGCGCACGAGATCACCGTCGAGAAGCGGCGCGAGCGCTTTACGAAGTGCCGCGCGGCGCTGGAGGCGCTCGGACAGAAGTTCAACCAGGTCGCGCCCGATGCCGTTGTCATCCTCGGCAACGATCAACGCGAGTTCTTCAACGCCGGTCTGACGCCGGCCATCACGGTGTATCGCGGCAACGCGATCAGGAACGTCCAGCACCTCAACGAGGACGCGCCTGGTCTGAACATCGCCGAACCGGCGAACTCGCCCGCGGAAGGTGCGACGTACCCAGGCGCGACCGCCTTTGCCGATCACATCCTGCGGTCGGTGGGCGACGAGGACTTCGACCTCGCGCAGTCGGACGACACGCCGAGCGGTGCGCCGCGTGGCGGCATTCCGCACGCCTACGGCTTCTTCTATCACACCATCCTCCAGGACCAGACGCCGCCCAGCGTGCCGATCATCCTGAACGTTCACTTCCCGCACAACACGCCGAAGGTGCATCGCTGCCTCGAGCTCGGACGTGCGCTCGCGCGCGCGATCAAGACGTTCGACGGCTTCAGCCGCGTCGCCCTCATGGCCTCCGGCGGCCTCACACATTTCGTCATCGACGAAGAGTTCGATCACACAGTGATCGCGGCGATGCAGGCCGGCGACGAAGACGCGCTGGCGAAGCTCCCGGAAGGCCTTTTCAAGGTCGGCACGGCGGAGATCAAGAACTGGATTCCGGTAATCGCCGCGATGAACACCGCCGGCTTGAAGTACAACCAGATCGATTACGTGCCGTGTTACCGCTCCGAAGCCGGGACAGGCAACGCCATGTGCTTTGCGTACTGGCAGTAAGAAGGACGGGCTAAGGGGGCCTGGCCTAGGGCAGGCCTGGGGCAGGCTTAGGGCAGGCTTAGGGCAGGCCCGGGGGAGTCGTCACTTGGATGACGTCATCAAACGGCTCGCGGTGCTGGATACGTGCGCGGTGTCCGACGCGCTCGACAAGCTCGGATTGTCGGGCGTGGCATCGGGCATCCAGCGGCAGGCGACGGACCGCCGGATCTGCGGACGCGTCATCACGGCGAAGCTCGAGCCCGACGATGGGCGGGCGGCGGCGTCGCGTCACCTGGGCACGACGGCGATTGAACGTGCGCAGCCGGGCGACGTCATCGTCATGGAGCAGCGCACCGGAATCGACGCAGCGGCGTGGGGTGGCAACCTGTCGCTCGCCGCGCAGCTGCGCGGCGTGGCGGGGACGATCGTCGAAGGGCCGGCGCGCGACATTGACGAGGCGCACGGCTACGGTTATCCGGTGTTCTCGCGCAGCCGCACACCGCACACGGCCCGGGGCCGGATCGTGGAGACGGGGACGAACGTACCGATCCGCGTCGGTGACGTCGACGTGTCACCGGGCGACTATGTCGTCGCGGACGGCACGGGCGTCGTCTTCATTCGCGCCGCCGACATCGCTGCCGTGCTGGATACCGCCGATGCGGTGATGGCGCGCGAGCGCGCGATGGTCGAGGCGCTGAACAAGGGTACGCCGGTCACGGAGGTGATGGGCATCACCTACGAGACGATGCTGAAGAGATAGTACGGTGATGCGCGTGTTCGCCGCAGTCGTCCTCGCCTCGATCGCGATCACGTCGATGCTGGCCGACAGTCGCCCGCCTTCGAGGTGGCGTCGATCCGCAAGAACACGTCGGCCACCAGCCGCGTCTTCATGGACGGATCCGGCGGCCGTTACACCGTCACGAATGCGACGGTGCGCATGTTGATTGTGAACGCCTACGAGATCCTCGATGCCCAGCTCGTCGGCGGTCCGCGCTGGATCGAGACCGAACGGTTCGATGTCAACGCGTCGCGGGGCGGTGCACCCTTCAGTCACGTACCAGCGATGATGCGCACGCTCCTGGCCGAACGGTTCAACCTGAAAGTGCATCACGAGATGCGCGACCTGCCGATGTACACGCTCGTGCTGGCGAGGAGCGACGGCGCGCTCGGCCCGGCGATCACGCGAGCGGCGTGCGCGGAGCGGACGGACGTGAAAGGGTTTCCCGCGGCGACCGATCGAGTGCTGCCGTGCAACGTGCAGTTCGTCGGCCCAGGCCGGCTCCGGGCGGGCGGCATGGAGATGCGCGGGCTCGCGGGCATTCTCACACCCATGGTCGGACGTATCGTGATCGACAAGACAAGCCTGACCGGCCGTTACGACTTCGAGATGTCCTGGACCCCCGACCAGCCGCGCCCCGCGACCGATGCTGCTCCCACCCCCGACCCCGCCGGTGCATCGATGTTCACCGCGCTGCAGGAGCAACTCGGTCTAAAACTGACCGGCGGCCGTGGCCCCGTCGATGTGATCGTCATCGACGCCGTCTCCCAGCCGTCCGATAACTGACCGTCACCGATGCCACTCTCCGACGACGCCAACGTCCACCGCGCCTCGAAGCTCGACACGACCTCGATCAGCGATGCGCTCGATCGTCTCGGCATTACGGGGCAGTGCCTCAACATCAAGCCGCTCGATCACCGGTTCCGGCTGACCGGCCGCGCCTACACGATCCTCTACGGACCCGCTGGGAAGCCCGCCGGTACCGTTGGCGATTACATCGACGACGTGCGCCCGGGAGGCGTGGTGGTGCTGGACAACGGCGGACGCGAGAATGCCACCGTGTGGGGCGACATCCTCACGTGGGTCGCGCATCAACGCGGCGTGGCCGGCACGGTCATCGACGGCGCGTGCCGCGACACGCACCTCGCGCGTGAGTTGGGCTATCCGGTGTTCAGTCGCAGCTACTCGATGCGGACGGGGAAGGACCGCGTGCAGGTGGAAGCCGTCAACGCGGTCGTGAATATCGGCGACGCACGCGTCTCGCCAGGCGACCTGCTTCGGGGTGACGCTGACGGCGTCGTCGTCCTGCCGCGCGAGCACGAGGATGCGATCCTGACGGCCGCCGAGGAAATCGATGCGATCGAGCAGCGGATCCGCGCTGCGGTTGCCGAAGGCAAGACGCTTGCGGAAGCGCGGCGGCAGCTCGGGTATCACGCGCTGCAAACGCGGAAGGGCTGACCGAAGGCCGCCTAGCGGCTTTTCAATGGTGGTACGAGAGCCCGCCAGTCGAATCGTCGGAATTCGCTGTAGGTCGCGTGCGCCACGACGACATCACTCTCGAGGGGTCGGCGTGGCGTGTCGTATCGCTCCTGCATTTCCACGGGCACTCGGAAGCCGAGAGCAGGCTCGTCGCGATACGTCACCGTCAACGTGACGCGGCTCGGCTGTCCGCGCGTTCCACCCAGGACCATTTCAGTGCGGAGCACGGCACCAGTCTTCGGTTCGATCCAGAACCGCCCTTCGGACCGAAGATCGCGACCGTTGGGCGTCCCGACGAGCGTTGGTCCCTTCGTCTCCTCATACTCCACGACCCATGTCTCGATGCCGTCGACGGGTTCCTCGCCGATCTTCTTGAACGCCATGCGCGATCGGTGCATAGGAAGCAGATAGAGGAGGCCAAATGTCGGCACGTTGATGGTGCGGTAATACTGGTCCGCCGCGAGATTGAATCGCCCGCTCTCTTTCGCAATCTCCAAGCCCAGCGCGCCATTCGAATCGCGAGGACGGCTGAACAGCGCTTTTAGCCGAGCCGCACGATCCTCTATCGCCTGTCCATTCACCTCGTACACATCACGGAGCGCGAACCAGGTCTCGTCAGGCGGCAATTGGAACAGCAGGAAGTCCGAAATCAGTAGACGCTTCTCCTTCGTGCGCCCCGCCGCGTCGAGCCACTGCTGCTCGTAGCGCTCGCGCGCGATCACGGTCGACAGCTCGTGATCGTGATAGGTGAGGACGTACTCGTGCGCCCGCCGCATCACGTCGGCGAACGCCGGAGCCTGCGCGCTCGCGGGCGAGACCGTGGCAAGCTGCAGGACGGCTGTGACGACAAGTGCTACGCCAGCGGGGCTACCGAACCGCACACGAGAACCGTTCTTCATGCGTGCGGGACGATTGTACGACTTCGCAGGGGCCGCGTAACCGGCGGCCCCTGCCGGGGTCGCGCTATGGGGTGTGGCGCGCTGACAGCGCCGAGGCGCCGATCGAGTCACCGTTGACGATCAACTCGACCCGTCGATTCTGCTGACGTCCGGCCGGCGTGTCGTTCGACGCGACCGGCTGACTCTCGCCGAACCCCGCCGTTCCGACAGCGCTCGACGCGATTCCCTGGGAAACCAGATAGGCGCGGACCGAGGCGGCGCGGTTCTCCGACAGACGTTGGTTGTAGAACTCTTCGCCGACGCTATCGGTGTGTCCCTCGATCTGCAGCTTCAGCTCGGGTTGCGACAGCAGAATGCCCGCGACGCGCGCGAGTTTCTCGCGCGTGGCTGACTTCAGCGTCGCGCTGCCGGTGTCGAACAGCACGTCGGAGAGGTTGACGATCAGCCCGCGCGCGCTCTCGCGCGTCTCGAGCACCTGATTGAGCTGCTGCCGCAATTGATCACGCAGCGACGCCCGTTCGCGATCGGCCTGTTCGGCCGCCGTTCGCGCCTGCTGCGCTTGTGTTTCGGCGGCGAGCCGGGCGGCTTCCGCTGCCGCCTTGTCGCGCTCCATCTGTGCGGCCAGCGCCCGCGCCTGCTGCGCCTGCGCCTCGGCTGACTGACGGGCAGCCTCGGCCAACGCCTTGTCGCGTTCCGCCGCAATTCGAGCGGTCTCCGCCTGCAGCCGTTCGATCTCGGCGAGCTTGCGCGTGGCTTCTTCAGCCCGCGCGCGGTCGAGCGCCGCGCTCTCGCGCTGCTGCGCGAGCGCGCGCTGTTCGGCCTGGTACGCCTCTTCCTGTTTCTGCAGCGCGATCAGCCGCGCGTCTTCGGCGGTCTGCACCGACTGCCGCGCCGGCATCATCACCGCGTCGCTGCCTTTCTTGCGGGCCTGGGCGCTTTCGGCTTCGGCCAGCAGCCGCGTCGCTTTCATGTAGGTGTCGTCCGAGTGTTTGTCGGCGCCAGCAAGCCGCGCGAGCATCACCGCGTTGCGCGCCTCGGCGAGATCCAGCGGCGCCCCTGCCTCGAGCGGCTTGAGCTTGAGCCCGCGCAGATCCTGATTCATCGTGTACGTGCCGCGCTTCAACAGCTCGTACTTGGCCTGGATGACCTCCATGTTTCCTTTGGTCTCATCGCGGAGGCTGTTTTCCAGGACGACGACATCGCTCGGCTGGGTCACGGCGAAGTAGGGTTCGGCCGTCACGATCATGCCGAACGACTGCAGCTCGGTCGTGACGCGAATCTTGGCTTCGTCGCCGTTCACCACCTGAATCTCGCCAAGGTTCGTCGCGCGACCCTCCGGCGTGATCGCCCAGAGCACATACGTGAGGTACTCCGGGCCGAACTGCGTCGGCGCCCCGAGCTTGTCGAACTTGGCCTCGATGTCGATGACGCCCTTCTTGCCCTGGACTTTCGCTTCGCCCAACGCGAGCGGCATCAGTGTCGTGCCCCTGAAGTCGATGTCCGTGTCGCCCTTCCGCGGCCGGTAGTTGATGGCGGGTGTCACGTGGCCCACGACGGTGACCCGGAAGATCGGCGTCTGGCCCTGCGGCGCCGCCGCGCCGAACTGTTGGCTCGGGTTGGGCGGTGTCTGCGCGATCGCGGTCCCGGTGAGCACACTGGCAACGACGAACGACATCGTGATGGCTCGCTTCTGCATGACGAATTGATCCGCAACTTCCAGTCCAGGTCGGATGCGCACTGTTTGACCCTCGCTTGCAAGAATCACTCGCGCGAAACTGCACGAGGGCAGGTCTCATCAACACGCTTGGATCACAGTTTTGGTTACCTCCCGGCGGGGCTCCTGAGGCCTGGGCTCTGGGGCCCTGGGGCGTTTGGAGGTGTGCATTATCATCGCCTCGGATGAAGTATCGTCGAGGGATGAGCGTCGGCTGGTTCACGGCGATTACGTCTGCCATCGCCGTGTGCGCGATGGCGGGCTGCCGATCGACCGAGTCGTCAGTCGACCCAGCCGCAGCTGACGTGGCCGCCGCCATGAAGGAAACCGAAGAGTGGCGCGCGATGCACGAGTCGAGCTATCGGCGCAATTGGGTGACGATCGCGGGGCTGCATTTCCTCGAGCCAGGTACTCAGACCGCAGGGGCGTCATCGACGAATGACATCGTGCTGCCCGCGGCCGTGTCATCGCCACGCATCGGCCGGTTCGTGCTCCAGGGCGACGTCGTGCGCTTCGAGCCCGAGCCGCAAGCCGGCGTCCACGTCGGCACTCGCCCGGTGACGGCGCCGATCGCCCTGGCCGATGACGCCTCGGACGATCCGGACGAGCTCGAGGTCGGCGGCATCCGCATGGTCGTGCATCGAAGCGGCGAGCGGAAGTCGCTTCGCGTCTGGGATCCAAACGGCGAGATGGCGCGCGGCTTTCTTGGGTTCACGTGGTTTCCGATCGAGATGGCCTATCGCGTCACGGGGCGTTTCATTCCCGACGCGTCGCCTCGCGACATGAAGGTGGTGAACACCTTCGGCGATGTCGACACCTATCAGACAGCAGGTGTCGTCGAGTTCGCGTTGCAGGGTCGGACACTGCGCCTGCGGCCGTTCACGACGCGTCCCAAGCGGTTCTACATCGTGTTTCGCGACGCGTCGAGCGGCCAGGAAACCTACGAGGCGGCGCGGTTCCTCTATTCCGATCTGCGCGACGATGGCACGACGGTGCTCGATTTCAACCAGGCGTACAACCCGCCGTGCGCGTTCAACCCATATACGACCTGCCCGATCCCGCTTCCAGAGAACCGCCTCGCCGTGAAGATCCTCGCGGGGGAGAAGGCCTATCCCGTTCATCCCACGCTGCCGACGGATCGCAAAGGGAGCTGAGCTCGCGCTATCGGTAGTGATCGTGAGTCACGGTTAGACCGCGCTCTCGATCGTCCATGTATCGCCAGATGTCCGGGCGTGATCCATCGACGTCGGTGAATCCGTACTCCTGCGCCAACTGACCGGATGTGACCGTCTGCTGATTCCAGCGTGCGCGCTCGGGATCGGACGCGAGGGCGACGATCGCGCGGCCGACGTAGCGGGGCGACTCGGAGAGCGCGAAGTCTTCGGGTGCTGAGGGACGACCGCTCTGGATGGCATCGCGCCAGTTGCCTTCGGTGACGCCGAAGTTCTCCAGCATCATCTCCGATCGCAGCCAGCCTGGTGTGACGGCCGTCGCGCTTCCGCCGAACGCTTTCAGCTCGTGACCGAGGGCGAATGCGAGGCGGCTGACAGATACCTTGGCGAGATCGTAGAAGGCGGAGATGCGGTAATGCGACGCGTTGTAATCGACCGTGCCGTCGGTGACTTCGACGAGCAGCCCGCCTGGTGTGCTCGCGAGCAGCGGGAGCAGGTGATGTGCCGTGATCAGATGCGTGTCGATCGCGAGGCGGAGGATGCGCAGCCCGACGTCGAGATCGTGCTGCCAGATCGGCTTGTTCCAGTCGGGCGGGCCGCCTTTGAGCGTCTCGGCGCCCCAGATGTCGTTGACGAGCAGGTCGATGTGCCCGAACTCCGCCCGCAGCCGGTCGGCGAGCTCCTTCACGCGTCCGGACTCGAGATGATCGATCGGCACCGCGATCCCCGTGCCGCCCAGGCCCGTCACGAGCTCGGCCGTTTCTTCGATTGTTTCTGGACGGTTGTATTCGGACCGCTGGCCGCGCGTCGTGCGCCCCGTGCAGATGACGGTTGCTCCGGCTTCACCCAGGGCGGCGGCGATTCCGCGGCCGGCCCCTCTCGTCGCCCCGGCGACGACGGCTATCTTCCCGAGCAACGCGTCCATGGCCGTCTCCTATTCCCTGACTCCTGGGACCTGGCCCATGGCTGAATCCTGACCGCTGATTCCTTCAACCTGGCCCAGGCCTGAATCCTGATTCCTGATTCCTGAATCGTGATTCCTGCGTTTATGATCGCCGCCAACAAGGAGGCGTGGCGTGCGCAAGTTGACTGTTCCGGTGGCAGCCGCTGCAGCGGCTGTGCTTCTGACGATGGCGGTGACGTCGATGACCTCGACCGCCGCGGGTACCAGCTACGCCGAGGATCGAGCGGCGATTGAGAATCTCCAGGCACGGTATCTGTTCGCGATGGATTTCGGCGATCCCGATCTCTACGTCACAACGTTCACCGAAGACGGTGTACTCGACGTCGGGTCGGGCGAGATTCGCGGTCGCAAGGCGATTCACGACGTGATCGCGAAGATGCCCAATTCACGGACCACTGAGAACGGGCTGCGTCCGGCGTCCGGGCGCCACAACATCTCCAACATCGTTCTCAAGGTCAACGGAAACAAGGCGGTGGGCCGGGCCTACTGGTTCCACTACAGCAACAATAACCCCGAGAGGAAGTCGGTCTTCGACGGATACGGCCACTACGAGGACGAGTTGGTCAAGGTCAACGGACAGTGGCTCTTCAGCAGGCGCAGGATCTACAACGAGGGGCGCGCGGAGTGGGCGCACAAGGGCGGTAATCCGGCTTGGTAGCGCTCGATAGGGCCGCTGCGCGGCAGGGCCAGTGGCGCGGTGGGGCGGGCTTCGGGCCCGTAGGGGTCAGGTGGCATGGTTGGGGGGATTTCGATGAAGCGAGCACTCATGGCATTGCTGGTGGCGTCGGCGTGGTGGATCGTCACCGTCGCCCAAGCGCCAGTCACCGTGTTCGAAGGAGCGCGGGTCATCGTCGGCGACGGGCGTGCGCCGATCGAGAACGCGACGATCGTGGTCAACGGCGCGAAGATCGCGCAGGTCGGCCGTGCGTCGGACGTGAAAGCGCCGGCGGGCGCGACGCGCGTGAGCCTGACCGGCAAGACCGTGATGCCGACGATCGTCGATACGCACGTGCATACGAGTCAGGAGCGCGAGGCGCTGACGCAGGATATGCGACGCCGCGCGTACTACGGCGTCAGCGCCGCAATGAGCCTCGGTCAGGACACCGGTGAGGCGCCGTTCCAGATCCGCGCGCAGCCGATACCAGGCGCCGCGCGCTTCTTCACGGCCGGCCGTGGCATCACGGCGCCGGAGCCGGGCCGAACCGACGCGCCGTACTGGATTCAATCCGCCGACGAAGGCCGCAAGGCGGTGCAGGAGCTGGCCAAGCAGAAGGTCGACATCGTCAAGGTCTGGGTCGACGATCGCGACGGTAAGTACAAAAAGCTGACGCCGGATCTCTACGGCGCAGTCATCGACGAGGCGCACAAGAACAAGCTTCGGGTCACGGCGCACCTGTTCACGCTCGAAGACGCAAAGGGGCTCTGGAAAGCTGGCATCGACGCGTTCGCGCACGGCGTGCGCGATCGCGATATCGACGAAGAGTTCCTTTCGATGGTGAAGAAACGTCCCGCGTTCGTGCTCGTGCCGAACCTGCCGGACCGAGGCGTGAAGACCGATCTGAGCTGGCTGAAGGCCAGCCTCTCAGCCGGCGAGCTGCAGAAGCTCGAAGCGACCAACACTGATCGGCCGGACGCGCAGAAACAATTCGGCATTCAAGCCCGGAACCTGGCGAAGATGAGCGCTGCTGGCGTCCGCGTGGCGCTCGGCTCGGATGGCAACACTCCGTGGGCGCCGCACGTCGAGATGGCCGACATGGTGGCCTCGGGCATGACGCCGATGCAGGTGATCGTCGCCGCGACGCGGAACGGCGCGGAGTTTCTTCGCATGAGCGACTCGGGAACGATCGAAGCTGGCAAGAGCGCCGACTTCCTCGTCCTCGACGCGAACCCGTTGGACGACATCACCAACACACGCCGCATCTCGTCGGTGTACCTCCGCGGTGTGGCCGTCGAGCGCAAAGGCGGTTCGTAGACCGATTTGGTTGAGACCACGCGACATCGCATCGACACGACGGGTCAGGGCGACGTGCACGACCTGACTCCGCTCGTGTCGCGCGTCCTCGATGCGTCTTCGATGGCGGCCGGCCTTGTCACCGTTGCCGTCGTCGGATCGACCGCGGGCATCACGACGATCGAGTTCGAGCCTGGCGCCGTCGCCGATCTGAATCGAGTGTGGGAGCAGCTCGCACCGCGCGACGGCGAGTACGAGCATCACCTCCGATGGGGCGACGACAACGGCTCGAGCCACGTCAGGGCGGCGATGCTCGGTCCTTCGCTTTCGCTCCCCTTCGATCGAGGCCGGCTTTGTCTCGGCACGTGGCAGCAAATCGTGCTCGTCGAGTTCGACACGCGGCCTCGCGACCGAGAGGTGATCGTTCAGCTGATCGCGTAGCGTCAGCGCCATGCACCCAGAATCGCGCCCATCACCACGAACGCGACGACCCAGTAGCCGCCGTTGATAGCGGTATAGGCGAACGGGCGGCGCTCGAAGAGGGCAACGGTGCCCATTCCGAGCACGACCCACACGGCTGACAGCAGTCCGGCGGTCGCGCCCCATGTTGTCGTTGTGTCAGGCGCGTTCAGGAACATGGCCAGGTTGAACGCCATGATGACGGCGAACACGAACGCAAGGCCGAAGATCACCGCCTGATTCCCAGTTCGGACATCCGCCTCGGTGAATCGATTGGCCTTCATCCAGGCCTGCTGGAAGAGCAGCGGGCAATACCACAGTCCCCCAATCACGAACGTCGATGCCGCGGCGGCGACGACCGCCAGGTAGTTGATTGAGCCCACGTCAGCCTCCTGATCCCCTGTTACGTGTTTGGCCCGAGGCGTGTACGATTGCCGCGATGCCGGGCTTTCCCGCCACGCGTCATTCGGTCATCGAGCGCATGCGGACGGCGGACGAAGGTGCCCGCGGTCAGGCGTTCGGCGACCTGGTTCACGGGTACTGGAAGCCGCTGCATCGCTACCTGTGCCTGCACTGGCATTTGTCCGAAGACGAGGCCGAAGAAGCGACGCAAGCGTTCTTCACCGACGCGTTTCAGAGGGAGTGGCTCGCGCGCTATGACCCGGAGAAAGCGCGCTTCCGCACCTTTCTTCGCGTGTGCGCCGACAGGTTCGTGCTGAATCGGCGGCAAGCCGCCGCACGGATCAAGCGTGGGGGCGGTGTCGAGACGGTGTCGTTGGAGGCCCAAGGAGAGCTCGCTGCCGAGCTCGCGAGCCAGCCAGACGCCGAGAGCCTCTTCAAACGCGAGTTCGTCCGGGCGCTGTTCGAGCGCGCCCTCCACGATCTCCGTACGGAATGCGAGCACGCGGACAAGGGCCTGCACTTCGTCCTGTTCGAACGATACGACATCGAGCCTGCCGACGACGTCAGTTACGCCGCACTGGCGCGCGAGTTCGGTCTCACCCAGGCGCAGGTGACCAACAACCTCGCGCAGATCCGGAGGCGATTCCGCGAATGTGCCATCGACGCGTTGAGGTCGCTGTGCGCCAGCGACGACGAGTTCCGCCGTGAGGCCGCGGAACTGTTCGGCGTGGACCCCACATGAGCCCGCTCACCGACGCGGCCGTCGAACGACTGAGAATCGCGGCACACCGGCCGCAGATGCCGTCCGATCGGTATGCGATTACCGGCGAGATCGGTCGCGGCGGCATGGCGACGGTATATGCCGCCCGCGATACGACGCTCGGACGCGACGTCGCGATCAAGGTCGTGAACGCGGTCGCCAGCCCGGCATCCGAAGAGCGATTGGCCGCCGAATCGCGCGTGCTGGCCCGGCTCGAACATCCAGGCATCGTGCCGGTGCACGACGCCGGGCGGCTGCTGGATGGCCGGCCCTTCTACGTGATGAAGCGGGTCCACGGGCGCACGCTGACCGACTACCTCCGCGAGGAGTCCGATCTCGGCGAACGGCTACGCGTGTTCGAGCGTGCGTGCGAAGCGACGGCGTTCGCGCATGCGAACCGGATCCTGCATCGTGACCTCAAGCCGGACAACATCATGATCGGCGCGTTCGGCGAGGTGATGGTCATGGACTGGGGCGTCGCCAAGTCACTCGACAGTTCGGTAATGGGGTCGGGAGTCATTTTACGTAACTCGAAAAATGACTCCCGACCCCATTACAAAACCGATCACGGGACGGTGCTTGGCACGCCGGGGTTCATGGCGCCCGAACAGGCCGAGGGCGACGTCGACGATCTCGACGCGCGAGCCGACGTCTACAGCCTCGGGGCGATTCTGGCGACGATGGTCGTGGGGGACGTCCGGGCTCTTCGATCCGTCTGCGCGCGCGCGATGGCGACCAACCGCGACGAGCGCTACCCCTCGGTCGCGGCGCTGCGCGAGGAGATCGCCAGATTCCGCGCCGGCCGGGCTGTTGCCGCACACCAGGAGACGGCGTTGGAGAAAGCGGGCCGGATCGCCAGGGTCTATCGCATGCCAATCCTGCTGGTGCTCACCTACATGACCATGCGGGCACTCGTCGCCATCATCGCGGGGTGGTAGGTACACACGTCTCGTCGAAGACGTAATCAGAGGACATGAGCAAAACACTGCTGGGAGTCGTGATCGGTGGCGTGCTCGGGATCTTCGATGGTTTGACCGCGTTGATCTCGGCGCCGGAAGTGGCACCGGCGATCGTGGGGATCGTGATTGGTTCGACGATCAAAGGGCTGATTGCCGGCGCCGCGATCGGGTTTTTTGCGAGGAAGGTTCGATCCCTCCCGGCTGGGCTCCTGTTCGGTCTCGCCGTCGGCGCATTCCTCGCTTTTCTGATCGCGGCGATTCCGCAGCCGTCGGGCGAGCACTACTGGTGGCAGATCATCCTGCCCGGAAGCGTCGTGGGACTGATCGTCGGCTATGCCACCCAGCAATGGGGCGGCGCGCAGACGTCGTGACGTTGGTTACCGATGCCGCAGGGCGGCCATTGGATCGGTGCGAGACGCCTTCCACGCGGGCACGAACGAGGCCAGGCCGACGACCGCCATCACGACCCCGGACGCTGCGGTGAACGAGACCGGGTCGGCCGCGCTGACGCCATACAGCAGGCTGACCAGAGCGCGCGAGATCAGCAGCGCCGAGAAGATGCCAAGAACAGCGCCGCTGAGGCCCAAACGCAGCCCACGCCCGAGAAACCGCCGCACGACGTCGGCGCGATCGGCGCCGACGGCCATGCGGATGCCGATCTCGTGCTCGCTCTGGCGTGCCGAGTAGGACACCATCCCGTAGGTTCCCAGCGCCGCCAGCAGCGCGGCGACCGCACCTAGTACCGCGATCACCCCGGCTGCCATCGCGAGCACGAAGAATCCAAGCTCGGTCTGTTCGCGCAACGGGCGAGCGTCGAGAATCGGCAGGTTGGCGTCCATGGCCTGAACACGCGCGCGCAGTCGCGTCAGGCTGGCCCCGCCGTCTTCGTGGCCGCGGACGTGGGCGAACATCGGCGCCAGGCCGTACTGTTTGTATGGGAAGTAGACGAACGGCATCGGCTCCTCGTCGATGCGCAGGTATTTGATGTCCTGGACGACGCCGACGACGTTCACCCATTCACCACGCGAGACACGCAGACGTTTCCCGAGGGCGTTCTCGACGCCGTTCCAGAATCGCCGCGCCAGCGTGGCGTTGACGACGGCGACCTTGACGCTCGGTTCGTCGTCGGTATCCGCGAAGTCCCGTCCGGCCAGCAGCGGAATGCGCAGCGTCTTGAAGTAATCGGAGGCGATCGGGTTGATCAGAAAACGGAGATCTTCCTTCGGACGCGGTACGTGGCCTTCGATCTCGAAATCACGCGTGCGCCCTGGCACGAGCGCCATCGGCGTTTGCGCCGCCAGCGTCGCTGATTCCACTCCAGCCTCGCCGCGCAGCGTATCGAGCAGACGGCTATAGAACGCGAACCCACGCGATTCGTCGTAGCCGCTCGACTGCAGATTCACCATCAGTGAGGCCACGCCGCGCGCCTCGAAGCCGGGGTCGGCGCGGCGCGCCGAGTCGAGGCTTCGCAGCACCAGTCCTGCGCCGACCAGCAACACCATCGACACGGCGACTTGCGCGACCACGAGCACATTACGCATCCGCGAGCTCGTGGCGGTGCGGGGCGACAGTTCGTCCCTCATCACCGACGCCAGGTCGACGCGAGACACGCGGAACGCCGGCAGCAGTCCGAACACCATCGCGCACCCGCATGACAACAGCACGGCGAAGGTGACGACGAGCCCGTCGATCGAGGTATCGAAGAACACCCTCCCCGCCGGGCCGACTTCGGCCACGCCACTCGTGTTCATCAACCTCAAGAGGCTCTCCGACGCGAGCAGGCCGGCAACGGCGCCTGGGAGCGCCAGCGAGAGGCTCTCCATGAACAGCAGGCGCAACACGCGTGTGCGACTGGCGCCGAGCGCGAGGCGCGCGGCGATCTCGCCATGGCGGCTGAGCCCTCTGACCAGCACGAGGTTCGAGACGTTGGCGCAGACGATCAAGAGCACCAGCACGCCCATCGCGCCGAGCAGCATCACCGCGGGAAGGAGATAGGTTTGCGCGCCAAACGGCGAACGCCACATCGGCATCACCGTCGCGTGATACGTGATCTCCTCATCGGGATGCAGCGGCGCCAGGCGCTCGAGCAGGACCGCCGCCTCCGCGGCCGCGGTCTGCATCGAGAGGCCCGGCTTCAAGCGGCCCAGGCCCCACAGTTTGGGTGCGAACCGCACCGACAGGTCGTCCCGTCCGTGCAGCTGAGGCTGCATCATGACCGGGATGAACGCTTCGATGTCGATCGAGACGATCGTGCCGTGGAATGCCGGCTCCGTCACGCCAACGACGGTGAGGGGATACCCGCCGACGAGAACCGTTCGACCGATGATGTTCGGATCGGCGCCGAATGCGCGCTTCCACAGCCCGTCGCTGATCACGACGACGGGATGGCCGCCCGGCGTGCGATCGTCTGACGGCAGGAGCGTGCGACCGAGTTGCGCGCGGACGTTCAAGAGCGAGAAATAACTGCCGGTGACTTCCTCGGCCCAGACGCGTTCGCCGTTCGCCCCGAAACCCATGCTGAGGGACTCCATCGAGGTGCCGGCGATATCGGTGAACGATGTTTGTGCGGTGACGAGATCTCGAAAGTCGAGATGCGACAGTGGAAGAACGCGGCCCGCTGTCGTCTCCGCCACCAGCACGCCGAGACGACCCGAATCGGCGACGCCGGGCACGGGTGCGAGCGCGAGCGGCCGGAACAGGCGGAACACCGAGATGTTGGCGCCGATGCCAAGCGCCAGCACGATGAGGACGACGAGCGTGTAGCCGGGCGATCGTCGGAGCAGTCGCAGCGAGTAGCGGACGTCGTGGGCCAGATCGAGCACCCACACGCGCCACGCGCCAGCCCACCACTGCCGCGTCCGTTCGCGCGTGCGCGTAACGTTGCCGAACTCCTTGAGTGCGGCCAGGCGCGCCGTGTCGGGATCTTCGCCGTCGCGAATCCGATCCGCGACCGCCATCGAGAGATGCGCGCGGATTTCGTCCTGCAAATCGTCGTCGCGGCGCGCGCGCGTGAGCCAATCACGGAGTCCCATCGTTACCCTTTCGCCGCGTCCGGGCTGAGCACGCCACCGATCGCGGCGACGAGCTGCATCCATCGATCGCGCTCCTGCAGCAGCTGCTTCTTGCCGGCCGGCGTCAACCGGTAGTACTTCGCCCGCTGATTCGCGTCAGTGACGCCCCATTCGGCCTTGACCCATCCCTGCTTCTCGAGACGGTGCAGGGCGGGGTAGAGCGAGCCGGTTTCGACCTTGAGCGCGTCCGACGATCGCGCGCGAATCGTTTGGGCGATGGCGTAGCCATGCTGCGGACCCCACTGCAAGGTCTGCAGAATCAGCATGTCGAGCGTGCCTTGCAGGAGATCGAGCGGTGGCATGGCGAGGCTGTAGGCAATCTACAGGCCAGGCTGTAGGGTGTCTACAGCCACGCGAATCACCGGTGAGGGAGTCTTGACAGCAACCGGGGCGTCCCACAGTTGGGACGCCCCAGTTCGACGGCGGGACGACGGGCTAGAAGATGAACTTGATGCTGAACTGCCCCTGCAGACCGGGGTTGAACAGATCCTCCATCCCGTAACGCGGATCGAACGCCGCCGCGCCCTCCTGCGAGGCTCGGATCAGCGCGGTGTAGTCGTAGCCGGCAGCCAGATTCACGTCCGTGAAGTCGATCGCATCGGCCGCGCGTGTCTGACCACCGGCCGGGGCGCCCTTGTTCAGGAAGTTGAAGATGTGCGTTGCCGTCCTCTGATTGAACAGGTTCTGGATGTTCAGCTCGAGCCGGAGCCGGTTGCGGTTGGCCATCGAGAGCTCGTGAGACACGAGCAGATCTGTGCGTGTGAGAACCGGCGTACGGCCCATGTCGCCGCGACCGTTGACGAACGGCGCATACAGGTCCTGACCGATGACCTGCGTGCTGATCGGGGTGCCGCTGCCGCCATAGAAGAAGGCGCCCACCTGGGTGCCGATGTTGAACTGATAGGCGCCATACAGCTTGACGACATGCGGACGATCAGTCGCAAGCCGCCCGCGTGGATCGAGGTTGCCGTGCGCGTCCCACAGCACTTCGTCGATGTCCCACCCGGTGTGCGCATTGCTGCCAGGCCGCGCGATCGACCCGACCTGTTGCTGCGCCGTGGTCGACAGGACGTTGGTCGTTGGCGTGTTGATCTCGTCGGAGTTCGCGGTCCCGGCGTAGTTGCCATAGAGGCGGCTCCACGTATAGCTGGCACTGCCGAACCAGTTGTTCAAGAAGCGCCGCTCGAGCGTCAGCTCAACCGCGTCGTACTGCCGCTTTGGTTTCGGAGTCGGGAAGTTCGCGGTGGCGGCGTACGACGATGGCGTGATCGTGTTCTGTCCTTCGCCGGGGTTGCCGATCACATAGATGCTGTCGCCGTTGACGATCGCGCCCATGTCCTCGATCGTGCGTCCGAGGTTGTTGTGCACGTAGTGGATGCCCATCGCGGTGGTGCGTCCGAGCTGGAAGTCGACACCGCCGTTGAAGCTGTCCTGATACATCGGCTTGATGTTGGGGTCAGTGTCCTCGATGTGCGTCCCCCGGAGATCGCGGAAGCCCGTCGAGCTGCCCCACAGATCGCGCCCAGGCATGTTGTTCAAGTTGAGGCTGCCGATGTCGAGCGTGTCGAGCGAGCGGTAGTAGATGTGCCAGATGTCGCCGCCGTACGAGCCGCGCGCGATCTCGTAGCGGGTCCAGTCGTAATAGCGGCCCCAGCTGGCGAACGCCTTGACCTTGCCGTCGCCGCGCACGTCGTACGAAGCGCCCAGACGCGGCGCGATCTTGTCGCCGAATCCGAACTGGAACGCGTACTGCGCGATGTCCGGACGGAACGTTGGAATCTTCTCGTTCTCCGTGCGCACCCCCAGATTCAACGTCAGCCGCGGGCCCACCGTCCACGTGTCCTGCACATACAAGTTGTGGATGTTGGCACGGACCACACCGTGCGTCCCCTGGTCATCGACGCGGTAGTAGCCATAGGTCCCCGTGCCGGTCTCTCCGGTAACGGTGCTGCGGAACGATTGACCCCAATACAGATACACGTAGCCGCCGGGATACGCGACGTCGACGTCATTCACCGAACGGCGCACGCCCCAGCCGCCCTTCAGGAGGTGGCCGCCCGCGCCCGTGAACGCGTGGTTGTAGTCCACCTGCATGAACCCCTGCTTTGTCGTGTCGTGATTGCTGATCAGAATGCGCGCGGTGTTGGCCGTGCCCGTTCCACCCTGGAGGCTCGGCGGCACTCCCGGCACGCTGAAGTTCGGCTGCTGATACGTGTAACTCGTGATGTTCGGGACGCCGGTGTCCTTGTAGCTGTCGTAGAAGTAGCCGCCGCGGACGCTCAGGTAGCCGCGCTGCCCCATCGTCACATCGACGTTGCCACCCACATTGTTCTGGTCGAGATCGTAGCCGCGCGAGCGGTTCGCGTCGTTCGCGACTGACGAGGTCGTGATGAAGTTCGTACCCGTCCCGTCGTACGCCGGCAGGCGTCCGGTGGACCGCGTCGGCGTCATCAGCACGCTCCCGTTCGCGTGCACCCGTCCCGCGGCGTACGTCACTTTGCCGAAGCCTTGCCACATCGTCTGCTCCTGCTCGATGGTGCCGGGCTCGGTTCCGTTGTTGAACATGTAGTCGTTCGTCCGCCGGACCACGCGCGGCGAGATCGATCCGAAGAAGAACAACCGGTTGCGCACGATCGGCCCGCCGATCGAGCCGCCGAACTCGTTCTGGTTGTCGACCGGCTTGGTGTCGTCGAAGTAGCCGACGGTCGTCAGGTCGTTGGGATCGAGAATCAAGCGCTGGACCGGCCCGACGCTCAGGCCGTTGCCGGTGTAGTAGTAGTGGCCTTCACCGGTGAAGATGTTGCCGCCCGACTTGGTTACGGCGCTGACGACGCCGCCGAGCGCGCCGCCGTACTGCGCGTCGATGCCGCCGGTCTTGACCTGCACTTCCTGCAGGTACTCGAAGACGGTGTTCTGACGCGAGCTGCCGTAGATCAGGCTGTTGGTCGCCACGCCATCGATGGTGAACACGTTTTCCGAGCTGCTGGCGCCGTTGACCTGCATCCCGCCCTCGATGTCGCCCACGTTGACGCCAGGAGAGGCGAGAGCGAGGCTCTGGAAGCTGCGGCCTTTCGGCAGGCGATCGAACTCCTCTGCAGTAACGTTGTGCGCGATCGTGACGCTCGCCAGGTCGAGCTGTTTCGTGGCATCGGCCGTGACCTGAACGGTCTCGCTCACCACGCCTGGTCGCAGCTGGCCATCGACTCCGACCGTTCTGCCGAGCAGCACGATGACGTCGTCCAGCACGACCTTCTGAAATCCATCGAGCTCGATCGAGACCGAGTAGCGGCCCGGATCGAGGTCCGGCACGCGATAGGTGCCGTCGGCGCCGGTCACCACCACGCGCGTGGCCCCGGTCTCCTTGTTCGTTGCGGTGACGGTTGCACCTGGCACGGCCGCCATCGACGTATCGGTCACGGTTCCAGACAATCCGCCGAAGCGCTCCTGTGCGCCGGCGCCGACTGCCATCATGCAGACGATCCCCACCAGCCACGCGGTGATCCGTCTCGCCATCGTCCACTCTCCCTTCCACCCACGGCGTCCGCGCGCCGTTTCGTCCCTGCGGCGGTGTGACACACCCCGACCGCACGGGTCCATCCCGGAAGCGCTTGATAGGAGAGATTCGTGCCGTTGGGACGAGTGACGAACGGATGCTTGCGAGGGACGAGGATCATCGAACCAGTGGGCAACGCGTCCACGAACAACGGGGCAGTACAGACTATTGGACGAAATTCAGAAAACTGAATTCACGGCGATATTTCTGGTCCCCGATTTCTGTGGATTGCTCCCTCACGCGTGCGGTGTCGATGCGAACCTCATCCCAAGGTCGTCGGTGATATGCTCCGGCCCGTCCTGCCCTCTTCAGGGGGCCACACTCGGAGGAGATCATGGCGCTGCACCCGCAATGCAAAGCGTTTCTCGACGTGCTCGCCTCCGCGGGCGGCCCGCCGCTTCACGAGCTGCCGGTCGGCGACGCGCGCAAGATCTCGCTGAGCGACTTCGGGGGGCCGCAGGAGCCGGTCGCGCGCGTCGAGGATCGCACCGTGCCCGGACCCGCACAGCCGATTCCGGTGCGCGTCTATCGGCCCGTGCTTGCCGACAACCTGCCGCTGCTGATGTTCTTCCACGGCGGCGGCTTCGTCCTGTGCAATCTCGACTCACACGATCGCGAGTGCCGCCGGCTCGCCAATGCGTCCGGGTGCGCCGTCATCGCGGTGGACTACCGCCTCGCGCCCGAGCATCCGTTCCCGGCGGCGGCCGAAGACGCCTACGCCGCGACGTGCTACGTCGCGGCGCACGCCAAAGAGTTCGGCATCGACGCGAGCCGCATCGCCGTCGGTGGCGATAGCGCGGGCGGCAATCTCGCCACCGTCGTGACGCTGATGGCTCGCGAGCGCAGCGGACCCGCGCTGCGGTATCAGCTCCTGATCTATCCCTTGACCGACTACACCGACCAGAGCCCGTCGATGCAGGAATTCGACGGCAACTTCCTCTCGATACCGATGATGGATTGGTTCGCCGATCAATACGTGCCATCGGCGACCGATCGACGCTCACCGTATGCGTCGCCGATGCATGCGACGGATCTTCGCGGGCTGCCGCCGGCGATGGTCATGACCGCCGAGTGCGATCCGCTCCGCGATCAGGGCGAGGCGTACGCCCGGAAGCTGCAGGCGGCGGGGGTCCCGGTTGTCTTGAAGCGGTACGACGGGATGATCCATCCCTTTGTCAGCCTGAGCGGGATCATCGATGCGGGCCACGTGGCTCTCGACGACGCCGGAGCCGCGGTACGCGCCGCGTTGAGCGCGGCCGGATCGGCAACGGTCTGATAAACGCGGTGCGACGTTCGACCCAGTCCTCAATCACCTTCATTCGATCCTGAAGGCGGCCCTTACCTACGCCTTCGTGGGGCCGCCTTGAGCCGGCCCATTCCCAAATACGCAACCATGAGGTTGCATATAGTCGCGACTCGCGTTATGGTGAATATGCAACCAGGAGGTTGCTCGACTATATGGCTTCAATCATGACTGACCGCATTGACAAGACGATCACTCTCCGAGCGCCGCGCAGCCGCGTGTGGCGCGCTCTGACGGACTCCGAGGCATTCGGCACATGGTTTCGCGCCAAGCTGGAAGATCCCTTCATCGAAGGAGCGACCACGCGTGGCCGGATCACCTATCCGGGTTACGAACATCTGACGTTGGAGATGCAGGTCGAACGCATCGAGCCGGAGCGTCTGTTCTCGTTCCGGTGGCACCCCTACGCCGTCAAGCCAGGCGTTGATTACTCGAGCGAGCCGACGACGCTGGTCGAGTTCCGGCTCGAGGACGCCGGTTCGGACACGACGCTCACGATCGTCGAGTCTGGCTTCGATCGCATCCCGCTGTCACGCCGCGATGAAGCGTTCCGCATGAACGATCAGGGCTGGAGCGAGCAGGCCGGGAACATCGAACGCCATGTCACCACGGCGTAGGGCCACGGCGACTCAGCTGACCGAAGCGGCGCCGGTGTTTGCGGCGCTGGGCGACGCGACGAGATTGAAACTCGTCGCGCGCCTCTGCGCCGACGGTCCTCAATCGATCGCCAGCCTCAGCGAGGATGCCGGTGTCAGCCGCCAGGCCGTGACCAAGCATCTGCACGCGCTGGGAAGTGCCGGGCTGGTGCGCGACGCCTGGCGCGGGCGCGAACGCATCTTCGAGCTGGAGCCGCGCCGGCTGGAGCCCGCCCGCCGCTGCCTCGATCACATCGCCGCCGAATGGGACGACGTACTGCGTCGTCTCCAGGCCTTCGTCGAGGAACCGTAGCCAACCATTCCCCCGGCGCCGCCGTCCAAGGCTCCGAGCGGCTGAAGGTTCAGCCATCCTATATGATTGATTCCTATATATGAATCTGCCAGCCGATGGCCGCACCCTCGACGCGGCGAAGAAGGGCAGCGCCGATCTGATCATCCTGGCGCTGGTCGAGGACGAACCGCTGCATGGGTATGAGATCGCCAGCCGGCTCGAGCGCAGCTGCCAAGGCACGCTCCGGTTCACGCTGGCCTCGCTCTACGCGACGCTCTATCGCCTCGAGGAGCGTGAGTTGGTGCGGAGCCGCTGGGTAGAGCGGGCGGGGCAGCGCCGCCGCCGCTGCTATCGCATCACCGACAAAGGACGGAAAGCGCTGGCGGTACAACGCGAGGACTGGAGCCGTTTCATCGCGGCGCTCACACAGATTGCCGGACTGCGTCCGGCCTGAGGTCCACTCATGACGTCTCCGGACTGGCCACTCGAGATCCGTGCGGCGGCAGCGCGTGTCGGCGTCCACCTCGACGACGCCACCGTCGAGGAGCTCGCTGAGCACCTCGACGACATCTACAGCGCGGCACGTCGCGACGGCTGCAGCGATGAGGAAGCGATCAGCCGCGGCAGAGCGGCGCTCCAGGAATCCACGCTCGAGGTGCTGCGACACGCGCCGTCTCGCAGGCCGGCCGCCCCACATCACATCGCGCCTGACGGTGGCCGCCGCCTCAACATGATGGCCGCGCTGCGCCTCGCCCTGCGTCAGCTGCGACTGCATCGCGGCTTCGCAGCCGTCACGATTCTGGTGCTGGCGCTCGGCGTCGGCGCGACCACGACGGTGTTCACCATCGTCGATTCCGTCCTCGTGCGGCCGCTGCCATATCGGGATCCCGATCGGCTGGTGACCCTCTGGGATACCAGTGCGCGCCGCGGCCGCATGCAGGAGCGGATCTCGCCCGTGAACTTCATGGACTACCGCGCGCTGCCGGTGTTCGAGGGCGCAGCGGCGTGGTGGCGTCCGAGCCTCAATCTCACCGATCCGGGACTCGATCCCCTGCGCGTCAACGCGATCGAAGTCAGCGGCAACTTCTTCGACGTCCTCGGCGTGCGGCCGCAGCTCGGCGACGGCTTCCCCGCTGGCGGGCCCTTCTCGGTCCAACGCGAGCCGCTTGTCGTCATCAGCGATCGGTTGTGGCGCACCCGCTACAACGGCGATCCGGCTGTGGTCGGCAGGCTGCTGCGGTTCAACGAACGGCCGCATCTCGTCGCCGGGGTGATGCCGCCGCGATTCCACTATCCCGATGACATCGATGTCTGGCAGCGTCTCAACTGGGACCTGACACAGCACTCCCGTGCCGCCCATTTCATGGAAGCGGTCGCGCGCGTGCGGGACGACACCACGCTCGAACAGGCCGCGATCGCCGTCGAGACGCTCGCCCGACGCTTGCAGACGGACTTCGCCCAGACGAACCGCGACTGGACGGTGACATTAATCCCACTGCTCGAGGAGCAACTTGGCTACTACCGTCCCGCGCTGCTGGTGCTCGCCGGCGCTGTCGGTCTGCTGCTCATGATCGGCTGCCTCAACATCGCGTCGCTGCTCCTGACGCGCGCGCTCTCGAGAGAACGTGAGATCGCGCTTCGAATCGCAATGGGAGCATCGCCGCGGCAGCTGCTGGTACAACTCCTCGCGGAGAGCCTGGTGTTGTCGTCGTTCGGAGCGGTGCTCGGTGTCGTGGCGTCGGCCGTCGCGCTTCCGGCACTGGTACGCGTTGCACCGTCCGGCATTCCTCGTCTCGACGAAGCGCAACTCGATGTGCGTGCGCTCGCCGTGGCGGTCGCGATCGCGGTCACCACGACCATCGTCTTCGGGCTGGTCCCGGCGGTCGTGTTGGTGGGCCGGAAGATCGCTGCCGACCTGCGGTCGGGCGAGCGGGGCAGCTCCCGTGGTGCTCGGCGCGCGTACTCGGTCATCGTCGTGGGGCAGGTGGCCCTCGCGTGCACGTTGCTCATGAGTTCCGCGCTGCTGATCCGGACCGTCGTGAAGATGGTGACGACGCCGACCGGGATTGACGCCGATGCGGTGGTCACCACCAGCGTGCAGCTGCCCATCCCGAACGTGGTCGCCCGCCTCGCCGTGCAGCAGTCGCGGGCGATTGCCGACACGCACGAACTGTTGCTCGAGCGCATCCGTCAGCAGCCCGGCGTCGTCTCGGCGGGCGCGGCAAGTGTGCTGCCCCTCGAGCTCGACCTGCGTCTACCGCTCGAGATCGACGGCGACGCGACACCCGTGCGCGCTGACGATCGATCGATCGCCCAATACCATGCCGTGTCGGACGGCTACTTCGAGACGATGCGCGCTGCGCTCGCCTCGGGGAGGCCGTTCTCGAAATTCGATACCGCCGACGCGGCGCCGGTCGTGATTGTGAACGAGGCGTTCGTGAGCCGATATCTCGAGGGCCGCCAGCCATTGAGACGTTTCGTCATTACCAACACCCGATACATCGGGGTGGTTGCACAGAATCTAATGGTGAAGGACGGTGATCCACGCCTGCCGACATCGCTGACGCCCGCCCGCTTCGAGATTGTCGGCGTCGTCAAGGACATCAGGAACATGCCGCTCGGACAGCCCGTCGAGCCGGCCGTCTATTTCAGCTCGCAGCAGTTCCCGTTCCGCGAGATGCACCTGGTCATTCGTGCGACGACCACGACTGCTGCTGTTGCTGCCGTCCGGGCGTCGCTCGCGTCCACAGCGCCATCGGTGCCAATGGGCGTGGTGCGCACGTGGGCCGAGCAGATGGCCGAGAAGACCCAGGACGCACGATTGTTGATGACGGTGTTGATCTTTTTCGGGGTCGCCGCGGCGTCGCTGGCGGCGCTCGGTGTCTATGGTCTGTTCTCGTGGTCGGTCGCGCAACGCACGCGCGAGCTCGCGATCCGGTTGACGCTCGGCGCTCGACCGGTCAGTGTCGGCGCCGGTGTCGTCCGGCAGAGTGCCGCCCTCGTGGCGATCGGCTTGGTGGTGGGACTCGGGATCGTGCGCGTGTCGGAGGCCGTGCTGACCCGAGTGCTCATCGACCTCTCGCCACACGATCCGGGCTCCCTCGCAGCGGCCGGGATCCTGCTCGCGGTCGTCGCGATCGGCGCGTGCGTGCCGCCGGCCGTCAGAGCGCTGCGCGTGGATCCCGTCGAGGGCTTGAGAGTGGAGTAATTACCAACGATCCCGACGCGGCCGATCGCCGGAGCGTCCGCCGCCCTTGCGCTCCTGCGGCCGCGCTTCGTTGACCGTCAGCCGGCGGCCTTCGAACTCGCGCTGGTTGAGCGCCTCACATGCGGCCCGCGCCTGTGTTTCGTCCTCCATGTCGACGAAACCGAATCCGCGCGACTGGCCCGTCGCCGGATCGCGAACCAGCCGGACCGACGACACCTGGCCGATCTCCGAGAAGAGCTGCTCGAGTTGCGGCTCTTCAGTACGAAACGAGAGGTTGCCTACATAGATTCTCATCTGCACATTCCCATTCGAAAAGTTGGAGACTGCGGGCTTGATCGCGCTGGGCGTGCACTGACGAGGACTGACGCAGGCAGAACAAACTCGGCGGGATCCAACAGGTACGAATGCAGTATACACAACGGGTGCAAGGGTCCGGCTGAAGCCGGGTACTACGACGGTCCGGCTGAAGCCGGACACTACGACAGTCCGGCTGAAGCCGGACACTACGACACTACGCGCTATTTGCCGACCATCAGCTGCGGCGCTTTGTTGTTCTCGTTGCAGATGAACTCGATGAGCTCGGCGTCGAACTGCGGGCCGTCGAGCGCGAGACGATGGTGAACGCGGACGGAGAACGGTTTGGTGTACGCCTTCTTGTCGTCGATCGTGATGTCGATCTGAATGGTGCCGAAGTTGGGCCGGCGCCAGCGTTCGATCATCGTCGCCTGGTCGGTCAGCGGGCTGCCGTAGATGTCGAGCCACCCGCCATCGCGAAACCGCGTCGTCTCGACCACGAGCGTGTCGCCTTCCCATCGGCCGGTCGAGTATCCGTACCACCACGGCTGTGCGTCGGCGTCGGGGAGCGGACGTCCGTCGATGAAGATCTGCCGCACGCCGCTGTTGCCCTCGTACAGCATCGCGATCACATCGCGCGTCTGCAGCACCTTGCGCGGCTGCGGGTGCATGTGGAACTGCATGAGTCCCATCGGCAGGCAGTGCGCGTCAGGATTCTCTTTGCTGTTCTGCTCTTTGCGTGCTGCCTTCAGCTGCGCCGCCCAAGGCTGAAACGGCAGCTCGCCCTTGAAGTTCGCGAACACATCGGCAAACGTCGCGGCGGGCGGCTCGCCAGGGGGCGATACCGGGAGCGGCTGCACGCGGCTGTTGTAGAACCAGGCGTTCAACCAGATCCCTGAAAAATCCGTCTTCCCGTCTGGTGTTCGTGGCGCCGGCGCATCGAGGTTGACGCTGCCATCTGCCTTTCTTGGCAGATCGCGATCGGGATACGCACGCCATTGAGCAGCGAGCGTGGTGGTGACCGCGAGCGTCAGGAAAAGCGCAAGTACGGTGCGTGGCACTCCCGGGATCCTAGCCGAGGACGCGCAGCGCGGTCCTTCGTTCTTAATCCCGGTCCCTACGACGGATGGGCGGAGCTGCGAACAACTGGCAAGTAGGTCGCCAGCAACAGCAGGCCCGAGGCCCCGTCGTAGACGCCCATCGGGATGAAGCCGTCGCCTTGCGAGAAGAAGAACAGCGCGAAGGTGAGACGGATGACGATGCCGCACCAGTTCGGCCAGCGATGACGGAGCGGATCCTTGTATCCCGGCACGTAGAGGAAATTGATCGCCCACAACTGAGCGCCCCAGTGGCGCGGCCATGTCTCGGGCGATGCCGGCGGCTGGCCAAGCAGGTTGGTGAGGGTGCCAGGTGACACGAAGATGATCACACCGACGATCAGGTTGAGCGCGATGCTGACGAACAACACCGAACGGTAGAGCTTAATGGTGCTCATGACAGGACGTGCGATGACGTGCGGCGGAGTGCCCGCATTGTCCTGACCCGCCGATGCACTGTCAACGTCGCTATCACGAGATCACGCATCATCGCGATTTTTCCTGGGCGGTGATGGCAGCATGGCGATGAGGTTTATCCTGCCCGACAGCACCACTCACATGTGGAAGTACCAATGCACGCGACGGCGAAGGCACGACAGGCGACTGGGTTGTTCGATCAGTTCACGGGAAGCCTGACGCTCAACGGGTTTCCGGTCACCGCGGCCGAAGCGTGTTTGATCGGCGAGAACTCCAGCGGGCAACTCGACTTCATCGGCTTCGTCGTTGCGGTACCGCAATCCAGAACGTCAGTCCTGCGGTGGGGGCACGCGTCGCGGTGGAGTGGTGTCCGGGTAAAGCACGACGTCCCGTGGCGGGGTACACGGCGCACCGGGCCCACCGGGCAGCAGGGCGCTCGCCTGCGCTGCACTGACTCCTGGTCGTACGAACGCATCGGCGGCGACACCGGGACGTTGGAATTGATCCGCGCTCACGCCGGGGAGCGATGAGGCGGGACTGTTCGCCCTTTGCTGATCCGTCGTGCCGCACGCAGGTGCCGCGCGCGCGGCAGGAGGCGTACCTGCATCCGGCGCGACGGATCGTGGGACCACTGCTGTCGAGGTCTGCGTTGCTGGGGACGGCGGCGCCGGTTGAGCAGGGGGCTGGGTCGTCGAGGGCGACGACGCAGGCGGAGTAGCCGACGTCGGAGGTACTGGTGCGGTTGGCTCATTCGGTCTCGATGACGACGGTGTGCCAGTGGGCTGCGAACGATCGCCAGGTGATTGCGCGCCAGGTGATTGCGCCGCCACAGTAATGGCTGCAGCGATCACGGCGACCGAACTGGCCGAGAGTCGTCGTCGAATGCTCATCGGGACCTCCACGGTCTCCTTCTATTTTGACCGCTGGACCGCATTCAGCGTCTCAGCAGCAAATTGTCGCGGGAACAGCGGGAGCCACCCCGACAGATACTCGCGTTCCGGACGAAACGCTCTATGCGCTTTGACGGGCGTCGGATCGCCTGCGTACACTGGCGCCGCTTCCCTATGACCGAACCGGCGAGTGCAGCACACATCACGCAGTTGCTGCGCGAATGGCAGGACGGCAGTCAGGACGCGCTCGATCGCCTGGTGCCGCTCGTGTACGACGAGCTGCATGCGCTGGCGTCGCGCCATCTGGCGCACGAATGGCGGCACGACCGCCTCCAGACGACGGTCGTCGTCAACGAAGCCTATCTTCGGTTGTTCGGCCAGCGCGAAATCGACTGGCAGAACCGCGGGCATTTCTTCGCGATCGCCGCGCAGTTGATGCGCCGAATCCTCGTGGACCACGCACGCAGGCAGCTCCGTCAGAAACGCGGTGGCGGCGAGCTCGCCGTGGAACTCGACGACGCGCTCGCCGCGCCGAGCCCGCCGGTTGACGCGGTGGATGCGCTCGATCTCGACCGCGCGCTGGAGAAGCTGCAGCAGCTCGATCCCGACCAGGCCCAGCTCGTCGAGCTCCGGTTTTTCGGCGGGCTGACCGTCGAAGAAACGGCGGCGGCGCTCGGGATTTCACCGGCGACGGTGAAGCGCGAGTGGGCGTTGGCGAAAGGGTGGCTGTATCGCGAGCTGCGTGGGGATGACCGGGGCGAGCCGTCATGAGCCGAATACTGCCCAAAACGCGCGTACCGGTTGCAGGGACGTGACACGCGAAGAGTGGCGGCGGATTAAGACCGTCGCGGCGGGCGCTCTGGAGCAGCCCGAGGAGGCGAGGGGTGCCTACCTGTCGTCCTCATGCGGCGAGGACGACGCGTTGCGCGTCGCGGTTGAATCGCTCCTCGAATCCACGGCCAAGGCTACGCCGTTGTTCGAGAGCCCGGCCGTGCTGATCGGCGGCGCGCGCGCGCTCGCAGAGGCGCTCGAACGATTCGATCGAATCGAGACGAGCCGTGTCGGCGAGCGCATCGGCTCGTATCGGCTCGTGCGCGATCTCGGTGGTGGCGGGATGGGCTCGACCTATCTCGCGCATCGCGACGACGATGCCTACGAACGGGCCGTCGCGATCAAGATCCTCAAACGGGGGATGGATACCGATGCGATCCTCCGACGCTTCCGCCACGAACGGCAGATCCTCGCCGATCTCGATCACCCCAACGTCGCACGTCTGCTCGACGGCGGTACGACTGGCGACGGCCTGCCGTACTTCGTCATGGAATACGTCGATGGCGTGCGGCTCGACCGCTACTGCCGCGAACGCGATCTGACGATTGCGCAGCGAGTCGCGCTGTGTCGGCAGGTGTGCGACGCCGTCGATCATGCTCACACGCGGCGAGTGATTCATCGGGACCTCAAACCGGCGAACATTCTGGTGACGTCGCAGGGCGTGCCCAAGCTGCTGGATTTCGGCATCTCGAAAGTGTTGACGCCGGACCCGGACGGCGCGAACACAGAGCCGACCGCCTTCGCCCGTGCGATGACACCGCAGTATGCGAGTCCCGAGCAGGTGCGCGGCGAGCCGGTCACCGAGTCGAGCGACGTCTACTCGCTTGGCGTGGTGCTCTACGAGCTGCTGACAGGGGAGCGGCCGTACCGATTGGACGGTCACACCGTTCAGGAAACAGAGCAGATCATCTGCGTCCAGGAGCCGCGGCGGCCGAGCGCCGTGCGCCGCGAGCTCGCCGGCGATCTCGACACGATCCTGCTGATGGCGCTTCGCAAGGAGCCGTCGCGACGCTATGCGAGTGTGCGCGAGTGCTCGGAGGATCTGCAGCGGCATCTCGACGGACGGCCGGTTCGCGCGCGCGGCGATGAGGTCGCGTATCGCGCCGGCCGCTTTCTGAAGCGCCATCGCGTCCGTGCGTTCGAAGCCGTTCTCCTTGCTCTTGTCATCGCGGTGGCGACCGCGGCGGTGTGGACCCGTCGTGGAGAGCCCGCCGCGAGCGCGACTTTTCAATCGGTAGCGGTGCTGCCATTCACCGTCCAGCAGGGAAGCGGCGACGCCGAGTATCTGTCCGACGGTCTGAGCGAAGGACTCATCGCCGCCCTCGCTCGCATCCCGCGCCTCAACGTGCTCTCGACGACGACGGTGCGCGGATTGAAAGGAAAGACGCACGATCCACAGGCCGCGGGCAAGGCGTTGAACGCGCATGCGATCGTGCTCGGCAGTGTGTCGCAGACCGGCGACGCGATCGCGCTCTCGCTCGAGCTCGTCGATACACGCGACGGCCGCCGTGTCTGGAGAAATGAATACACCGACACACTCCAGAATCTGGCCGGCCTGCGCGATCGGATCGTCCACGACGTCGCGCAGCGGTTGGGCGTTGTCGACCCGGAACGCACGCGCGCCGCTGCGCATCAGTCGAGCGACTCGGAGGCCTATCAGCTGTACCTGAAGGGCCGCTATGTCTGGAACAAGCGCACCGAAGACGGTTTCACGCGCGGCCTCGACTACTTCCGGCAGGCGCTCGCGCGCGATCCGAAATATGCGCTGGCGTATACCGGCATTGCAGATTGTTACAACCTGCTCGGCGTCTGGGGCGCAATGTCACCTCACGAGGCGATGCCGCGAGTCAAGGAAGCGGCGCTCAACGCCATCACTCTCGACAACACGCTGGCCGAAGCCCACACGTCGCTCGCATTCGTGCACTGGGTGTACGACTGGGATTGGGCTGCCGCCGAACGCGAGTTCCAAGCGGCACTCGAACTGGATCCTGCGTATGCCACGGCGCACGATTGGTATGCGTACTATCTGGCCTCGCTCGGCCGGTTCGACGAGGCGCTGTCGCACATCACGCGGGCGCAGACGATCGAGCCGGTGTCCCTGAGCATCAGCACCGATGTCGGCGAGATCTACTACTGGTCGGGACAGTACGAGCGCGCGATCGAACAGTTGCGCGGTGTCCTCCAGGTCGAACCCGACTTCCCGATGGCGCGCAACATCCTCGGGCTGACCTATCTGAAGACCGGTGATGTCACCCGTGCGGTCAGCGAGCTCGAAGTCGCGCGGAAGCTGTCGTCAGGCCCGCGGACGATGTCGACCTTGGCGTACGGGTATGGACTCGCAGGTTCGACCGGGCAGGCACGCATGGTTCTGGACGAGCTGGTCGAGTTGTCGAAGACACGGTACACGTCGGCGTTCGCGCTGGCCGTTGCGTATGCCGGCGCCGGCGACAGGACGGAGGCGCTGTCGCATCTCGAGGCCGCGTTCGACGAGCGCTCCGACACGATGGCCGTCCTCCGCGTCTATCCTGTCGTCGACGCGCTGCGCAACGAGCCGCGCTTCAAGGAACTGCTGCGGAAAGTCGGCTCTGGCCTCTAGGCTCTCGGCTTTGGGCTTTTTGGCTACGGTGCGACGAGACGCGCGCCGGTCTGGAACTGGCGGTAGTTCGAATACGCGGCGTCGCCGGTGATCGTCGCGGTTCCGGCTCGGTAGCGCTCGCTCATCGTCAGCGGCACCAGTGCCTCGATGCCAGGTGCACGGCCGTAGCTGACGGTAATCGTTCCGCTTGGCGAGCTGTCCCACGCGAGCGTCGTCCGCCAGACTTTGCCGTTCGAGGGGTCTAGCCAGACTGCGCCGTGCGAAGGGCGATCGCGGCCGTTTGTATTGCGGATGAACGTCGGGCGCTCCCGTTCCTTGAACTCGATCCGCCACATCACGGTGCCCGACAGGGTCTCCTCGCCTGCCTTGTTGAAGGAGAATCGCGACTGGTTGCGCGGGTGCAGCATCTCGAGCACCAGCGTCGGCACATTGACGTTGCGCTCGACCAGCGTGTTGCCCAGGTTGAATCGCGAGCTTTCCTGCGCGATGCGAGCGCCGCCGGCGGCCGCGCCGCCAGTCAGCAGGCGTTGCAGACGATCGTCGCGATCGCGAACGGGTTTGCCGTCCACTTCGAACGTATCGCGATATCCGACCCAGGCTTCCTTGTCGGCTGCGCGCGTCAGCGCGTAGTCCGACCGGAGCGAGCGGTCCTGGTGGGCGAACGGCAGCACCGGCGCGTCGCGAGGGATGTTGCCGACCGGCGTCTCGGGGGCGATATCGAGAGACTGGCGATAGCGTTCCTCGGCGACGACGAGCGCAAGGCGTCGTTCGTAGCTCGCCAGGTACTCGCCCAAGCGCGACAACACCTGATCGAGTTTCAGCGGCTGCCCGGCGCCTGGTGCGATCGAACCAACAGCGATCGCGAGGGCAACCGCCACAGGATGGGCGAGCCTCATGGGCGGAATCTATCATGCGCCCGGGTTTCGTCAGTCTTTACGACTGGACTCGACGCAGCAGGAACACGCGCAGGTCGGCATCACGCAACACGAGGCCGCCCCAAATCAGTACGGCCACGTAGATGGGGAACAAGGTGTGCGAGAAGAGCGGGTTCCCCACGCGCAGATGGGTGGCGATCGCCCCACCGAGATAGCCCGTCCACAGCAACGCGCCGAGCAACGACGTGCGAGGCACCAGGTAGACGACCAGGCAGACAATCTCGAGCGCAGCGATGACTGGCGCGAGCGCGAGCGGATAGCCCAGCTGCGCAAACGCGCTCACGACCGCGCTGTTCGCCGTGAATTTGACCGCAGCGTCGAAGACCAGAAACGCAACGACCAGGGCGGTCAGGATCGCTCCGACCCACCACGCCGTGCTGGGGCGGGTGCCCGTATAGACCGCCGATGTTGCCAGGGTGCTCGCCATGTTCTCCTCCTCGGGCTTCGTCCGCCCTCTACAACCACGTCGTATGGGGCTGGCGCAGATCGACACGGTGGCGGTCCCCAACCAAATACTTCCCCCGATTGTCGATTCCGGGTGGGGTCGTTCGACGATACAGTGGGCGTGAAACCTGAACAGAGCTAGCTAAGTAGAGGAGAGTCGGATGAGCAGCGTACGTGTTCTCGTGGGCACACGAAAGGGTGCATTCATCCTCACATCGGACGGGAAGCGTCAAAAGTGGGACGTCAGTGGTCCATTCTTTGCCGGCTGGGAGATGTACCACGTCAAAGGATCGCCAGCGGATCCGAATCGTCTGTATGCATCGCAGTGCAGTGGCTGGTTCGGTCAGCTCATCCAGCGATCGAATGACGGCGGCAAGACGTGGGAGCCGGTGGACAACAAGTTCACCTATGAGGGCGTGCCTGGTACCCATCAGTGGTACGACGGGACGCCGCACCCGTGGGAGTTCAAACGGGTCTGGCACCTCGAGCCGTCGCTGACCGATCCCGACTCGGTCTATGCCGGCGTCGAGGATGCGGCGCTCTTCCGCACGACCGACGGCGGCAAGTCGTGGCAGGAGCTGGCTGGTCTTCGTGGGCACGGCTCCGGGCCGAAGTGGTCGCCGGGCGCCGGCGGGTTGGGGTTGCACACGATCCTGCTCGACCCGAAGACGCCAGGTCGGATGTTCATCGCGATCTCGGCCGCCGGTGCGTTCCGGACCGACGACGACGGGGCGACGTGGAAGCCGATCAATCAAGGACTGCGGTCGCAGTACATCCCCGACCCGAACGCTGAGGTCGGACACTGCGTCCACCGCATCGCCCTGCATCCTTCGCGTCCACACGTGCTCTTCATGCAGAAACATTGGGACGTGATGCGCACCGACAACGCGGGCGAGTCATGGACGGAAGTGAGCGGCAACCTTCCGACTGACTTCGGGTTCCCGATCGACGTCCACGCGCACGAGCCGGAGACGATCTACGTTGTTCCGATCAAGAGCGACTCGGAGCACTTCCCGCTCGACGGAAAGCTGCAGGTCTATCGAAGCCGGTCGGGCGGAAACGAATGGGAGGCGCTGACCAACGGGCTGCCGCAGAAGGATTGCTACGTGAACGTGCTGCGCGAAGCGATGGCGGTGGATCGTCTCGAGTCGTGTGGCATCTATTTCGGAACGACCGGCGGCCAGGTCTACGCCTCGAGCGACGCCGGCAACACGTGGTCGGCAATCGTGCGCGATCTGCCCGCGGTGCTCTCGGTGGAGGTGCAGACCTTGTCATGATCCGAGTGGAGCTCCCGTATCACCTTCGCAACCTGGCGCGCGTCGGCAGCGAGGTGCAGGTCGACGTGTCGGGACCGATCACGCAGCGCAGCGTCCTCGATGCGCTCGAGGATCAGTATCCGATGCTGCGCGGCACGATCCGCGACCACGTCACGCTCCAGCGCCGCCCGTTCCTGCGGTTCTACGCGTGCGAGCAGGATCTGTCGCACGACGCGCCCGACACGCCGCTCCCCGAACCGGTGGCGCGGGGCAAAGAACCCTTCATGGTGATTGGCGCGATTGCTGGTGGGTAGAGCGTGAGGAAGACGCCGGGCCTTGTTTTTTGGGCCCGGCGTGCTGTGCGTGGGGCGATCAGGTCCCGGCGGCGTTACTGCGCTGGCGGCAGGTTGTCGACGAAGTAGCGCGCGATCAGGTGATACAAGTGGGCGGTCGTGCCCGGGCCCTCGGAAATGCTGTGCGTGCGGTTCGGATACGCCATCATGTCGAACGGCTTTCCGAGCTCGACCAGCCGGTTGATCAGGCGCTCCGTCCCTTGATAGTGCACGTTGTCGTCTCCGGTGCCGTGCACGATCATCAGCTTGCCCTTGAGCCCATCGACAAAGTTAATCGCCGACGCGATGCGGTAGCCGTCCGCATTGTCCTTCGGCAGTCCCATGTAGCGTTCCTGATAAATCGTGTCATAGAGCTGCTGATCGGTGACCGGCGCCACCGCCACGCCCACCTTGTAAACGTCGGAGAAACGGAACATCGCGTGCAGCGTGCTCGAGCCGCCCCCGCTCCACCCCCAGATCCCCATGCGGGTTGCATCGACGAACGAGTACTTCGCTGCCAGCGCGCGCATGGCGGCCGCCTGCTCCTTGCCCGACAGATCGCCGAGCGCGCCGTAGACGACCTTGCGCCAATCCGCGCCTTTTGGCGCGGGCGTGCCGCGGTTGTCGAACGATACGACGAGATAGCCGGCATCGGCCAGGGCACGATGGAACAGCGCCGTGCTGCCGCCCCAGCGATCGCGGACCGTCTGCGAGGCGACTTCGCCGTACACATAGGCGATCACCGGGTACTTGCGCGACGCGTTGAAGGACGCTGGTTTGATCATCCAGCCATCGAGCGTCACGCCGCCGCCGACGTCGACCGTGATGAACTCGGTCGGTCTGGTCATGATCGGAGCGAGCTTCGCCGTCAAATCCGTTGTGTTCGTCAGCGCGCGCAGCGATCGATGCGACGGCAGTTCGACGACATCCATCACTGGTGGCCGATCGATCTGCGACCAGCTGTGAAACGCCAGCCGGGTTCCGGGCGCGAGCGTGTAGGTGTGCCAGCCTGATTGATTCGCCGGTGTCACGCGTTCGGGCGTCCCCGAGCCGTCCAGCTTCGCGCGATACAGATACTGCTGCGTCGCATTCGACGGCGACGCCAGGAAATACGCCCACCCGCCCGCTTCGTCGATGCCCGAGACCTCGATCGCATCGGCCTGAAATGTGGTAATCAGACGCGCGTTGTCGCCGCCGCCCGTTCCGCGCGGCACGCGATAGAGGTGACGCCAGCCGTCGCGCTCGCTGAGCCAGAGGAACGACTTGCCTTGATCGATCCACTTCACTTCGTCGACGACGTCCACCCAGGCCTTCGATTCGTCGCGGAACGCGCGGGTCACCGTGCCACGGCTGGCATCGGCCAGGATGTAGTCGTTGCGGTTCTGCAGTCGATTCAACTGCTGGATCGCCACCGTCGACGGGTCGACCCAATCGACGCGTGCGATGTAATGCTCGCGCGGATCACCTGGCGCTTGCATCCACTGCGTCTCCCCGCCGTCGATGGTGACGACGCCGACGCGCACCGACGAGTTGGTGGTGCCGACTTTCGGGTACGGGATCGTGGTGGTCGTCGGGTAGCGGCCGCTGGTGTTGTTGACCAGCGTGAATGAGCCGACGCCGCTGGTGTCGAACTGCCAATACGCGATGCGGCGGCCGTCGGGACTCCAGCGGAACCCGTCGCGCAGGTCGAGCTCTTCTTCGTAGACCCAGTCCGACGTGCCGTTCACGATCGTGTTCGACCCGTCGTTCGTCAGCTGCACCCGCTGCCCGTTGGCCAGCTGTTCGACGTAGATGTTGTTCCCACGCACGTAGGCGACGCGGTTGCCGTCGGGTGAGAACTTCGCGAACATCAGCGAAGCTTCGGGCGCATCTCCACCGATCTTCCTGAGCGCGCCGGACGATGTGTCGAGCACCCAGTAGTCGCCGCGGGTATTCTGGCGCCACACCTTGCGCGTGTTCGTGAAGATCAGCACGCGCTTGCCGTCAGCCGACCACGCATAGTCTTCGATCTCGAGTCCCGTCGTCGCGCCCTGCGGCATCAGTTTGGATGCAGGCACGAGCACTGTCCGCGCGCCGGTTGCGGCGTCGTACCGCGCAATCTCGTAGCCGCCCGATACGGGCTCGACGATCGCGTACGCCGTCCCGTCGGGCAGCCACCGCGCCGGGCCGAAACGAGGCGACTCGTAGACCCGCGCCGAGAAGATGCGACCGATCTGATCGCTGAGCGCTTTGATCCGATCGGCGGACTGCTGTGCGTGGAGTGGCGCGAGTGCCACGATGATGGCGACGATCGTCAGTCGGCGGGTGAAGTGGCGCATGTCAACGACGATACCACTGCCGGGGGAAACGGAGGAGGCGGAGCAAACGGAGTGTTTTCACACGGTGGATTAACGGGGACAACGGGGCCAGCGGAAAGAGACATTTGCGCATCCGTGTGCATCAACCTGACGCGCAGATCTGCAGCCGGGGGCCGTCCGGATCGAGAGGGAGCTGTGATCACGAGCGCCATCCGAATCCCGAGCGAAGACCTCCGTTTCTTCGTAAGATCCAGCCCATGACCGGCGCTCTCACACTCCGCGGCGCGCTCCTCCTGGCGATCTGTGTGTGCGCGACACCGGCTGCGGCGCAATGGCTGAAGACCCCGACACCGGGCATCCCACGGACCGCCGATGGCAAGCCCGATCTGGCAGCGCCCGCGCCGAAGACCGCTGACGGCCGCCCCGATCTGTCCGGGGTGTGGCGCATGGACCCCGGTGGCTACGGCCTGAACATCGTGTCGGATCTCAAGGCGAACGAAATCCTGCCGTGGGCCGCCGAGCTCGCCGCTAAACGGAAGGAAGAGTTTGGCAAGTATCATCCCGGATACACGTGCATGCCCGAGATCGGTCCACTGGTGACGTTCTTCGGCATGTTCAAGATCCTGCAAACGCCCTCGACCACGGCAATCCTGGCCGAAGGCGCGCCATATCGACAGATCCTGACCGACGGACGCGCGCTGCCGGATGATCCGCAGCCGACCTGGATGGGTTATTCAGTCGGTCGATGGGACGGCGACACCTTCATCGTCGAGAGCGCCGGCTTCAACGACCGCACCTGGCTCGACTTCGAAGGTCATCCTCACACCGAGGGGCTTCGCGTCGTCGAGCGCTATCGTCGTCCCGACTTCGGCCACCTGCGCATCGAGATCACGTTCGAGGATCGCAAGGCCTACACGAGGCCATGGACCATCCGCCTCGAAGCCGGGTATGCCGCCGACACCGAGCTGCTCGAGAGCGTCTGCAACGAGAACGAGAAATCGCTCCAGCACTTCGTCGTCACCGACGAGGATCGGAAGAAGAGCCGCGGCGTGAAGGTGCCGATCGAGGTGCTCTCGAAATACGTCGGCACCTATGAGGGCAGGGATCCGAATCGTGAGAACCGCCTCGTGACCTTCACGGTCACGCTGTCGGGCGATCAGCTGATGGTCACGCCGTCGGATGGAGGCGGATTCGTGCTCGCGGCGGAAACGGACACGAAGTTCTCCGCTTCCGGTACGCCAGTGGTCTTCAAGGTCGATGGCGCCGGTGTCGCCACGGAGTTTACCGTCCACACAGTTGAAGGAGATCTCCGTTTCGTCCGAAAGAAATAATCGCAAGGGAACGAGATGACCGCGCCGCGCGTGTCGTTCGCCGCCACTATCGTCGCGACACCGATCGCGCCGTCCTATCGGATTGGGCTCGTCGTTGTCGCAGCCGCGATGATGCTGCTGCCGGCAATCTACCTCGGCTTGATCGCGGCGACGGTCGCGCTCGTCGTGAAACACCTCACCGCAAACACGTGGATCCTCAGCGGGCGCTCGGTGGGTTGGGTGCGACTGTTGTTTTATATCGCCCCCGCCTTTGCGGGCACAGTGCTCGCCTTTTTTCTGGTCAAGCCGGTGCTCGCTCCGCGAGCGAAGCAGCAGACGGCAGTGCGGCTGGAACCTGACGACGAGCCGGCTTTCTTCGCCCTCATCGACGGGATCTGCGGGCAGGTGCGCGCTCCAGCGCCGGCGCAGGTTCAGGTCGACTGCAGCGTGAACGCGTCGGCAAGTTTCATGGGTGGCCCGTTGGCGCTGTTCAGGCGCCGGCTGGTCCTGACGGTCGGTCTCCCACTGGTGGCCGGCCTGTCCGTTCGTGAATTGAGCGGCGTCCTGGCGCACGAGTTCGGACACTTCGCGCAGGGCGGCGGTATGCGCCTCACCTGGATCGTGCGGAGCATCAACGGATGGTTCGCGCGCGTCGTCTACGAGCGCGACGAGTGGGATGAGCGAATCGAGGCCTGGCGCGAGACGTCGGATGTCCGGTTGCAGGTAATGGTGCTGCTGGCCAGTGGCTGCGTGTGGTTGTCGCGCCGTGCTCTGGAGGGGTTGCTCAAGGCCGGGCATGCCATCAGTTGTTTCATGCTGCGTCAGATGGAATACGACGCGGACAGCTACGAGATCAAGATTTCCGGCAGCGACGCGTTCTCGCGAACGATGACGCGCCTGCGAGAGCTGACGGTCGGAGCCCAGCTCGCGTATCAATCGCTCGGGCAGTCGCGTGCGCTTCCGGCCGATCTCGCGGGGTTCTTCGTCGAGAAGAGCCGGCACCTGCCCGAAGAAGTGGCGGCACAACTGCGCGGCGTGCCGGACGACGAGACCGGCGTCTTCGACACCCATCCGTCGGACCGGGACCGGATTCGCGCGGCAGAACGTGCCGACGCGTCGGGTGCCCTCGTCGGTGGTGACGAGCCTGCGTCATCGCTGTTCACGGATTTCGACACGTTGAGCACCGCGGCCACGCGGCACCATTACGAACACGTTGTGGGCATCGAGGTCGACGCAGCGTCGCTGGTCAGTCGCGAAGACGTCGCTCGCCTCGACGCGGAGCGCCGCGCGCGCGTCGCGGCGATGAGAGCGTTCTTCGGCGATCGGGTCAGCGTCGGCCGACCGTTGCAGATCTCCCTGGTCGATTTCAGCCGACTCTCGACGCACGAACTTCAGACAAGGGGCGCTTCCGCGAGGGCGGAGATGTTCGCCTCGGACGTGGCGGCACCGGAAGCCTATCGCGCCTTCGAGTCGCTGTCGGTCCGCGCAGACAGGGCGTTCTACGCGGAGGAAGTCTGGCAGGCCGGCCTTCGAGTGGTGGAGCCAAATCAGTTCGAGCTCGCGACCGGGTCGCTCGACGATGCGGAAGCGACGCAGCAATGGGCCGCCGGGCAGCAGCGCGAGCTCGCGCCTGCCCTCGACCGCTACGATCGGGCGGCCTCGACTCGCCTCGCCTGTGGATTGGCGCTTGCCGCCAGGCGCGTGCCGCCGGTTGATGTTCGCGCGCTTGCGGACGCGTTCGATGCCACTGCCCGGGCCTTGCCGTATGCACTCGCACTGCCCAGATACCTCAACGCCCAGCATGTCCTTGGTGCGAGCGTCACGCCGGGGGCCGATACCGCAACCGTAGCGGCCCGCATCGAGCTGCTCGCCGCGAGAGTGGCATCGACGGCTGCGAGACTGAACGAGAGTTTCGGTGACGCGCCGTATCCCCTGTCTGACGTGAAGGAACCGACGACGCTTGTCGCCTGGTGTGGCTTCGAATCCGGTGAGCTGACCGTGGAGCCGGCCGTGGTGCTGCAACGAGTGACGACACTGTACTGGGAGCTGTTGGCGCGTATCGTGTCGATCGTCGCCGCAGAAGAAGCGAAAGCCGTCCCGCTGGCGTGATCACTCGACGGATCGGCGCGTGAGGAAACGCATCTCCTGTCGGAATCGCGCGACTCGTGTGCGCTCCGCTTTCAAGTAATCGACCGCGTCGTTCGGCACGTGTGCGGCTCGAGGCAGCCGTTGCCCGCCAACGGCCTCCCCGCTCATCTCGAGCAGTGCAGCAAGCTCCATCTGTCCGCACGCCATTTGCTCGGCCCACGTGATCAGGCTGTCGTAACCAGACGCCAGCGCCAGGACCTCGCGGCGCTCGACTTCGGTCAGCGCCCGCCAGCGATCGTCGTCGCGGGTGTCTCCAGGTCGCCATTCGCCGATGGGGGATGGGATGGACGTCAGCAGGCGGGCGTGCTCGGTGAGCTCGTCGAGCACCTCGCGCACGGCGGCGCCGAGTGCTGCGTCGGCGACGCATTCGTCGCGAGCGGGCGCATCAGGATCCTCGTCGCGAGCGTGAAACAGGTGCTGCAGGAGCAGCAGCCGCCGATACATGAGACCCGCGCGTTCCTTGAGCGACGGCTCGACAGCCTTCATGGGGCGCTCCAATCCTTGGGTGTGACCCGTGTTTGCGCCGCGTGTGGCCCGCCCCGACATATCTCAACCGGGGGTCGCGCGTAGTATACGGTCTCCTCGACGGTTTTGCCTGCGACCGCGAATCCCGTGCCCGCCACGCGTCCGGGGAACCGTTTTGGGATAATCGATGGGCCGCCCGTGCAGACCAGACCCGACTATCCCGGTTCCGCCGTCGCTGCGAGCTCTCCCGGCCTTCCCGATATCACCGTGTCGGCGCGCGATGTCTTCCGGATCGACGCCGATCTCGAAGTCCCAGCGTTCTCCTTCGCCGACGAACACGTGCCGGCGCGCGACCACGACTACGTGTTCGACCGCGACACCACGCTCGCCCTGCTGGCCGGCTTCCTTCACAACCGCCGCGTGATGGTGCAGGGGCGCCACGGTACCGGCAAGTCGAGTCACATCGAGCAGGTGGCGTCCCGTCTGAACTGGCCGTGCGTGCGCGTCAATCTCGACGGGCATGTGAGTCGCATGGACCTGATTGGCAAGGACGCCATCGTGGTCCGGGACGGCAAGCAGGTCACCGAGTTTCAGCCCGGCATGCTGACGTGGGCGCTCCAACGGCCATGCGCGCTGGTGTTCGACGAATACGATGCCGGCCGCGCCGACGTGATGTTCGTGATTCAGCGCGTGCTGGAGGTCGAGGGACGACTGACGCTGCTGGATCAGAGCCGAGTGATCGAGCCGCACGCGTCGTTCCGGCTGTTTGCCACGGCGAATACCGTCGGCCTCGGTGATGCCAGCGGCCTCTATCACGGCACGCAGCCGCTGAACCAGGGACAGATGGATCGCTGGAACATCGTCGTGACGCTGAATTACCTGGCGCACGATCGCGAGGTCGATGTCGTCCTTGCCCGATGCCCGGAGTACCGGACGACAGACGGACGGGCGACGGCGAGCGCGATGGTGGCGTTGGCCAACCTGACGCGGCGCGGATTCGCCGACGGCGACTTGTCGACGGTGATGTCGCCGCGAACGGTCGTCACGTGGGCTGAGAACACGACACTCTTCAAGGACACCGCGCTCGCCTTCAAGTTGACGTTCCTCAACCGCTGCGACGAAGACGAGCGTGCGCTGGTGGCCGAGTACTTCCAGCGCTGCATGGGCGAGGATCTCCCGGACGAGCGCTCGGCTCCCGGCCGCCGCTGATCGTGGCGGGCCCTTTTCCTGATCACCTCGTCGAGGCCGTCGGCGCCTGCACTCGTGCACTGGCCGGCGCTCGCGATGCGGATGCGATGCTCGGTCGGGCCAATGCGGCAACCGTCGGGAGCCTGCGCGCGTTTGGCGATCGCCTGGCGCTGCGCCGCCGCTACCACGACGGCGCGATGCATCGGCAGCATCAACCCGTCGACCGGCTGGCGGCAGATCTCTTCTCGGCATTGGAGTTGGCACGGCTCGATGCGCTTGGATCGCGTTGGCTGGCAGGCGTGGCGAAGAATCTCTTGTCGCATCCGGGTGCTGAGCAGGACGGACCGCGGTGGCTCGCATTCGAGGTGTTGAGCGGGCGCCTCGCGCCACCCGACAAGGGCATCCTCGTGTCGCGGCTCCGAGGCCTGTTGTCTGCGCCGTTGCTCGCCGAATTGAGTAGCCTCGCCGCGGACGTCGAAGACCAGCAGCGATTTGCCGCTCGCGCTGCGGCCTGGGCTGGCACAGCGGCACGACAGCTCCCGCCCGAGGTGGCCGTCGGCGCTGGTGCGACGGCGTTCCCATTCGGCGGACAAGAGGTTGTTCGCGCACTCCCGAAGCGGGGCGACCCCGGTGGCATTGCGGCTCCTCTCAAGAAGGGAGACGCACAGCCGTCGAGCAGCGAGAACACACCCGGCGGCGGCGCGGCGGTGCAGAGCAGCGGCACCGCTCTCGAGGGCTATCAGGCGTACACGACGGCCTTCGATCGCATTGTCAACGCGGCCGCACTCGCCAGCCGCGAGGAGCTCGCGACGCTGCACGAGAAGCTCGGATCGGACTTGAGCGCGCTGCAGCCGGTGGTGTCGCGACTGGCGAAGCGCCTGATGCGCGTGCTCATGGCACGGCAGACGCGCGAGTGGCGATTCGATCTCGAGGAAGGCGTTGTCGACTCGTCGCGCCTGGCGGCGTTCGTTGCCAGCGGCGGCGCCGCCCGTCCGTTCAAGCAGGAAAGTGAGTCGCCGTTTCCGAGTACGGTCGTCAGCCTGCTGATCGATCACTCCGGATCGATGCGCGGCCGGCCGATGCTGATCGCCGCGCTGACCGTGGAGATCTTCGCGCGGGTGCTCGAGCGCTGCGGCGTCAAGTGCGAGGTGCTCGGCTTCACGACGCGCGACTGGGACGGCGGCGAACCTGCGCGCCAGTGGGCGGCCGATGGTTACCCGGAGAATCCCGGACGGCTGAACGCGCTCGAGCACGTCGTCATCAAGAGCGCCGACGTGCCGTGGCGGCGCGCCCGGGTCGGCCTCGGTCTGTTCCTGCACGACGAGATGCTGAAAGAGAACATCGACGGGGAAGCCGTCAGTTGGGCCCATGCCCGGTTACGCGCGCGCAGTGAGCAGCGGCGCATCCTCGTCGTCGTCTCCGACGGCACGCCGATGGACGAGGCAACGATGGCGGCCAACGGACACGAGTATCTCGAGGCGCATCTGCAGCGGGTCGTCGAGGACATCGAGGCCCACTCGTCGGTGCAGCTCGCCGCGATCGGCATCGGCCACGACGTCTCGACCTTCTACCGCAACGCCACGACGATCGCGCGGATCGATCACCTCGGGCCGGCGCTCAGCACGAAGCTGATCGCGCTGCTCGGAGAGGGGCCAGGGAGGGCACGGAGAAGATCAGGCCACTGAGGATCAGGCCACTGAGGATCAGGCCACTGAGGACACTAAGAACACTAAGGAACACTGCGCGAGGTTTGGGGTCCAAGGCATCAGGAACACAAGTGCATGCGCGAGTGGCTCAGCGCTCTGGCAGCAAATGCGATCGTGTTCGCAGTCACGGCGGTGGTATCAGCGCAGATCTCGCCTCCTCGCAAGATCAAACACGTCAGCCCAATCTATCCGCTCGAATCACTCGAACGAGGTGACGAAGGTGCGATCATCCTCGAGTTGAGCGTCGCGCGGTCGGGCGCGGTCGAACGGGCACGCGTACTCCGGTCAGAATGTTCTCGACTGGATTCCGCCGCACTGGCGGCAGTGCGGCAATGGCGTTTCGAATCGGTCCGAGTGAACGGGACACCGATCCCCTTCACAGTCGTGAGCACCGTTTCGTTCAGGTTGCCGCCACCGTACAAGTCGCGCGCTGGCGGAGTCGATGCTTGCAAGTGGAGGGAACCACCGACGCCGGTCAGAGAGTGAGAGCACCTTTGTGTTCTTGGTGTTCTCCGTGGCCCAATAACTCCGTGGCCTCCCCTGGCACGTCAGTGCGATACTGGCTGACGGCGTCGCCCGATGTCCCGCAACTTTCTCGCGCTTCTCTGTGCCGGCCTCGCGTGGCTCACCGCGCTGCCGCTCGCGCAACTGAATGACGACGATCTGATCGATCACCCGGCGGTGCAATATCGCAAGAAGGCCACCGCCGATCCGATGGTTGCGCTCAAAGGGCGACTCGACTCAGGCGCGGCTCGCCTGACGTCCAACGGGCAGTCCGGCTACCTGCGATCGCTGCTGCAGGCGCTCGATATTCCGCTCTCGTCCCAAATCATGGTGTTCTCGCAGAGCAGCGTGCAGGGCCCGCGCATCAACGCGGGCAACCCACGCGCGCTCTACTTCAACGACTCGGCCGTCGTCGGATGGGTGCGCGGCGGCTTTATCGAGGTCGCGTCGCAAGACCCTGAGCAAGGGACCGTGTTCTATACCGTCGATTCGAACGTGTTGTCTGGCCCGGCGGTTACTCGTCGGGACGAGTGCCTGTCGTGCCACCACACTTACAGGACTGGGCTGGTCGCGGGAATGATCGAGTCGATGGGTCAGAAGCGTCCGCTCGAGAACCGGTGGGGCGGCTGGTACGTGACCGGCAATCTCGGGTCGATTCGCCATCTGGGCAACGTCGACATGGCCACCGTATTCAAGGACCCGACGACGGTGAACACGACGCCGTTGGCGTCGCTCGAGACGCAGTTCGACGTCACGGGATATCTGACGCCCCACAGCGATATCGCGGCGCTGATGGTGTTCGAGCACCAGATGCAGATGATGAATCTGCTGACGCGGCTCGGGTGGGAAACACGCGCTGCGGCGCATGAGCGGCGGCTCGAGGCTGCACGGGCCTCGCTCGAGGCACGCGCGGCCGACGTGGTCGACTACCTGTTGTTCGTCGACGAAGCGCCGATCGCATCGCCGTTGGTCGGCACCTCCGGATTCGCGCAAGCGTTCAGTGCCGGCGGACCGCGCGACAGCAAAGGCCGCTCGCTCAAGCAACTCGATCTGACGGAGCGGCTGCTGCGGTATCCCTGCAGTTACATGATCTACTCGGCTCAATTCGAGCGGTTGCCACAAACCGCGAAGTCAGCCGTGTATGCACGCTTGTGGGCGATTCTGTCCGGCGCCGAGCGGGACTCGAAGTATCGTCATCTCACCGCAGCCGATCGACAGGCGATCATCGAGATCCTTCGTGACACGAAGACAGATCTCCCGGCCAGCTTCAAGGGCTCGCGCTCGTGAGCGCACCGGCGGCCGTTGACATCGAACCGGCGCGACGCAGCGATCTCGCGTCGATCCGTGACCTGCTGGTGGCGAATCATCTTCCCCTCGACGACCTCGATCGGCACGGCGACTGCGCGTTCGTCGCACGGCAGGATGGTCGCGTGGTCGGCGCGGCCGCTCTCGAAGTGTATGAGGATGGCGGTCTGCTGCGATCGGTGGTCGTTGGGGCGGAGCACCGTGGTACCGGCCTCGGCCAGCGTCTCGTTGCAGCGGTCATGCACCTCGCGCGCTCGAAGCACCTTCCGGCGGTGTATCTGGTGACGACGACCGCGCCGAACTACTTTCCGAGGATGGGATTCGTGCCGATTTCCCGGGATCACGTGCCGGCAGGTGTGCAGCAGTCGGTCGAGTTCGTGTCAGCGTGTCCCGCGAGCGCCGCGGTTCTGATGAAGCGGCTGTAGAGACGAACGCGCACGCTGAAGCGTGCGCTCGACGCGCCCGCCTATCCCAGCAGCGACATCAGCGCGAACGCAGTCACGTACGCCACCGTGAAGTAGCCGGCAACGAGACGGACTCGAACGGATCGAGCCGCCGTCCGCCATGCCGCAACGGGGTGCGCGCAAATGGCGAGCGAGCGGCCGATGAAGATCTCCGTTCGCGTGCTGGGACGGTCGTAAGACTGAGCCATTGTCTGCCGGTCCGAGCAAAATAACGGCCAAAATACGGCCGTTCATTCCCCTCGGCACCGGCAGGATTCCGCGACAAAAGGGTCGTTGGGAGCGGGACCTCAGTCGCCCTGGCTCGGGATTACCGGGCAGTCGCTCAGGGCATTCGTCCGTCCAGTGACAAGGCGGTCACCGATAGCCCGCTGCGCGCGCCCATGCTGAGCTTGCCGAGGTTGCCGGACCCGTTTCGCGCGACGACGATCCGGAACTGTTTGCTCTGGTTGGCGTGGCTCTTGGCGACCTGGGCACCGAGCTCGGGCAGCAGCGTGGCGAGTCGGGTGGCTGCGGCGATGGCTTCATAGCGCCCACGCACGTACTGCGTGACCTGAAGGCCGACCTCCGTCTGCACGGCGCCGCCGCTGCTCGTCCCCGTGCCCTTCGAGAACATCACCACGTGAATCGTCGCGGGCCGCTGCTCCAGACGTTTCATCAATTGCTTGTAGATGTTTTCGAGATTAGCGCCCGTGTCGCCGGAAAGTGTGCCAAGCGAGATGATCACGGGGAAGTACTCGGTCTTGTCCTTTTCGACGCGCTGCATCGCCTCGTTCAGCGATTCGACGAACCGCCCGGTGCCGCCATCAGGCGTCAGCAAGTCGACGCCCTTGAGCTGCGCCGCGCGATCGGTCGTCGGACGCACGACTTGACGCGGCTGAGGGGCCGTTGTGACGAGGGTGACTTCGGTGCCCTCGGGGAGCGCCTCGATTAGACCGCGCGCACCGTTTCGTAGATGTGTCAGGTTCTCGCTCCCGAGACCCGCACCGTTGTCGAGGAGGATCTGGACCTTGATCGGCCAGTTGATCGGCTCAATCTTGAGGACCTTAGCTTCCTTGTCGTCCTCCGTGACACGTACATCGGCCGGCTCGAGTGACGCCGGCGGGGCGCCGGTCCCGTCGACGATCCGGGCAAAGACCTGGAGTTGTTGCTGGGCGTCGAGACTGAGCGTCGCCGCCGCGACGACGAGACCCGCAATGGTGAAAAGCCTTCGCATGCGCACCCCCGTTCGAATGCGTTAGACGTTTGGCGCTGACTATCGGTCTATCGAGAGGCCCAGGGCCCCAAGGCCCAGGCCTCAGGCCTTCTATCTCCGGCCGCGCTCTTCAGCCCGCGCGGCAGACAGTATGTGCTCGAGCCCCAGATTGCCCTCGTGGCACCCGTATTCGAACACCTGCTGGCTGTCGTCACGCGTCAACGGCATCGTAAACGTCCACGGTTTCGTCCATGTATCGGGATCGTCGATCGTGACCTGCCATTGCAGGGTATTGGGGCCCACCGGCGTGAATCGTTCCACGAGCTTGTACTTCTCGCTGTTGTACCGGTTGTTGTAGCCCATGTGCGTCTTGTCGGTGAAGTTCGTCGACTCCACGACGAGCGTGTTGCCGTCCCATCGCGCGCGCGCGTCGCCGAGGTATTCGCGGATGCGCGGGCTCACGTGCGGACGTCCGTCGAGCGGGATGACGCGCGTCTCATGAATCATCTCGTAGCGGATGGCGACCGAGTCGGGCGACTGGACGATTTGATACGAGTTGCCGTAGATCGCCGGCATCATCGAGCCGGGCAGCCCTCGCGTGATGCAACGATCGTAGAGGCTACGGTCAAGCCATGAATCGGCGCGCCCTTCGCCGTTGCGCGCGTCGTTCAGCGCCGCGTACGCGGCTTCACGCTTCAACCCCAAAGGGGTCATCGCCGGCAGCTTCCCGTCAGGCGGGTCGACGATGAACCATGCCCGGCTGCTGCTGCCCTTCAGATGTTCGTACCAGTGCGTCGGTCCGGCACCGGTTTCGGCGCCGCCGATGCCGCCGGCGATCTTCGCGGCGATTGCCTGGCGCTCTTTCGTGAGCCTCTCCAAATCGGCGGCAGAAAAGTCCTCGGCGCTCCGCCCTTTGAACTGATCGGGACGTTCGAGCGGCGTATTCGCCTCGTCCTTGTTGGTATAGGTGCCCGAGAGATCGGGATGGCCCCATGGCGTCCGCGGCGGCGTCCAACTCGACGCCGGACGGCCCTGCGCGATGGCGAGCGCGTGAAGCACTGCTACCGCGACGACAGCCGCGGCAAACGTCACCCGAGCTTTGGTCTGCATAGGCGCCTCGTTGGCGCCTATGTTACTCGGTGGCGGCCCGGGCGCGCCGCGCTCGCGTGGCGGCGATGAACATGCCGCCTACGAGGGCAAACGCGACGATGCCGGCGAGCTGGACCCAGCCGCCAATTTCGACCGGGATGGCCACGCGCCACAGCGCGCCACCGAGATCGAACGGCAACGTTGGCGAGGTGCGCACTGCTTGCATGGCGTTCAGCAGTGCGACCAGGAACACGGTAACAACCGTCAATCCCACTGCCGCGGCGAAGCCCGGGCCGAGGAGGCCCGACGTCGGTGCCCCCGCGCGCGCACCGTCGGTCTCGAACTCCGGTTCACGAACGCCAAACGGCGCAAACCGGTGGAGCATGAGCAGCCCGGGAACGCCGATCACCATGGTCGTCAAGAAGAACGTCGGCCAACCGATGGCGTTGACGGCGAATCCGGTGACCGGTCCGGCCGCCACGCGCGGCAGGGCAAACAGACTGGAGAAGAGCGCGTACTGCGTCGCGGAGAATCGTTTCTCGGTGAGCCGAAGCAGCAGCACGGAGAAGGCTCCGGTCCCCATCCCCGACGCAAGCAGTTCGAATCCGGTGGCCGCATACATGACGATCGGGATCGGTTGTCCGAGGACCGAGACAACGTAGTAGCCGAGATTCGAGAAGAGCTGGAGGAAGCCGAAGATCCACAACGAGTGCCCCAGCCCCGCGAGCGTGGTGACCCACCCCCCGAACACGGCGCCCACCATCGTCGTGACGAGCGTGATCAGACCGACGGCGACGCCGCGCTGATCCGCGTTGTATCCCATGTCGATCAGGAAGGGACGCGTCAGCGATTGCGTGAGCTGGTCTGAGAGTTTATAAAGGACGACAAACGACAGAATCTCGATCGCGCGTGGGCGCGTGAGGAAGCTCAGGAACGGCTGCCACACGGCCTCTCGGAGCGTGCGCGGTGGCGGCGCCGGCACGTCGGGCTCTGGTGATTTCCAGGTGATCAACAGCATCGGCACGTACATCAACGCAAGCAGTACGTTGACGTTCGCCCAGCCCAGGCGCGCCGCCATGCTGATCGCGATGCTCCCCGCGAGCGAGTACGCGCCCCGATAGATCGCCGTGCGCAGACCCGCGGCCGCCCCTTGCTCTTCCTTCCGCAGCACTTCCACCGCGTAGGCATCGATCGCGATGTCCTGCGAGGCAGCGGCAAGCGCGATCGCCATCGCCAGCGCGCCGACAACCCAGATGGCGTCAGGGCGATTGCCCACACCGGCTAGCAACAAACCAAGTCCAAGCAGCGCGACCTGCGTGACGGCCATCCACCCGCGGCGCCGGCCCCAGAACGGCGGGACGTACCGATCCATCAGTGGCGCCCACATCACCTTGAAGGTCCACGGCGCCTGCGCCAGCGTGATCAAGCCGACAACGCGAATGTCCACCCCAATGCTGCGCATCCAGTCAGGTATGGCGACCCAGACCAGCCCGAGCGGAAGGCCGGAGGCGAACGACTGGAGCACGACGGTGAGGGTCCGCTTGGACCGCATCGCCCGAAGGAGGCTCTCAAACCCGCCCGGTTTCGTTTCAGGTGTGGTCGTAGACACGCTGAGGTCCCGTCTGACGGCGCGGCATGGTGCTGACTATAATCGCGCGGCTTGGCGCTACCGCCCGGTACACATATCGGATCGTACGAGATCGTCGCCCAGATCGGAGCGGGCGGAATGGGCGAGGTGTACCGCGCACGTGATGCGCGCCTCTCCCGTGACGTGGCAATCAAGGTCCTGCCGCCTGCGTTCACCGAGCACCCCGACCGGCTGGCACGCTTCGAGCGTGAAGCCCGAGTGCTGGCGTCTCTCAGCCATCCCGGCATTGCCGCCATCTACGGAATCGAAGAGAGTCACGGCGTACGCGGCTTGGTCCTCGAGCTCGTCGATGGAGGCACACTGGCGGACCGCCTGGCCGCTCGAAACGTTGCCGCAGGGAGGTCGCTCCCGATCGCCGAGGTCTTGACGATCGCGCGCCAGATCGCCGAGGCACTCGACGCGGCCCACGAGCGTGGTGTCGTGCATCGGGATCTCAAGCCGGCCAATGTCGGCATCACTCGAACCGGGACGGTGAAGTTGCTCGACTTCGGATTGGCCAAGACCGATCCCACATCCGATTCGACCTCGAGCCTCGACGCGCCCGCTGATTCCCGTCCTTCGTCGCTCCCGACGATCGCAGCGACCATCGATGGAATGGTCCTCGGCACAGTCGCCTATATGAGTCCCGAACAGGCACGTGGTCACGAGGTCGACAAGCGCACCGACATCTGGGCGTTCGGCTGCGTCCTCTTCGAGGCGTTGGCTGGTGTGCCCGCGTTCGGCGCCGCCACGGTCTCCGACACCATCGTCAACGTGCTGGAGCGTGAGCCGAATTGGCGCGCGCTCCCGCCTGGTATGCCCCGGTCTGTCCGCCGTCTCCTGGGGCGATGCCTTCAGAAGGACGCGCAGCGGCGGCTGCGTGACATCGGCGACGCACACGCCGATCTGACGGGCGACGACATCGAAGAGACGTCCGAACGGACGATGCGCGTTCGTCCGGTCGAGTTCCGCCGTCTCACGGATCGAGCCGGTATGAACGAGTTCCCTGCGATCTCACCGGACGGCAAGATGGTGGCGTACGTGGCCCTCACGAACGGCCGACGTCAGATCTGGGTTCAGCTCTTGAGCGGCGGGGCGCCGCTGCAAATTACGCGCGAGAGTTCTGACCATTCACAACCGCGATGGGCACCGGACTCGAGCACGCTCGTCTACTACACCTCGTCCGAGACACCGGGAGAGGAAGGGACGCTCTGGGAGATCTCCGCGCTCGGCGGCATTCCGCGCCCCATCGTCAGCTCACTGGGCGGAGGCGAGATCAGCCACGAGGGCCGCCGCATCGCACTGGTGAAGGCACACCAGGGCCGCGTCATGGTCGTGACCGTCTCCCGCGATGGCTCCGACCTGCGCGCGGTGGCGCCGACGCCACATGCGTTCATCTGGCGTTCCCCGCGCTGGTCGTTCGACGACGCGTGGCTGGCGTTTCACGGCCGTGGATCGACGGTGTGGGACGAGCGTGTGTTCCTTGCCCCCGCGCACGGCGGACCGTCCCGTGTCATCGCTCGAGCCGCCTACATGCGAGGCGTCGCGTGGATGCCCGATGGCGGCCTCGTCTACAGTTCATCGGCCGGAAGCACCTTGCCGTATCCGCCTGCGTTCAATCTTCGTCGCGTTGATGGAGACGGATCGAACGATGTCCAGATAACGTTTGGCGATCTGTCGTTCGTCGAGCCCGACATTCACGCGGCGGGTCGGCTGGTCGCCTGTAGGATCCGGAGCGAATCGGATATCTGGAAGTTCGGTGTGGATGGAACGCCTGCCGAGAACGTGCGCGACGCGGTACGCGTGACGCGGCAGACCGGCCATGTACAAGTCCCGTCGCTCAGCCCCGACGGTTCGCAACTGGTGTATCTCTCCGACAACGGTGGCCACGCCAATCTGTGGGTGGCGCGCTCGGATGGGACCAATGCTCACCAGATCACGTTCGAACGCGATCCAGCCGTCGTGGTCGGACTGCCGAAGTGGTCTCCCGCCGGCAACCAGATCGCTTACGTCGTCAAAGGAGAGCTCGCGCAGTTGTGGCTCGTCCGTCCAGATGGCCGTGGTGCGAGGATGCTGGTCGATCAAGCCGTTTCCCCGGCCTGGTCTCCTGACGGACGCTGGCTGTATTACAACCCTGATGTGGCGGCGGAAAGCTATTGCATCGAGAAAGTTCCCGTCGACGGCGGCCCGGCGGTCGTCGTCAGAGACGATCAGAATTCACACGCGCCGACGATTGGTCGTCAGGCTGTGTACTTTGCTGCCGGAGTCACGTTGCGCCTCGGGAGCTGGGACTGGGAGATCCGGCGCGCGTCTCCTGAGAACGGGCCGTCGACGCTGCTGGGGCGCGTGGCCGGAGGCCGCTGTCTGGTGTCGCCCCTCTATATCCATTTCGCGTTGTCGCCTGATGAACGTGCGCTCGCGATGGGGCTGGCCGACGGCGTGACAACGAACATCTGGACGCTCGGCACGTTCGATGGGGCGTGGCGCCAGATCACCGACTTCGGCGATGAGCCCACAATCATCGCGCGGCAGGTCGCATGGTCGCCCGACAGCCGCCACCTGTACGCCGCGGTCTCGAAGAACGGCGGCGATGTGGTGATGCTCGACGGCCTGGTCTGAGCGCGAGGGCCGCCTAAAGGCGGCCCCCACGTACTTAAAGGCGGCCCCCGCGTGCCTAAAGGCGGTCCCTACCGAGCGCTCGATATTCGAGCAGCAGCGCCGTCCGCCATCGCACGATCATCCCGAACGCCAGCACGAAGAACAGACCCGCGGTCTGCTGCACCGAGATGATCGCGCTCACATACTCACGCAACCCCAGGCGAACCGCCGCCAGGCCAAGCAGCACGACGATGAACCACTTCGGCCGACGCATCATGACGCGGTCGCCGTCACGCGTGAGCTGCGGGGAGGACACCAGTGGATAGGCGAAGACCGCCGCGCCGAGCACGAACGCGCCGACTCCCCACGTCCACGGGATGCGGAACGCCGGCACGACGAACATCGAAAAGCCGGTGCTCATCCCCAGAGGCGGGATCACCAGGCTCTTGATCGACACCGCCCGGCGCGATTCGTGAATCCGCCACGCGAGTACAGCCAGCGCGCCGAGGACGGCCGCGCCCATCGATGAAATCGGAAGCTCAGACACGACAGAACGGGTGTAAGGTGTCTCCGATTGTAAGGGCGTACAGAGGCGAGCGGAGGTTTCCCTCCCCACAGCTCGTCAGCAGCGTTCGCTTTGGCGGCCGGGCGGCGTTACGAAAGATAGGGGGGAGTTTTTCCGTGCTCGTCATCGAACATCTGGTGCCGGCCGGCGCAATTCTCGAGCCTCATGGGGAGCTTACGGCCGAAACGGAGGCCGAGCTGCGCGAAGTCGTGCGTCGCCAGTTCAGTGCAGGCCGTGTCAACCTCGTCTTCGACCTCGCTCACGTGCCGCACATCGACAGTTGCGGACTCGGTCGAATCGTGCAGGTCTATGTCTCCGCGCACCGGCAGGGCGGGGGGGTGAAGCTGATCAACGTCGGCGGCAAAGTGCGACACCTGCTGCAGGTCACGCGGCTGTTGTCGGTGCTCGAAATCAGTCAGCCGAACGAGCACCCGATAAACGTGTAGCCGGCCGCCCCGTCTACGCGCGGTAGGTATCCGGGCGCCAGGCCTTCACGGCCTTTTTGATCGCTTCCGGTTCCATGTTGTCCTCAGCCGCCCGCTTGGCCAGCGCAACGAACTCGGCATCCGACGCGAAGCGGAGGCCGACGATCTGCCTCACCGTCAGCCGCCTGTCCAGCAGTGCCCCGGTGAGCACGTAATGTCGGAGTTGCTCTTCGGCTCGAATCGCGCGGTCCTGTGCCTTGAGCGCGAAGACGCGTGAGTAGACGTAGACGAAGAACACCGCCACCGTCAGGGCGAGAATCAACGAGGCGCTGTATGGCGACGCGCCACTGCCGATCGTTCTCCACAGGTTGACAGCGGATCCGATGAGGATCGCGACGAGCAAGAAGAACGTCACTACGTGATACATCGGCACCAGTTGGCGATGTGTGGCGTAAGTCTGTTCGGCCATGCGAAACGCTCCCGCGAGGCGGTCAGTCGAAATCTCCGCGACCGCTCAGTATAAGATGACGTCGCTTCAGCGAGGAGAGACGACATCGTGTCGATGGAACTGGGACTCAAAGGGCGCACGGCAGTCATCACCGGTGGCAGCAAGGGGATCGGGCGTGCCATTGCACGCGGGCTCGCCTCCGAAGGCGTGAACCTGGTGCTGGTCGCGCGAGGCAAAGAGCAGCTCGATCAGACCGCGGCGCAGATCCGCCAGAAGACCGGCGTCAACGTGCTTGCCGTGAGCGCCGACATCACGAAGACCGACGAGGTCAACGCGAGCGCCGCAGCAGCGAAAGAGACCTTTGGCGCAGTCCATATCGTCGTGAACAATGCCGGATCGCCGATGCGCCGGATGGATCGGCAAATCCTCTGGCCGGACGACGATTGGATCGGCGATCTTGACAACAAGCTGCTGGGCGCGCTGCGCGTGACGCGCGCGTTTCTGCCGCTGATTCCTTCCGATGGAACGGGACGCATCATCAACATCAGCGGGACGGCATCGACCATCGTGTGGGCGCCGGCGCTGACGCACGGTCTCAACAACGCCGCGATGAACCAGGCAACGGGATATCTCGCTCAGGATCTGGCCAGTCAGCAGATCACGGTGAACACGGTCGTCCCGGGCCTGGTCGGCACCGAAGGTCGTGAGGTCTGGGCCGAGAACATGGCGAAACAGCAAAACACGACCAAAGAGGAGTTCGTCGCTGGCTTCTGCAAGCGCATGGGGATCCTGGCCGGGCGTTGGGCGACGATGGAGGAAGTGGCCGACACGGTGGTGTTCGTCGCCTCCGATCGGGCGAGATACTTCAACGGCGCGAAGATCGTTCTCGACGGCGGGCTGAACGTGAACGTCCGACCCGCATAGCCTGAAATGCGGAGGTGTTGAGTTTTGAGTTTTCATGACGAATTTGGTCGTAGCGCTAACGATCTTGTAAGCGGATAGGCCCCCCGCGGCTCCACCGCGGGGCGAATTCGTGCGCGGAATTTGCCCGAATTGCTTGTCTGTCCGCGGTTTCGCCCTGACCCCCCATCCCACCCCCGCTTCGGCACAGACATGGCACGGTTTCCGCCGTTAGGCCTCCAGCTATGGATCCCGCAGTTGCACGTACATCGGCACCGCCACCGATCACGTTCGAAGACGGCTTCGGGCAACGCCGCATTGCTGTCAGTGTGGCCAATGAACCGCTCGAGGTGCTCGCGTTCCGCGACGATCTGACATCCGTCTGGTCGTTCGAGTTCGCGCTTCGCGATAGGGTCAATCGCCTCGCCAGCTTCCAGTCGGAGCACTACGCACGGGTGCGCGCCGTGGAGCGGCTGGGCAAAGGCGGCGCCACACTCGCGCTGCTCTCGGATCACGTTCCAGGCACGCGGCTCGCCGAGATCCTCTCGCATGCCGAGACGAAGCTGATTCCGATCGAGACCAACATCGCACTTGGTCTCATTCGCCAGTTGGTCAGCGCCGTTGCCCTGCTGCACAAGAAAGCGCCCGAGTTGTGCCACGGCGCGATTGCGCCCGAGCGCGTCATCATCACGCCGACCGGACGACTGGTGCTGGCCGAATACGTGCTCGGGTCGGCGATCGAGCAGCTGCACTACCCCCACGAGCAGTACTGGAAAGAGCTGCGTGTCGCGATGCCGAAGAACGGTACCGGACCGCAGTTCGACCGCCGTACCGACATCGCGCAGGTGGGTGCGGTAGCGCTCGCGCTCCTCGTCGGCCGTCCGATCGCCCTCGATGAATACCCGTCGCGCATTGGAGAAATGACGAACGGCACGTGGGCGCTGTCGGCCAATGGCGCGATGGAGCCACTGCCGCCGCCGCTGCGCGAGTGGCTGTCGCGCGCGATGCAACTCGATCCGCGCAACCCGTTCCCGTCTGCGCTCGAGGCATGGGCGGAGCTCGATCGCGTGCTGCATTACAGTGATCCACTCGCCGAGGTGGCCGCGCTCGAGACGTTCCTGCGGCGCTATCACTCGTTGGTTGGCACCGAGCCGGTCAAGTCGCCCGTGGCAACGCCCGCTGCGTCCGTGGCCCCGCGTCCGACGCCGGTCGCGCGCACCGCGCCGATTGTCGCACCGGCATCGCCCGTGCCCGAGTCGCCAGTTGCGCCGCCGCCTCGTCCCGTGACGGCGGCCGCGCCGACGCCTCCGGCGGTCGACGTCCCGTCGCCAAGTCCACGGCCGTTACCCACGTTCAGACCTGAACCCCCTCAGGCATCGGTCACTCCAGCACCAGAGCCGGAAGACCCGGAGGAGGAGGAGCAGGCATTCCTGGAGACCCCGTCAGAGGAGGCCAAGAGCGTCATGAAGAAGGGCACTGCGATACCACGCAGTCGGTTGATTGCGGCGGCGGTCCTGCTCATCGCGCTGACCTCCGGCGGCACGCTCGCGGCCCGGAAGTTTCTGATGCCCACCGATTCGTCCGTCGAAATGGGGACGCTGGCGGTGCAGACGAACCCGGCGGGGGCCTCGGTGGTGATCGACGGCAAACAGCGCGGAGCGACGCCCTTGAGTCTGGCGCTCGCACCGGGCCGTCACGTGCTCGAACTGGTGACCGAGGGTGATGTGCGCTCGATCCCGGTCACGATTACTCCGGGCGGACAGGTTTCGCAGTTCATCGAGTTCCCACATACGCCGTCGGCGTTGGGCGAGCTTCAGGTTCGCACCGAGCCGGCGGGGGCGCAGGTATCGGTCGATGGTCGTCCGCTCGGCAAGAGCCCGCTGACGGCCGAAGGGCTCACGCCGGGTCAGCACACGGTGGTGCTGTCGAACGACCTCGGTGAGGTCACGCAGCGCGTCAACATCGAAGCAGGAACGACTCAGTCATTGGTCGTTCCGATGGCGGCGACGCCTCGCGGCGCGCCGGTCTCGGGGTGGATTGCCGTGAACGCGCCCATTGAGGTGCAGCTCTACGAGAACCAGCGGCTGCTTGGCAGCAGCGAGACGGATCGCATCATGGTTCCGGTCGGCCGGCACGATCTGGAGATCGTGAACCAGTCGCTTGGTTATCGCGCCACACGCGTCATCAACGTGAATCCTGGCCAGGTGGCAAACGTCAAGCTCGATATGCCGAAGGCCCCGGTCGCGCTCAACGCGCTGCCATGGGCCGAGGCCTGGGTCGATGGCGAGCGAATCGGCGAGACGCCGATCGGCAATGTCTCGCTGACCATCGGTCCACATGAAGTCGTGTTCCGTCATCCGGAGCTCGGGGAGCGCCGCGTCGTGACGACCGTGACACTCTCGACCCCCGCGAAGGTCACCGTCGACTTGAGGAAGAAGTAGTCGCCATGCGGATGCACGTCACCATCGGTGTCCTCGCACTGTCGGCGCTCGTTCTACTGGCGCCGCGTGCACACGCGCAGGACTCGCTCGAGGCCGCCCGGCAGCTCTATGCGTCGGCCGAGTACGACAGCGCACTGACGATGCTGAACGGACTGATGGTCAGCACGACGACGCGAGAGGATCGCCGGACGATTGCGCTCTATCGAACGCTCTGTCTGCTGGCGACGAATCGACGCGCCGAGGCCGACCGGGCCATCGAGGCGTTGGTCACGCAAGATCCGTTGTTCCGTCCCTCGGCCGACGACATTCCCCCGCGGATGCGGACGGCGATTGCCGAGACACGGAAGCGCATGCTGCCGGGCATCCTTCATCAGAAGTACGCCGAATCGAAAGCGGCGTATGACCGGAGTGACTTCCCGGTGGCGTCGGTGGGTTTCAAGGAGATCCTCGACGGTCTCGCCGATCCGGACATCGCCGCAGCGGCCGCGCAGTCGCCGCTTGCCGATCTGAAGACGCTGGCGAGCGGGTTCTACGAGCTCACGATGAAAGCGATGGCACCACCGCCGGCGCTGCCAGCGCCGCGTGTGGCCGAACTGCCACCGGTGCCTGCGCCGATCGTGCCCCGGGCACCGCGTATCTACACCGTCGATGATCGCAATGTCGTGCCGCCGATCGTCGTGAGGCAACAGATTCCACCGTTTCCTGGCAGGGTGACTGTGGCCAAACTCGCCGTCCTGGAAGTGCTGATCGACATTACGGGTGGTGTGGAGTCGGCGACGATGCGCGTGTCAGTGAGTCCGCAGTACGACCGGATGGTCACCCTGGCTACGCGCTCGTGGCAGTATCAGCCGGCGACCGTAGACGGTACTCCGGTGAAATTCTTGAAGCGCATTCAGGTGTCGCTGGTGCCGACGCCGTAGAGGCGTGTCTCGAATTGTGATTGCGCTTACAGGATTGTGCGCGCCGATCAGGGAATCCCCTTAGAACTTCACAGAACGTCCCCCATCAACACATAAACACAGCGGGACGCCATCTTGCACAGGAGCCGGTAGGGACTCGCGACCTCCTCCACGCGCTCCCTCAGCAGACAGTTATGAACGCAAGAATCCTTGGCTACACCCGAAGTGTGTCTGTTGTCGCACTCAGCTTTTTTGCGACATCCGCGGCCTACGCCGACTCTTTGAACCTGGCGTGGGACCCGGGGACCGACGTGTCGGGATATACCATCTACGCTGGGATCACCTCCGGAACCTACTCGCAACGGTTCGACGTCGGCAACGCGACGGCGTTTACCTATCCGGGGGCGACCGCCGGTCAACGCTACTGCTTCGCGGTCTCCGCGTACAACGGCATGGGCGAAGGGCCGAAGTCGGCCGAGGTCTGCGGCTACAGCAACCGCTACCCGACGCTGACGAACCCGGGTAATCAGTCGTCGACGCAGGGGCAGTCGAAGTCACTGCAGCTGAATGGCAGCGACCCAGATGGCCAGTCGGTCAGCTACAACGCCACCGGGCTTCCACCGGGATTCTCGTTGATGTCCAGTACCGGGTTCATCTCCGGGTCGGGAACGACCGCTGGCACGTTCAACGTGATCGCCCTGGTCTCGGACGGCGTGTTGAGTCAAACCCAGTCGTTTACGTGGACAGTCATTGCGGCTGCACCGACCCCCGACACGACCTTGCCGACGGTGACCATCACGGGTCCGTCATCGTCATCTGCCTTCTCGACGTCCTCGAACACCATTCCGTTGTCGGGCACGGCAGTGGACAACGTCGGCGTCCAGCAAGTGTCGTGGGTGAACGATCGTGGCGGCAGCGGCACGGCCGCGGGCACGACGTCGTGGAACGCCGGAAACATCACGTTGGTTGGCGGTACCAACAACATCACGGTGACCGCTCGCGATGCCGCCGGCAACGTCGGAACGGACCTGCTGACTGTGACCTACACGGTGACGACCCCGCCGCCGCCCCCGCCGCCTCCGGCACCGTCGGTCGTCCTGTCGGCGACGACCACGCGGCAGAACAGGAAGGCGAACGTCACGCTCACATGGACGTCAGCACCATGGAGTGCCGCGAGCGTCTACCGGAATGGCGCTCGCGTCAGAGACACGGCCAACGACGGGAGCTACGTCGATCAGCTGCGCTCGCCCGGGACCTACAACTACAAGGTCTGCCAGCCGGGGACCACGATCTGTTCCAACACGGTGACGGTGTACTACTAAACAGGACGGCGGGTCTAAAGACCCGCCTCTTCCGACCCTTCGGCCACCGCGCCCCCGCGCGGTGGCAGAACCATTGCTCCTGACGGCATAATCGAATCGATCTGTTCCAGACGGGTGACACACCCGACGCTCGGAACGGCGATCCTCAGGAGGACCCATGCGAGGCCACGGGGCGTTGTTTGCGTCCATGCTCGCCCTGCTCGCTGCCACCACGTCTGATGCAGCAGCGGAGGGTGGGCAGCGCAGCGCGGAAACTGGCAACGTTGTGGTCAACGACGTCGAGGTGCACGACGTCCAGGTGAGAGAGGTTCGCGTCCCGCCGGCACAGCGGCCTTCAACAGCGGCACGGCCGTTTCTTCCAGACTCGATCAGCCGTCCGGAGCAGCCGCATTTTGTTGCGCCCGCAGCTCGGTCCTCCGAGCCTCGTCGATCGTACGCGTCGCGCGTCAAGCACGGGTCGGGACTCGTCGGCTACCCGGTTGGGTTCCCGATATACCCGTTCGTTTTCGATCAACCCGCGTACCCCTTCTATGCACCGCCGTCATATCCCACGCCGTTTCCGATCGCGCCGCCCTCTCAAGACGCACCAGGCCTTGTCGCGGGTACTCCGTCGTTTGCGGCGATCGATTGTGGAGTCGCGCCCGGCGCATCTGCACCGTGCGGCGGACTGAGCTTCGACGTGTTGCCGACCGATGCGCAGGTGTCGATCGAGGGAATCTTCGTCGGCGCCGTCGACGTCTTCGGTCCGACGCGCCCGCCGCTGGTGCTGGCACCGGGCGTTCACTACGTGGAAGTGCGTCGGCCTGGATTCCTGACGGCGGCGTTCGAGGTGACGGTCGCCCCGGGCACGATCGTGCCGTATCGAGGAGCGCTGGAACCGCTGCGCACCCGGTGACGCACGACCAGTCCCGGCCCCAGGTGGACGCGGGTCTCTGCAGCTCGTGCGCGCATGTGCAGACGATCTTGAGCGCGCGTCAATCCACCTTCTACCTGTGCCGCCGCTCGGCAAGTGATCCGTCCTTCCCGAAGTACCCGCGCTTACCGGTCCTCGAGTGCCGCGGCTACGAGCCGGCAAACCCGGATCAGGCGGCCTGCTGATAGTCCTCCGACAGCGCCGAGATGTATCGCGCTTCCGGCACTTCATTCGAGCGCGCGATCTCCTCTCGTTGCGTCACCGTTTCGAGTGCGTCGAAGCAGATGGGATCGATGCCGGTGCCGACCTCCGTCCGCATGATCTCGAGCACGCGCTCGGTGGGGATGCCCGGGCGATAGGGACGCGACGCGCATAGGGCATCGTAGATGTCCGCAACACAGATCACCCGTGACATCAGCGGCAACTCGCTCTTCGACAGCCCGAGGTTGTAGCCGCCACCGTCGAGGCGCTCGTGGTGCGACGCGGCGATGTTGGCGAGGTGGCTGAAACAGCCAGTCCGTTTCAAAATCTCGCGAGTCGCCGCTGGATGACGACGCATGGCGGCGAATTCCTCGTCGGTGAGCGTGCCGGGTTTGTCGAGAATCAAGCTCGAGACGCCGAGCTTGCCGATATCGTGTAGCAGCGCAGCGCGTCGGATCTCACGCAGATGATCCGCCGAATAGCCCATCGTTCGTGCGACCGCGACGCTCACGTCGGCCACGCCGCGCGAGTGCTGGAACGTCCACGGGGACTTGGCGTCGATGACCAGCGCGAACGCCTCGGCGATTCGGTCGAGACGATCCTCATTCGCGACCAGGATCCGATCGCCGGGCTCCAAAGCGGCGAGCGTGCCCAGCGCGGAGTCGGAGCTCAACGCCTGCCAGAATTCCGTGTCGCTCCGCAGCGCAAGCAGCGAGTCGACGACCCGGGGATCGAACCACGAGCCGCGGCGTGCGGACACCATGTCGAACGCGGCGTCCACGCCGTAACTGGTGAAATAGACCTCCATGGTCTGGGCGAGGCCGACGATCCGCGCCAGCAGCGGGATCTGTTCACCCTTGAGCGCATACGGCTGGCCGGCGCCGTCCCAGTGCTCGTCGAGCGCGCGGATCGCCTGTACTGTCTCGTCGGGAAAGCCGAGCATGCGGGCGATATCGGCGCCGCGCTCGCAGCGCGTCACCACGACGTCGCGCGCCGCGTCGGGTCCGCGCGACAGCAGCGCCAGCAGATGCCACGCTCGACGGAGCCAGAAGTGGCCGGGAGCGACGTTGCGCGCCACGAACCGGAACGACTCGATCGCCTGTGACCAGTTCGTGGTCTTCAGGTCCACCTTGATCTGGTGATCGTCGGCGCCGAACAGGACCGCAAACCGCGCGGCGTTGCTCGAGCAGCCCAGGTCTTTCAGCAGCAGCGCGTAGAACAGATGCGACTGCTGGTCGGCGTCGACACCCAACGTTTTGGCGACACGCATGCCGATCTGGCAACTGCGCACGGCATGACCCGGGCGCTGGCCCTCGGTGAGGTCGAGGGCATATGACAGGCCAGCGAGGACGTTGGAAAGGCGGATATCGGGCCGCCAGGCGCCGCTGACCAATTGCAAGTGTGTCATCGAAAGGCGCTCTAAAGCGTCCCACGTGCCAGAGAGTGTCCCATTCTGAGCATCGTTCGATCTGGTTGCTGGCTCAAGGGCTTAGGCGGCGGGGGTGACCTCAGAGAACGGTTCCATGTGCCAGATCGGCCCAGAACAAAGGCCTGGGGTTCTCAGATTGTCCGCGGTCGGTTTGACTCCACCGCGTGACCTCGACCATTGATCGCAAGCTCAGCGTCGCTCTAACATCGCGCACTCGTTCCGCTCATGATCCAACGGACCTGCACGACTCAGGCGCGCGGCTCTCGCGTGGCGGCTGCAGTGATCGCCCTCTCGATCACGGCAGCGTGCGGCAGCGACAACTCGGGCTCGATCACCGCACCGGGAAATGCCCTGGTGAGCGGGCCGTCTGGAGTTGCGCTGATCGCAGGCAGCTGGACGGGGACTTCCGATTTTCAGCAACGCGGCGAACGCGCCATCAGCAACGTCAGCATGCGCGTGACGCAATCCGACCGGCGCGTCGAGGGGACGTTCACGTTTACCAGTCCTGAGTTCACCGGTTGGGGCGGTTCGTTTACGGGGCAATTGGCCGGAACCGCTTCCGACACTCAGTTTGTCGGTAACATAACGCTCACGACACCGACGGCGACCGGCACGGGCAGTTGTGTCGGACAGACCGTGATGGCGGGACGAAGCCTGGCCGCGGTCATGCGCTGGGAAGCACCGTCGATGAACATTGTCCCAAACGGGTCGGCGCCGCCCGACGCGTGTCGCGGGCAGATACTGACGCTCGTCTGGATCTTCGGGAGATGACCATGAGACAGCTGGCCAGTGCGTGTGTGCTCGTTGCGATCGGTGTCGGCGGCTTCCACCTCTCCGCCGGAGCGGCGTCGAACGCCAATGCAGAAGCGCCGTCGCTCGCAGCGCTGTCGACACAGCCGTCGATGAACGTGTTCCGCCGCTTCGCTGTCGACGCGTCAAAGATGACCGGCTTCTACGGCGACGTCCTCGGGCTCAAGGCGCTGCCGCCGATCAGGATGCCGGGCGGCGGTCAGATGATTCTGTTTCAGATCGGCACCGGTCAGGTGAAGCTGCAGGCGACGCCCGCGGCGTCCGAGTACGCGTCGGGACCGGTTCGCGAGGTCAGCGGCCTGAGAGTGTTCACGTTCTTCTACCCCGACGAGGCCGCGCTCACAGCGCGTTTCGTACAGCATGGGTATGCCGCCCCGTCGTTTCAGACCGTGAAGGGCCGGCGTGTGGCCCTGGTGCTCGACCCGGCGAATCAGTGGGTCGAGCTCGTAGTCGTGCCGGGCGCACCGGCGTCGACCTACGAGGCGATGGAGGTGGGCATCACTGCGACGGATCTCGACAAGAGCCGCGCGTTCTATCGCGAGTTCGTCGGGCTCGAGGAGTTGCCGCCGGTCGACGACTCGGTGCTGGGGGCGACGAAGTATCCGTTCCGCCATGGGACCACCACGGTGAACGTATGGAGCTTCGGCAAAACGGCTCGCGCCAATACGCGAAGCGCCGGCATTCAGTATGTCGTGTCGGATGTCGAAGCCGTGGACGTGAAGGCGAAGGCGCGAGGTGTACAGATCGATACGCCGCTCGGCAACTTCAGCGCGGGGCTGCGCACGATCTGGCTGTCGGATCCCGATGGCGTGACGAACTATTTCGCGCAGATTATCCGCAACGCGCCATCGTCAACCAAATGAGCACGGCGGGTCTGAAGACCCGCCTCTCCGTCGCTCCCATTCGATCGTCAGCCGACCTTGGTCGCCGACCAGGACGACGAGGCTCCGCCCTTGGCCGTGACGGTTCCCTCGAGCGTGTTGCCGCGTAGCTTTCCCTTGAACTCCTGCGGACCGGCGGTGAAGGTAATCTCCTCGCCGTTCAGTTTCCCGGCGACCTCGATCGGTTTGCCCTGCGACATGAGCGTGCCGGTCACCATCTGATACTTCTGGTTCAGCGTCAGCTCGCCTTGCGGCATGCGCCAGGTGCCTTCAACCTTCGCTGGCACGATATACAGAATCGCGGTGCACCAGCTGGTGCAGTCGTCTACCGCGACGGTCTGATCCGGCGGCCATTCCTCGATGAAGAACGTGTTCGACACGATTCGGGATCCCGGACGCAGCTCGAGGAACTTCGGTCGCAGCTGCAGCAGGTTGCTCGGCAGGAGAAACAGCGCGAGCACGTTGGCTTTCGAGAAGTCGGCCTCGTACATGTCGCCCTTGACGAACTGCGCCTTCTCGCCGACGCCTGCCTTCTGGGCGTTGCGCTTCGACAGGTCGACCATGTCGGGGTTGTACTCGACGCCGAGCGCCCGGGCGCCGCGTTTGGCTGCGGCGATCACGTTGCGTCCGTCGCCCGAACCGAGATCGACCACGAAGTCCTGCGGCGTGACGCGGGCCAGGTCGAGCATCTTTTCGACCATCGGCTCCGGCGTCGGCACCCAGACGACGTCCTTCCCGGGTTGACCGACCGTCGGTTCGAACTCCTTGTTCTGCGCGGCGGCGAGCGCCGTCGCCGCGATCACTGCGATGACCAGTGCGCACTGCCGCGTGCGCGTTCGGAGATGTGTGCTCATAGTGAGGAACCTCGAAGAGAGCTAACGGGCGAGACGAAACCCTTTGAATCGTTTGCGCGCGCCGCGCCGGCGCAGCCACCATGCGCCCGCGCTCGAGCCGAAGACGGCCGTGGCGACGACGTAGTACAGCAGCGCGACACCCGCGAGCACCGTGGCAGGCGTTGCCGCGAACAACCCGGTGATCGCACTTGCGGCCAGCAGTACCACGGCGAGATCGACAGACGCCGCGATCAGGTGGAGCCGCGAGAGGCGAAGCGAGGGTGCCGCCGCCAACGACAATCGCAGGGGACCGGCGCCGGCCGTGACCGCTGTCGTCGGTCGCACATCGGACTCGTCAGGGAAGAGACGGAGGAACTCCTGCAGCGACGGATCGGCCGGCAGCCCGATTGCCTCGGCGTACGAGCGGAAGAACGATCGACGATAGATGCCGATCGGCCAGCGCGAGACGTCGCCACGCTCGAGCGCGGCAAACAACGACTCGTTGACCTTCGTCTTCACCGCGATCGACTGGAGGCCGATTCCGTGGCGTTCGCGCGTCTCCTTGACGTGGGCGCCGAATGCGGCTCGTGCGAGCGCTGCTGCCGCTTCACGCTGAGCGCGATCGGGAAGCGCCGCCAGGGTACGGCGTGCGCCACCGCCCGGTTCGGCGTCGGCGTGTGCAGACCGAGTCGTGTCGGAGAGCGCGTGCATGCAGAGCTGTCAGGCGGGGGGCGATCGGGATCTTACTGCCAATCGTCGGCATTGCAAGAGCGGATGTGCGGAGTGAAGACGGACGAGATCGCCGCCTGGAAAAGCCAAGGTCCGAAGCACTAGAATGAGCCGCCGGTTCGAAGGCCGTACGGGTGGGGTGAGCACCAGTATGGGTCGTCGTGCGCCCTCGCGTGGCGCGGAGGCGAGAGGAGGAACGATGTTCAGGTCGACGATCCGGCGTCTGGGGCTCGGGTGCGCGCTTGCCGCCCTGGGCGCTGTCAGCATTGCCGCTCAGGCACCGGCTCAGCCTCAGGTGGCCGCACCCGACACCAAGCCGAGCGCCCTCGCGCCGGCCAACCTCACCAAGTCGCGGCCCAAGCCGCCGTTCGACCTGACCGGCAACTGGTTCATCGACAACAGTCCAGGGATACAAGGCTGGCTGTTCGGGCCCGCAACCATTCCCAAATTGAAGCCTGAAGCGCAGAAGCACCGCGACGCGTATGTAAAGGCGATCGCCGACGGCAAGGTCTATCGCGACGACATCGGGCAATGCTGGCCGGCCGGCGTCCCGATCATCATGACGCGGGTCTGGCCGATCGCGATGATCCAGGTGCCAACGGCGATCTACATGGTCAGTGGGTTCATGAACAGCCTCCGCACGGTGTTCCTCGATGGCCGCACGCATACCGATCCGGACATCGTGGTCCGCACGTTCAACGGCGAGTCGATCGGACGCTGGGAAGGCGACACGCTCGTCGTCGAGACGAAGAATTTCACGGCCGATCCGCACCACTGGATCGATCAAGGCGTGCCGGCGAGCGACGAGCTCCGCATCATCGAACGGATTCGGATGATCAACAACGGCAACGCGCTCGAGATCACGATGACGTTGACCGATCCCAAGAACTGGGACGGCGAGTGGACCGGCACGCGCCGGTGGAACCGCGTGAACGACATCGACATCGAGGAAGTGGAGTGCCTGCCGGATTTGAACGAACATCTGCAGAGCACGTCGTCCAAGGTTCACGTGAGATAGCGGGTAGGAGGAGCGATGCAGAAGTTCTTGCTCGGGTGTGCGTGCGTGGTGGTGCTCGCGCCTGTCGTGTCGGTTGGAGCGCACCATTCACCGGCCGCGTTCGATCGGACCAAGGAAGTGAAGCTGGTCGGCACGGTCAAGGAGTTCCGCTGGCAGAACCCGCATACCTGGATTGAAGTGATCGTTCCCGACGAGAAGGGGAAGGACGTCCTGTGGGGCGTCGAGCTCACGAGTCCGACGTATCTGATCCGCGCGGGCTGGAAGTCGAACATCATCAAGCCGGGTGACAAGGTGACGGTCGTGGTCAATCCAGTGCGCAGTGGAGAACCGTCTGGCATCTTCCGCTCGTTGACGCTGGCGGATGGACGCGTGCTCACGGAGCGGCCTGCTCGCCTGGGCACGCCCGACTCGAAGTAGCCGTCGTGCGTACCCTGACTGCTGCCGTGGTCATCGTCGGCCTGATGGCGTCCGCGTGCTCGCCGTCGCAGCCGGCGAGTCCGCAAACGGCTGCGCCCGCGGCGTCTACGCCGCCCGCCGACACCGGCGGGGAAGGCAAGCAACAGAGCGCGCTCGCGCCGGCGACGATCGCGCGCCTGGCGAAAGCGAAGGCGCCGTTCGATCTGACTGGCAACTGGTTCATCGACGTCAGCCAGAACCCGGAAGCCTGGCGGTTCGGCCCGCCCTACCCCAAGCTGACCGCGGCATCGCAGGTGCACTGGGACGCGGCGAAGAAGGCCACGGCCGAGGGCAAGGTCTATCGCGACGACATCGGACAGTGCTGGCCGGCCGGGTTGCCGCTCATCATGACGCGCTACTGGCCGATGGCCATGGTGCAGATCCCGAGCGCGATCTACATGATCAGCGGGTTCATGAACAGCGTCCGCATCGTGTATCTCGACGGCCGCAAGCACACCGACCCCGATATCATCGTTCGCACGTATAACGGCGAGTCGATCGCCCGGTGGGAGGGCGACACGCTCGTCGTCGATACGATCGGATTTCGTGGCGATCACCACTGGATGGATCAAGGCGGCGTGGCGATTCCTGCAGGCGAACAGCTGCACATCGTCGAGCGCATCCGTCTGGTCGGCGAGGGCAAGCAGCTCGAGATCGAGTACACGATGACCGATCCGGAGCACTGGGAAGGCGAATGGAAAAGCACCAAGCGGTTCAACCGCGTCGACGACGAAGACATCCAGGAGGTGTCGTGCCTGCCGGACCTGAACGAGCACATCCGCAGCACGACGTCGAAGACCCAAATCCTTCAGTAGCGGAGGCGTGTGTGACACTCCTGAGGCGCGGTGGGATCGCGGCCTTGCTCGTGTTGGTCTGGGCGGCACCGTCGCTGGCGCAGGTCAACTTCGCCGGCGAATGGGCGGGCCGTTATCACGAAGATCAACCTGACCGGGTGCCGGGCGAGGAACCGGGCGACTTCAGCGGCCTGCCGATCAACGATGCGGCGCGAATGTTCGGCGACGCGTGGGATGTCGCGCGCCATTCGGTGCTCGAGCATCAATGCGCGCCCTACACGCTGCCGTACATGTTCTTCGGACCGAACCAGTTCCGCATCTGGAACGACGTCAACCCCGACACCCAGGAGCTCGTCGCCATTCAGATGTACATGGGCACGTACCAGCAGCGGCGCACGATCTGGATGGACGGTCGTCGACACCCGCCCGAGTACGCACCGCACACCTACATGGGCTTTTCGACCGGCGCCTGGACCGGCGACATCCTGACGATCACGACGACGCACATCAAGGCGGGGTACTTCAGGCGGGACGGTATGCCCGCAAGCGATCGCATCACGGTCGTCGAACACTGGATGCGGCATGGCAACGTACTGTCGCAGGTCACCATCGCGACCGATCCCGTGTACCTGACCGAACCCTATGTTCGCAGCCAGGAATTCGTGGTGATGGACCGGGGAAACACAAACTGGCTTTACAACTGCGAGTACGCGATGGAGGTCCCGAGGGACAAGAACGAAGTGCCGTTCTACCTGCCAGGCCAGAACCCGTGGATTGGCGAGTTCGAGGCCAAGCACGCGATGCCGAAGGAGGGCGTGCGCGGCGGGGCTGAGACGCTGCTGCCGGAATGGAAGCCTGGCGCGCCGCGCGCCACCGTCAACCCCAAAGCCAACGGCGGCTTCCGTCCCGAGGATCAGCCTCAGAAGCTGGCGCCCGGGGAGGTCCGCGCGGTGCACGTGCAGGGCAACGTGCACATGATCGTCGGCGCCGGCGCGAACATCGCGGTGCAAGTGGGTGAAGACGGCGTGCTGGTCGTCGACACCGGCACGGCTGGCACGAGTGAGAAGGTGTTGTCGGCAATCAGGCAGCTCGCGCCCGACAAGGAGATCCGCTGGATCGTGAACACCGGGACGCGCGCCGATCACACCGGCGGCAACGAGCCGATCTCGAAGGCCGGTCGTACTGTGAACGGCAACGTCGCGGCGATTGTCGCGCACGAGAACGCGTCGGCGCGCATGATCAAAGAGAACGTGCCCGACACGGCACGGCCGTACAACACCTACTTCGAAGGGCAGCGCGACTTCCCGTTCAACAACGAGCCGATCATGCTGTATCACGACGAGTCGTCGTTCGACGACACGAACACGCTCGTCATGTTCCGCCGATCCGACGTGATTGCCGCGGGCGATATCTTCTCGACGGAGAGCTACCCGGTGATCGACGTGGCCAACGGCGGTTCCGTGCAGGGCACGATCGAAGCGCTGAATCGCGTGCTCGACCTGGCGGTGCCGAGCAAGATGCTGGCCGAGGGCGGCACCTACATCATTCCCGGCCACGGGCGCATCTGCGACGAGCACGACGTCGCGATGTATCGCGACATGCTGGTGATCGTGAGCGCGCGCGTGCGCGACATGGTGAGCAAGAAGATGACGCTCGACCAGATCAAGGCCGCCAAGCCGACGCTCGATTACGACGGTCGCTACGGATCCGACACCGGGCCGTGGACGACGGCGATGTTCATCGAGGCGATGTACAAGGAATTCAGCAAGAGCGCGGCGCCTGCGCCCGCGCGGAGCACGCGATGACCTCTGAAGTGTCCGGCTTGAGCCGGACCGTTGCGACGTTCGCGCTGGCTCTCGCGCTCTCCTCGCCAGTAGCCGCGCAGAGTTTCCTGAACGGCGACTGGGTCGGCCTCTTCCATGAGGACCAGCCCGAACGCGGCCCTGGCCCCGACCTCGCCGACTATCTCGGCCTGCCGATCAACGCGGCCGCGCGGCAATATGCCCAGACGTGGGACGCCTCACGTCTGGCGCTTCCCGAGCATCAGTGTCGCGCGCACGTGTCGCCGTACATCTATCGCGGACCGATCCGCGTCAGGATTACGGAGGAACGCGATCCGACGACGCAGAACACGATCGCCATCAAGCACTTCCTGAGTACCTACGCCCAGGAGCGGACGATCTGGCTCGACGGCCGTCCACATCCATCGCCGACCGCGCCGCACACGTGGATGGGATTCTCCACGGGACGTTGGGAAGGCCGCGTGCTCCGCGTCGAGACCACGCACATCAAGCAGGGTTGGATCCGTCGTAACGGCGTGCCGATGAGCGCGCAGGCGAAGCTGACCGAGTTCTTCGTCCGTCACGGCAACATCCTCACCCTGATGACGGTCGTCGAGGATCCGGTGTATCTGGAGGAACCGTTCGTCAGAACCACCGATCTGCAGCTCGATCCGAACACGCAGCCGAACGCCTATCAGGCGTGGCTCGTGTGCCAGGCCGACGAAGAAGTTCCCCACGAACCGGGATACGTCCCGCATTACCTGCCCGGCGAGAACCCGTTCCTCGAGGAGTTCGCGGCCAAGGTCGGCATCCCCGTCGAGCCGACGCGCGGCGGGGCCCAGACGATGTATCCCGAGTACGCGCAGAAGGTGAAGGCGATGCCGATCGCGAAGCCGCGGCGCGCGACGAACAGTCGGTAGGTGAGGTGACGTGAGAACTGCCACTAAGGCCACGGAGATTTGGCCACTGAGGACACTAAGAACACTAAGGTCCCGGCCACTAAGGACACTAAGAACACTAAGGTCCCGGCCACTGAGGACACTAAGAACACTAAGGTCCAGGCCACTGAGAACACCGAGAACACTAGGCCGGATCTTTGTGTTCTTGGTGATCTTAGTGGCTACATTCTCTGTGTTCCCCGTGGCCCAGGAGAGGCAGCAGCCGCCGGCCGCGCGCCAACTCGAGATCCTCTCCGTTCAAGGCAACGTCTCGGTGATCACCGGCGCCGGCGCCAACATCGTGGTCCAGGTGGGCGATCTCGGACCGGTCGTCGTCGACACGGGTCTCGCTCAGAACACGGATGACGTGCTCGCGGCGATTCGCAAACTCTCGAATCGTCCCGTTCGCTACATCATCAACACACACATGCATGCGGATCACACGGGCGGCAACGAGCGCGTGGCAGCAGCAGGGCAGCCGAACTCCGGCCGCGGGGTCGCGCAGGTTGGTGTCGGCACGGCGCCGCGAGCAGAAATCATTGCCAACGAGCTCGTCCTTCAGCGGATGAGCACGCCCGCCGGTTCGGAAACGCCCCGGCCGGTGGCGGCATGGCCGACATCGACGTTTTCCGCGCCACGCAAGGAGTTCTTCACCAACGGCGAAGGCGTTCAACTCGTCCACGTGCCGGGCGCGCACACTGATGGCGACAGCCTGGTCTTCTTCCGTCGATCCGATGTGATCGCCGCGGGCGACGTCTATTCGACCGTCAGCTATCCGATGATCGATGCGGCGCATGGCGGCACCATCACCGGAGTGGTCGATGCCCTCAACGAGCTGCTCGCTCTTGCGATCCCTGGTGAAAAGACCGAAGGCGGGACGATGATCGTGCCGGGCCACGGGCGGATCTCCGATGAGGCCGACCTCGTCGAGTATCGCGACATGGTGACGATCATCCGCGACCGCGTGCAGGACATGATCAAACGCGGCCGCACGCTCGCACAGGTCAAGGCGGCGAACCCGACAATGGAGTTCGACGGCCTGTACGGCAGCGCGCCCGGCTGGTCGAAGGATCAGTTCGTCGACGCGGTGTACGCCGGCCTCAAGCCGGCGGCCCCTTCCAACCGCTGACCATTCGAGACTGAATCCACTACAACGGGCGACACGAATTCTCTTGGCAAATCGAGCGCAGTCCGGTCGCCCGCGCTGGCGGCCGGTTTGCACGCACCCTGCGTGAGGCAACGACCATGAGGATGGGACGCACGGTTGGACTGGGACTCATCGGTTCGGCGACGACGATGCTGGTACGCCGCGCCACGCGGCGAGCCATGCATACGCCGGAAGGGATCACGCGTCTGCCGCGCGCGACCAAACAGAACCACGGTATCGGCAGCGTCATCGTGCTGGCCGCCGCCGCCGGCGCGATGCTCGCGCTCGCCGATGTGCTGCAGGAGCAGCGGAACCGTCAGACGTGACCCCGATCGCAGGTTCAGTCGATCGCGCCCTGAAAGTATTGGGGCAGATCCCGCTTCGTCTCGCGCAGGATTTCGACGATCGCGCGTCGATCGATCGCCGAGAGCGCGGATTGATAGCGCGCGTCCTGCTCCTGTCCCGATAACACCTGCCACAGCCGGCGATAGATCGGATCCTTGGCCCCGGTCGGCAGGGCGTCGAACGCCGGCGAGTAGACGAGAAAGCTGCACGGATACTTCATCAACCGCTGATTCAGATCGAGCTGGTACAGCGATCGTCCCTGGCGATCGCGCGGACCACGGGTCGAGAACCGCTCCGCGAAACCGGACGCGCCTCGAATAGTGGCGGTCAGCTTCGCTTCGTCGACGAACAGGAGATGATCGACGACCTCTCGCGCGACGCCCTGCATCATCGCGGCGATCCGGGCGTTCTCGTCTGGAGTCGACGTGAACGGTGGATGCAGCGAGGGATCGGCCGCACGCGCTTCCCAGGCAGCTCGCGTCAGCAGGTTCGTCATCCGTGCCTGATGGGTGAACACCAGGTGAGCCACGATGTCGCTGGACGCCACTGGGTAGCCGTCGGGGTCGTACAGCCCATCGGTCGAGACGAGCTCGCGGGTCGCGCGTCCGTCGAGCGCCGCCAGATCGTTACCCATGTGTCGTGACGCGCCTGAGGTGCCGGTGACGAACCATCCGCCGAACCGGGCGGCCAGCGGATCGCTCTGATCGATCGGACGTGGGATGCCTGCCGGCTGAAGTTGATCGGGCCGCGTCGTGCTGAACATCAGGAAGCCGGGCACGCCGAGCGTGTCGCCGGCCTTGTGACAGCCGAGGCAGATGAATGCACGCTTGAACTCGGGCGATCCCGTCGCCGTGTCGGCGTGCTGATCGAGGGTGTAGAACACCACACCGGCCGCTGTGTCGTGCACCGCAACCTCGATCAGATCGCCGTCCCGTACCCACCCGAGGGCAACGCGCTCGTCGAAGAACAGCGCGCGCGGATTCTGTTCGTTGATCCTCCTGCCCTGCAGGCTCGCCCGCGAGAAGACCAGGAGCTGCGAGTCGAGCGGCAGCTGCAGCGCCTCGAGCGTGGAGCGCAGGAAGCCGCCTCGCCCCTCCGAAGTGAGATGGAGCGAGCCGTCGCGAATCCGCCGGTTCAGGTCCTCGATGACGTTGTCGAGCGGGGCCGTCGAGTAGCGGATCGCCGGATCCTCGGGTGACCCCATGAACGCCCGCGCGCCCTGTGCGTCGACCACGGACCACAGGCTGCTGAGTGCAAACAGACAGGCGGCTCCGGCAACGAGCAATCGTGGCGGCATCGAGGTCTCGATCTTCTGTGGGTGGGCTTCCGGCGTCAAGAGAACGGAGGTTCGGCGGTGTCTATAATCGAAGTCCGCGATGCGACCGAAGCCGCAAATCCCATCGGACATCGAGGAGTATCGCGATCAGCGCTGGTGTCGCGAAGGCGCTCGTGCGATCACGACGGTCGTCGAGGCCGAGCGCTTCATCGAGCACGTCGGTTTCGCCGCCGGGATGACCGATTCGCGACGGCCCGGGCCGTCGCTGTACGTCGCCGTGTGCGGCCGGCGTGATGCGGTTCTTCCCCGGCACGTCCAGAAGGACCCCGAGACGTCACTCACCTGGACGCTGAAGGACCAGCTCCTGCGGCGCGGAAAGGTGTATTACGCGAAGCTCGCGCGCGGCAAGACGATGTTCATCGCACCACGGTTGATTCCGCACTTCAATGCGATCTGGGGAGTGCGGCAGTCGGACGAGAGACGGCGTCTCAGCGCACAGGCGCGCGCGGTTCTCAAGGTGCTCCGGAACGAGTGGGAGATGGCATCGTCCGATCTCAGGAAGGAGTCCGGCGTCACTGAGCGAGTGGCGTTCACCCGCGCCATCGACGAGCTTCAAGCCTCGATGATCGTGATTCCGAGCGAAGCCGTGTATCTGCCGAAGTTCACGTATCTGTGGACGCTTGCCGTCGGCCGTCATGGGGATGCGTTGACCACGCGCGTCGCCCGCGACACGGCCTTCCGCGAGATCGCACGCGCCTTCCTCGTCGGTGCGGGGATGACGATCCCAGGCGAGCTGGCACGCGTGACCGGCTTGTCACGACCCGAGGCGGGACGTGGCAACCGTGCGCTCGTGGCCGAGGGCTACGCCACGATGTCCGCGCCGGGATTTTACAAGCTGGCGACTACCGTCGAAGGCATCAGGAACCTCCTGATTCCTAGTTCTCGGCCGGTGGCGACAGCCGGTCGATGACCAGGACGTCGATCGGTCCCCGCGCCGAATCGAGCCTCAAGCCAAGCTGTTCCTGCACCGCGGTGAAGATCGACGGCAACCCGTCGGTCGGGATCGGCGCACCGTTGATGTTCTCGCCATACGGCGCATAGAACAAATCGATATCGAAGTCGCCGGTCAAGCCGGTGCGATCGGTGACCGGGCGGCCGACGTTCGCGCGTCGCCACAGCACCGTCGCAAACCCGCGCATATCGATGGCCCGGATCGAAAAGCGTCCGGGCAGAAATGCGGACGGGCAGCGAAACGCGAACCCGCCGAGGCCCAGGCCGGAGGCCGGCGGTGGCGGCGGGGGAGCGGGCGCTCCGGGCGGCGGCGTGATCGGCGCACATGCCGTCCCCGCTCGACGCAGCCCCGCTCCGAGCTTTCCGTCGCTGCGGGAGGCAATCATCGCGAAGATGGACGTCTCCTTCGATTCGATGTGCGATTCGAGGCTGAAGCGATCTTTCATCAGCGCTCGCAACATCGCCCGCACGTCGTCGGGCGTCGCGGTCGCGGCGGCGCGCGCCTCGATGTCGAAGCGATCCGCGCCGATCCAGCCCGGGCCGCCTTCGACCTGGCTGTCCTCGAGCGCGTAGGCGCTCCGAATCAGTTCTCGCGCGGTGACGTCCTGCGCGACGACGCGGCCGCCCGGCATCAGCATCGGGCTCATCGAGCCCGGACGGCTCGACGCGAGCCGCTTGACGGAGACGACCTCGAACGACGCCGGTGCGCGGGCAGACTGTCGTGCGTGAGCGTCCAGTCCGAATGCGAGCATCACGGCGCCGATGATGAGGGTGATGGTCTTGCTGGCCATTTAGTACTAATTACTTAGTAATAAACGCCACGAGTGTCAAGCTCGTTCGATTCGCGGTCACGTGAGCAGGCGGTCTCCGCCCAGTCGTCTGAATTCGTCCTCCGCATTGCGCGATCGCGCCTCCGCTCGCCGGACGACGTCGTTGAATCGTGACTGAGTCCGAATCGGATCGAGCCACGGGTCGCACAGCATGATCGACGTGCAGAAGAAGCCGGCTTCGACGACGCGCCCGAGCATCTCGAGCGCGGCGTCGGTTTGCTGGACTCGCGCCAGCACGCGGCCCACGAAATACAGACCTTCGGGATCAAACTCGCGCTGCATGAAGCTCGCCACGACCCCCAGCGCGTCCTCGGGCTTGTTTTCGAGGACGAGACGCGACGCTCGCATCATCTCGTGAATCCGTCCCGGCAGCGGCCGGCCTTCCAGCTCACGGTAGGACGCGATCGCCTCGTCCTGGCGGCCGATCAGCGGGAGCGTCCAGTTCGTGACCCATCGCATCGTATCGGTATCGCTGGCGAGCGCGCGCTCCCAGTCGCCGCGCATGAAGTGCGAGTACATGACGCTCGTGCGCACCGCCGGATCCAACCGGCGCGCATGGCGATCCGCCGCGATCGACGCGTCGAGCAGACCGCAGAACCGACATGCGATCACGAGGCCGGTGAAGATCTCCGGATCGGTCGACGACCCGGCCCGCCCGAGCAGGCGTGCCATCGCCTCCTTGGCGCGGCCGAGCGATTCGACCTCGAAGTTCGTGTAAAGATTGTGCGCGACGCTCGAATCCGGATTGAGCTGCAGCGATTTCTGGAACGCTTCGTCCGCTTTCTTCAGGTTGCCGGTCGCTTCGTCGCCGCCGTACTTGGCGAGCACGCGATACACGCGCCCCAATTTCGCCCATGCGGGTGCGAACTCGGGGTCCTCGGCGAGCGCCGAACGATAGAGCTCGCCGGCGACCGGCAGCATCGCCGGGTCGTGGCTCACCTGGTTGGCGCGTAGATAGAACTCGTAGGCGCGGGCACTCGCCGGCAGGTCGTGCGTCAACCGTCGCTTCTCTCCCGAGGATAGCGGGATCGACAACGACTCGACGATGGCCCTGGCGAGTTGATCCTGCACCTCGAACAAGTCGCGCATCGTCATCTGCACGGTCTTCGACCAGAGCATCGTCCCCGACGCCGGTTCGATGAGCTGCGCGCTGACGCGCACCTGATCGCCCGCTCTGAGGAGCGTGCCGGTCAGCACCACGTCAACGCCGAGGTCGGTGGCAATCGCTTTGAGATCGACCGTGTCGCTCGTCGTGTACTTCGCGCCCGCCAAGGTCGAGCGCACGACGAGCGAATGGATCCCGGTCAGCGAGCTGACGACCGCATCGGGCAGGCTGAACGACAGGAAATCGAGATCCTGATCGGGTCGAAGCATGCGGAACGGCAACGCGATCAGCCGCCGCGTGGTCTGCACTGGCGCTTGCGTGCTCGTCGTCGACGCGAGCGTGACGGCTGATCGCAATGCCTGGCCCATCGCGTCAGCGGTCTGATACCGCTCCTCCGGACGCTTCTCGAGCGCCCGGTGGATCACCGCATCGACGGCGGCGACCGTGGTCGAGCCGCCAAGCGCGGGCGGTTGACCGGACATGATCGCGTGGTAGACCTGCATCAAGTCGCTGCCGGGGAACGCGGGCGTGCCGCTGAGCATCTCGAAGAGCAGGGCACCGGTGGCGAACAGGTCAGTCCGTGAATCGGCCTTCGACTCGCCCCATTGCTCTGGTGCCATGTAGCGCGGCGTACCGACCACCATGCCCGCGCGCGTGACCGTCACGTCCGACGCGACCGATTGCCGCGAGCGGGCCAAACCGAAATCGAGCAGCTTGACGCCGCCGTCGGTCAGGAAGACGTTCGACGGCTTGAGGTCGCGATGCACGATACCGCGGTTGTGCAGCACGCTGAGCGCGCCGAGGATGCTCAACGTCACCGACACGGCCTGTTCGAGCGGCATCGCGCCGTCCTTCAGCCGGTTGGCGAGCGGCTCGCCGTTGAGCAGCTCCATCACGATGAAGATGTCGGCGTCGGTTTCGCCGACGTCGAAGATCTGGCAAATCGAAGGGTGGCTCACGCTCGCGGCGGCACGCGCCTCTCGCCACAACCGGGCGCGAGCATCATCATCGTCGACACTCGACGCTCGAATGGCTTTGATAGCGACGTCGCGCTCCAGCCGTGGATCGCGGGCGCGGTAGACGTCGCCCATGCCGCCGGAGCCGATGAGCGCAATGATTTCGTATTTGCCGAAGCGGGCTCCAGGTACGACGGCCATCGAGGGGAATTATCGCTCGCTCAGGTCGCGGGTGCGAGGCGCGGCTTCGCCGCAGGTGCGGGCACTCTGCCGTTGCCGGCCGAATCGAATGTCAGGTCCAACCAAACTTCAATAGCGGCCTGCCGCATTTCGGACAGGGCGTTCTCAAGCGCGCCACCTGGAGGTTGGCGATGTGGCAAATCGGGCAGTACACGCCATCATCACGCAAGACGAGTCGCTCCCTGATCCGAGACAGTTGCTCAGCGATGCGATACGTCTCCTCGTGACTGGCGCCGACGGGTGGCAGGCGAGACGATGACTGATTGCTGCCTTCGAAACCGTTCAGCGGAGTCGTTGCGAGCCAATCGTCTGGGCCGAGCGGCAGATTGTCATGAAAGCCCTCCGTGATGTCCACCTGGCTGTACGACAGTTCCTGAGGGTCTATGTCGATGGGTGGGTCGATCCGCCTTTTCTTGAACGGCCACATTGCCAGTCACCAGGTAGATCGGATCGTAGCACTAAGGCCGCCTGGATCGTAGCCTTACGCGTGAGACGCTACGATCCGGCGAACCAGTACGTCGGCAGCTCCTTCTTGGTATCCCGCAGGATCTCGACGATCGCCGTGCGGTCGGTGGAGGAGAGCGCGTTGTAGCGCGGGGCTGTGTCATGTCCCGACAACACCTCCCAGAGCCGTTCATAGATCGCCGCCTTCGCCGTCGCTGGCAGCGCGTCGAACGGTTCTGAGTAGATCAGATAGCTGCACGGATATCGAAGCAGCCGCTTCCCGAGATCCAAATCACGCAGCGAGCGTCCGTGTCGATCGCGTGGGCCGGCTGCACTGAAGGTCGAGGCGAACGAGCTTGTGCCGGCGATCGGACCCGGCAACGGAGCCTCGTCCACGAACAGCATGTAGTCGACGAACTCGGCGGCGGCGCGTTCGAGCGGGCGGCCGGCATCGGCGCCCACTCGCGCCTCCCATCCGACCCGCGTGATCAAGTTCAGCATCTGCGCCTGATGCTCGAGCACCAGCAGCGCCACGATGTCGCTGTGTGGCGAGAGGTACCCATCCATGTTGAAACGGCCCTTCAGGTCGGTGACGTGTACCGATTCGGGCGTGATCATGCTGTCGAGATCGCTTGGATTCGTCGCGGTCGCGTTCCCCATGTGGCGCGTGGCTCGATGCGTGCCGGTGACGAACCAGCCGCCCCACCGCATTTCGAACGGGCTCCGATGGTCCGTCGTGTAGGCGGGTCCGTACAGCGTGGTGCCGTCGGGGCCGGGGAACACACTGCCGACCAGCATGCCCGGAACGTTATGCGTCGCGTCGGCGACGTGGCACATCGTGCAGGTGTCGTTGCGTTCCAATTGTGGCGTCCCGTTCGGCTCTTGCGACATCGTGTAGAAGATGGCGCCCTGCTTCGGGTCGTGTGCGACGAGCTCGAGCACCGGACCGGTGCGCACCCAGCCGACGGAGACGTCGTCGTTGAAGAAGATCGCGCGCGGATTACCCGGCCCGATGCGCGGCGCCTGGAAGCTCGTCTTCGAGAACACGAGCACCTGCGAGGAGACGGGAACGTCGAGCGCGTCGAGCAGCGACCGCAAGTAGCCGCTCGGCCCGTTTGACACCAGCTTCACCTCTCCACTCGCCAGTCTGGCGTTCAACCTGGCCGCCGGATCGGTGACCGCCGCGCTGCCGTATGCAATCGCCTGGTGATTGCGAATCAGCGACGGGTGGGGCACCTGCTGGCCGGAGAGTGCGATGAAGCTTACCGCCCATACAACAGAGACGGCGAGAATGATTCGACCCATAGAATGACTGGCGAGGTGCAAGGATCGCACCGTAGAGTTCATGTAAGTGTCTGGTAATCGTTCGCGTCGCGACAACGGCTAGCGCGCGATCTCTCGCACGGCCGCGAAAAAATCCGCGATTGGTTTCAGCCTCTGGCGACTGACAGATGTGGCGATGCGAGATTGAGCCCATGCACCGCGAGCCGATATTTCGAGGCCGGGTGGGGCCGCAATCCGAATTCGTCAACCATGTCCTTGAAGATATGAGGAAACACGCCTGCGTACTTGAGCTCGAGCACCATCAGCCCCTCGGCGAGCGCCTTGCCTGGTGTGCTGCTAAACGCCGCTACGCGCGTGGGCACCGCAGAGATTCCTGCGTCGAGGGTCATGCGGACGTGCCCCTCGGGCGTCTCCGCCATTCGCGCTGTACGAGAATACTGTATCTGACACACCGGATGAAGGCGGCGGACGATGACGCGGCGGAAGAACCAGAAGCCCGGATGAGTGGGATCAGGTTCGTCCAGCCGAAGCGTCGGCACTGAATCGATCGGAATACGCGTGCGTCGCTTGCTCAGAAACAACCGCGTGCGGAGCTTGCGCTCGAGGAATGCCGCCTTGTCGTTCTCGTAGTGGCGGATGCGGTACTTGCTGCGCCCATACGACCCGTGCCGCTGATAGACGTCGTGGCCGTCCGTGTCGAAGTAGATGCTGACGACCCCGTACTGATCCCGGTGCGGGCCGCCGCCGTTCGGGTCGGGGCCGAGTCTCGACCGCGACCACGCTCGCAGGTCATCGCCGAGCGAGGCCGGAACCAGGAACTTGGTCTCGGACGTGAACCGGTTGATGTACCGCACGGCGTCATTGTGCCACGCTATCTCTGCCCTAGGGGAATGTCCTTGTGATCGCTCGAGCGGGCCGCCCCGTTGGCTCCACCCCAGCGCGCAACACACGCGCGCCGGGTGGCCCCCGGGTTGGCCCGCCTGACCGTGGTCGAAAGGCTAGGTCATCCTGTTCGAGCCGGCTCCCATCGTCGCCCGAGCGCGATGATTCGCTGGAGAAGCCGCTCGTACGGCAGGCCGGCCGCCTCGGCCGATTCGGAGAAGTCCTCCCCGTATGCGAGGTTGGGGTTAGGGTTCGCTTCGAGCACGTACAGATGGCCCTCGTCGTCCATCCGCAGGTCGACGCGGGCATATCCGTTCATGTCGAGCGCGCGGTAGGTGCGCCGTGCCACCCGCTGGATGCGTTCCTGCTCCTCGGTGCCCAGCAGCGCGCGATCCGTCATGATGCCGTGGGTCTTCTGGTACTTGGTGCTCCACTTCGCGCGCTCGGTCGCAATTTTCCAGCGGTTGTCCGGCATGCCGGCAAACGACATCTCCCAGACCGGCAGCACTTCGAGCCGTTCATTCCCGAGGACGCCGACGTAGAGCTCGCGGCCATCGATGAACTGCTCGACGATCGCGGCGGTGCCGAGCTTCTCGTGGATGAACGCGGCCCGGCGCTCCAACTGTTCCTCGTTCTCGACCACCGAGGCTTGTGAGATGCCGGCGGACGCCTCGAAGAACAGCGACTTGACGATGAGCGGGAAATGGAAGCGCTTTGGCAGCGCCACACGACGCCGTGGGCGGACGACACAGAACTCGGGGACAGGGATGCGGTGGTAGGCGAGCAGCTTCTTCGACAACCCCTTGTCGCGCGCCAGGATCAGTCCGCGCGGGTTGCAGCCAGTGTAGGGCAGCCGCAGCAGCTCGAGGTAACTCACCACGTTCTGGTCGAAGGTGGTGATCCCCGCGAACGCTTCCATCAGGTTGAACACGACGTGCGGCTTGAACAGACCGGCCGTCGGTCGAATGCCTCCGAGGTCGTCGTTGATCCCCAGGGCGCGGACCTCGTGGCCCATCTCGCGCAGCGTCTCGATGACGTCGTATTCCATTTTCCACTCGGCTTCGAGCACGTCGATGCCGGTGGTGTCTTGGGGAGGCACCAGATGGTCGTGGACGAGAGCGAGCACCCGCAGTTTCTTCACAGGAACAACCGATGCCCGCCGCTGTGCAGGTAGTTCATCGCCTGCACCGTCAGCAGCACGGTGAACTCCTGCCGCGCCTGCTCCTCTGGTGCCGCGAGTCGAAGCTTCAGCTCACGGCAGCGGGAAATCATGTCCTCGAGCACTTGATCGATCGTGTACTGGTAGATGCCGGTCCACCCGGCGACGGCGCGGCGAACCTGACGCCGGAAGCGTGAGATGAACTGAGCCGCGGTCATGTGGTTGGCGAACTCCGGAGCATTCGAGAACAGACGGCGCAGATCGCGATCGTAGAAGTTCGGGTGGTCGACGCCGTAGTGCTTCCGTTTGTTGCGATAGTGCTGACGCAGCGTTGTTCGCAAGCTGGAAAGCGGATCGATCTCGTCGGGCCGGTTCACAGGTGGCGCTTGCCCCGTGAGGGAGCGCATCAGCGAGTCCATGTAGTCGAGCTTGGGAAGCGCCTTCCATCCAGCGTACCGCTGCCGCCATTCGCTGCTGGGCGTCAGCCAGACGGCGAACGTTTCGGCGAAGTCCTCATCTGGATGGCTCTGCGCGTACCATGAATCGAGGTGGAGCACGAAGCTCTTGCTGTACGGCTTGGGCGTATAGAACTCGGGGTACGGTTTGCTGGACGGGCCGAAGATCTGCTGTCGCTTGCGTCGGCGACGAAGCTTGAACGCATGATCGATAGCATGGCCGGCCTCGTGCCGCAGGATTCGCATGCACCATTCGTGCTCGCCACCCTCGACCTCGAACATCTGAGATTCTTCGAGTCGCTCGAGCCGGGGGTGGGCCAGGTAGAACGGAATGGCAATGGCGGTGCCGCCGTCAGGTGTGAACCACTCGTTTGACAAGTAAAAGTGCAGGGGAAACCGTAACTCGCGTGCTTCGAGCTCGGCGCGGAGCTGGTCAATTCGCGTAGCAAGCGTCCCCTCGATGGAGAGCTTCAGGTCCGACAGGCGAACGTCGAGGAGCTGTTCGTCACTGTGTTCAGGCCAATTGTCACCAAGTGTGGCGCGAGGCATGCGGTTGTCGGGGTAATAGGGTACAGGTTATAGGTTATTTGAGCGGTGCTCGGTTCCCCCACGGATCGCCGCCGTGTCCGACAGTCGCCATCTGGTGAGCGTTCATGATCCGTAGCTCGATCCACTGGTTTCTTCCTGTTTTTGTTGTGACGTCTATGACGACAGTACTGCTGACCGCGCAGGAGCGCGACCGAGCCAAAGTCGCCGACAAGTACAAGTGGAACCTGGCCGAGGTCTACTCGAACCCCGGCGCCTGGCGGGCGCAGAAGGAAAAAATCGGGGCTGAGCTCCCGAAGATTCGTGAGTTCGAGGGGACGCTCGGCGCCTCGCCGAAGGCGCTCGCCGATGCGCTCGAGATGATGTCGAGGCTCGACAAGGAGCTGACGCGCCTCTACGTCTACGCCAGCATGTTGTCGGATGAAGACACGCGGCAGTCTGGTCCGCAGGGCATGCAGCAGGAGATGCAGCAGCTCGCGTCTGCCTTCGCCGCGCAGGCCTCGTTCATCGAGCCCGAGATTCTCAAGGTCGGCACGGCCACGATCGAGAAGTTCATCGTCACCGAGCCGCGGCTGACGCCGTATCGCTTCTATCTCAGGGACATCGCGCGACGTGCGGCGCACACGTTGTCGGACGCCGAAGAGAAACTCCTCGCTGACGCCGGGCCGTTGGCCGCCTCGCCCAGCAACATCTACACGATCCTGACCAACGCCGACTTCCCGTATCCAACGATCACGTTGAGCGACGGCAAGTCGTTGAAGATCGATCAAGCCGGCTACACCGAAGTGCGCGCCTCGTCCAACCGCGAGGATCGGAAGACGGCGATGTCGGCGTTTTTCACAGCGCTGGGCGGATTCGGACGCACGCTCGGCATGTCGATGAACGCCAACGTGCAGAAGGATCTCTTTTACTCTCGGGCCCGGAAGTACAACGGCAACCTCGAAGCGGCGTTGAACGGTCCGAACATTCCGGGTTCCGTCTACACGCGGCTGATCGACGGCGTGAACAAGCACCTTCCGACGTTCCATCGGTATCTGCGGCTGCGGAAGCGGATGCTGGGACTGACCACCGACGATCTGCACTACTACGATTTGTATGCGCCGTTGGTGTCGTCGGTGAACCTGCGCTTCACACCAGAAGAGGCGCAGAAGCTGGTTCTCGAAGCGATGGCGCCGCTCGGACCTGAGTACCAGAACACCTTGACGCGCGCGTACAGCGAACGCTGGCTGGATTGGTATCCAACCGAGGGCAAAGTATCGGGGGCGTATTCGAACGGCGGCGCATACGACATCCACCCGTACATGCTGCTCAACTACCTGGGCCAGTACAACGATGTGAGCACCTTGGCGCACGAGCTCGGGCACACGATGCAGAGCTACTTCTCGAACAAGACGCAACCTTACGCGACGGCGAACTATCCCACCTTCGTCGCCGAGGTCGCCTCGACGTTCAACGAGGCGCTCCTGATCGATTACATGCTGAAGCAGATCAAAGACACGCCGACGCGGTTGTCGCTGCTGGGCAACTACCTGGAAGGGATCAAGGCCACGGTGTTCCGCCAGACGCAGTTCGCCGAGTTCGAGCTGCGGATGCACGAGATGGCGCAGAAGGGCGAACCGATTACCGGCGATGCCCTCGCCAAGCTCTATCTCGACATCACACGCCGGTACTACGGACACGATCAGAAGGTCGCCGTCGTCGACGACTACGTTGCCCACGAGTGGAGCTTCATCCCGCATTTCTATCGCAACTTCTACGTCTTCCAGTACGCGACGTCCTTCACGGCCGCCGAAGCGCTCTCCACGAAAGTGCTGTCAGGCGATCAGGAGGCGACGAAGCGGTACCTGACGTTCCTTGCGGCGGGCGGATCGAAGTATCCGATCGATCTGCTGAAAGACGCGGGCGTGGACATGGCGACGGACGAGCCGCTCAACCTCACCATTCGACGCATGAATCAGGTGATGGACGACGTCGAAAAGCTGCTGCCGAAGTAGCGGATCGATCTAGCTGTTTCGGAGAACGGTGACCGGCTCGACGCGCGTGGCGCGCCAGGCTGGAATCGCCGCCGCCAGCACGATGAGCGGAATCGCCGCGAGCAGGACGGCGGCGTAGGTCGTCGCATCGCTGACGGTGACGCCGAACAGCATCGACTCGACGATGCGTGTCGCGGACAGGGCGAGCGCGACGCCACCGACGATGCCGAGCGCCGCCATTTGCCCGGCGCGTCCCAGCACCAGCGCGAGCACATGTCCTGACGTGGCGCCGAGCGCCATGCGCACCGCGAACTCTGGCACGCGTTCCAAGGCGATGTAGCTCATCACGCCATACATTCCGGTCATCGCCAGCAGCAGTGCGAGTCCGGCGAACAAACTGGCGAGCATCGTGCGCATCCGTGGTGTGGCGATCGAGTCGGAGACCATCGTGTCGAGGGTCGTGAACGTCATGGCGACCTGCGGACTGAGCGATCGCATGGCGCCGCTCACCTCATCGGTCAACGACCCTGGAGGCACATTCGTGCGCAACAGCACGTGAAGCTCGTTGCCGTGATACGGGTGCTGCAACAGCGGCATATAAAGTGTCGGCCCCAGCGATGACGCGGGCGAGTCCTGACGCGTGTCGGCCACGATGCCGACGATCGTCATCCACTTCGGCGACGAATCGAGGCCACACAGAATCGTGTGGCCGATTGGATCGTGTCCGGGGAAGCTCTGACGGGCGAGCGACTCGCTGATGATCGCGACGGGCTGGCGATCGTAGCGATCGCCCGCCGTGAAGTCGCGCCCGCTCGAGAGTCGAACGCCCATCGTCCGGAAGTAGCCGGGCCCGGCAAGCGTGAATTTCGCCTGCGCTAACGGGCCGAGACGTCCGCGAAAATCCTGGCCATCGACGGCATAGCCGCCATTGGACCCGTACTGGCCGGTGGGCACGCCCATCGCCGCGGCAGCGGACGTAATCCCGTTCACGAGGGTCAGGCGTTCGACGGCACTCTCGAACATGCGCCCGGCGCGCAGGTAGTCGTCCAGCGTACGCGCCGGTTCGTGGGCCTTCACGACCAGCATGCTGTCGGAGCGGAACCCGAGGTCGACAGCGCTGAGCGACAGAAAGCTGCGAACGAGGAGCCCCGCACCAATCGCGAGCGCGAACGACAGCGCTACCTGCACGACCACGAGCGCGTGGCGCAAACGCCCGGACGATCCGAAGAGTCCGCGTCCAGCCTGTTTCAGCGTGACGTTCACGTCGACCTGTGCCGCCTGCCATGCCGGGCTCACGCCGAAGAGCACGCACGTGATGAGCGACGCCGCCGTTGCGAATGTCAGCACGCTGCCGTTCACATCGACGTCTTCGAGCCGCGGCAGGCCGAACTGCTGCGCCGTGGTCAGCGCCAGCGTACGGACGCCGGCGATCGCGAGCAAGAGGCCGAGCGTGCCGCCAGCCACTGCGAGCAGGCCGCTCTCAGCAATCATGTGACGGGCGAGCGCGGCGCGACTGGCGCCGATGGCGGCGCGAACCGCCAGCTCGCGCTGGCGCGTCGTGGCGCGTGCCAGCAAGAGGTTGGCGACATTGGCGCACGCGATCAGCAGCACCACCGACACGGCGCCCATCAAGAAGTACAGCGTGGTGCGCACGGGTCCGACCAGCTGCTCCTGAAGCAGCGCGGCCACGAACGCCTTGTTCCTGTTTGCGACGGGGTACTCGGTCTGCAGCCGCGCCGCGATCGTCGCGAGCTGCGCATTGGCAGTGTCGATAGAGTGATCAGGCCCCAGCAGCGCCACTGCCCGGTAGTTGTACGCCGTCCGCTCCATGCTCGATGGCTGCGGGGATACCGCGAGCCAGACGTGCGCCCCGCGCGGGAAGCCGAAGCCCGCCGGCGTGATGCCGACGATGTCGTACGCGACGCCTTCCATTCGCAGTCGCTGACCGAGCGCCTGCGCCCCCGAGCCGAAGTGCCGCTGCGCGAACGGCAGGCTCACAATTGCACCGCGCTGCGCATCGTCGATGGTGAGATCGCGACCGAACGCTGGTGACACGCCGAAGACGGACAGGAAGTTGGGTGTGACGAGATATGTCCCGACGAACTCGGCGCCATCGGCGAGCTGCACGCCGAGCTCGCCGCCGTTGTAGAAGCTCACCTGCGCCAGCGTCGATGCGTCCGCGCGGATGTCGACGACGTCGGGGCCCGTCAGACGGGGGATCGTGCGGCGCTGCTGGACGAACGATGTGTTCAGCTGCACGATTCGCGACGCGTTCGGATACGCCAACGGCCGCAGCAGCACGCCGTAGACGAGGCTGAACATGGCGGTGTTGGCGCCGACGCCGAGCGCCACGGTCAGCACGGCGACGAACGTGAACAACGGATT
>Ga0207428_10000143_pt1 | contig 96995 bp, 79 predicted proteins | sample RhiMethybrSRZTD1_FD_187600 | JGI IMG/M metagenome (GOLD analysis project Ga0207428, IMG submission 187600) | Populus rhizosphere microbial communities from Tennessee, USA - Rhizosphere MetaG P. TD hybrid SRZTD1 (SPAdes) (version 3) | ecosystem: Host-associated > Plants > Roots > Rhizosphere >... | reverse complement strand
CCTCGACCAGGGCGCGCGCGCATTCGCCCAATCGCTCGCGTTCGCGCGGGTCCTTCAGCAGACGCGCGACCGCCCGCCCCAGCTCGGCCGCGTGCCCGATCTGCACGAGCGCCCCCGCCTTCCGGAATTCGTCGGCAATCTCCTGGAAGTTCTCCATGTGGGGGCCGACGATAACCGCGCGCCCCGCCACGCCGGGCTCGAGGACGTTGTGCCCGCCCGTCGGGACCAGGCTGCCGCCGACGAAGACGACGGTCGCGAACGGATAGGCCTGCGCGAGCTCTCCCATCGTATCGAGGAGGAGCACGTCGCCGTCACGCCAGGCCGTGGTGCCGAGTGCCGATCGCCGGACGACGCGGTGCCCCGCACGCTCCGCGAGCGCGACCACGTCGCTGACGCGCTCGGGATGGCGGGGCGCGATCAACAGCCGCAGGCCGGGCACTTCCGCGCGCGCCTGGGCGACCGCCTGCAGGACCAGCTCCTCCTCGCCCGCCATCGTGCTGCCCGCGACCCAGAGCGGCGACGCCGCCTCCGCCCCCAGGAGCGCGGCCAGGGCCGAGGGCGACGAGCCGGCGGCGGCGGGGGCGTCGTATTTGATGTTGCCGGTGACGCGCACGCGGCCGGGTGGCGCGCCGATGCTCCGGGCCCGCTCGGCGTGGGCCTCGCCCTGCATCAGGAAGACGTCGACCTCGCCGAGCACGCGGGCCAGGAGCGGGCGCAGGCGCTGGTAGCGCGGGAAAGAGCGCGGTGAGAGCCGGCCGTTGGCCACGGCCACGCGCGTCCCGCGCCGGTGCGCCTCGTGGATGAGGTTCGGCCAGATCTCCGTTTCCACGAGCACGAGGAGCGCGGGGTTCAGACCGGCGAGGGCGCGCCGCACCGACCCCCGGAGATCGAGGGGGCTGAAGAACACACCGTCCGCGGCCAGCGCCTTGCGCGCGAGGGCGTTCCCGGTCTCGGTGGTCGTCGACACGATCACGCGGCGCGCGGGAAACCGCGCCTTGAGCCCTTCCACGAGGCCGCGCGCGACCAGCACCTCGCCCACGGAGACGGCGTGGATCCAGATGGACGGCTCGCCGGTGGCCAGTGACGCCGGCGGCCCACCCAGCCGCTCGCCCAGGGTTCGCAGGTACTTGCCGGAGCCGCGCCCTTTCCACAGGTAATAAGGGGCGGCGGCGAGGAGGGCGAGGCCGAGCGCCAGGCTATACAGCGCGTACACCTTGCCTCCGCGGATCGAGACGGACGGGCCAAAACGGCGAGTATAGCGGCCGGACTGCATCGCGGGTAACCAGGGCAGCCGACCGCAGAGCAAGGCGGCGCCGTGCAGCCTCTGGCGGCCACCACCGTGGGTGAGTGGTTGCGCCGGCGCGTTCCGAGGGGGGTTTCAGGGGGGGTCGTACCCACAGCTCGCGATGGTGGGCACAGTGCGAGCGCCCATCGAGATGGCGCGCGAGTGCCCCCCCTGACTAAATCAAGCCGACGGCCGGCGCTCCGTCGCAATCGCCGGCCGGCGGGCGACCGGAGTCCGATATTTCGCCAGCGCCGTGGCCAGGCGGCGCCAGTCGATGGGCTTGGTGAGGTACTCGACCGCGCCCAGCGAATGCCCGAGCCCGGGGTTGTCGACGATCGTGATCATCATGACGGGGATCTCGCCGAGCTCGTGGTCCGCCTTGAGCCCCTTGAGGACGCCCCAGCCGTCGAGGCTCGGCATCACGAGGTCCAGCGTGATCAGGTTCGGCCGTTTCTCGCGTGCGAGCCGGAGGCCCTCCGCCCCGTCGGAGGCGGTGAACACCCGGAACCCCTCCTTCTCGAGGAACCGGTGGAGCAGGTCGCGGAAGATGCGGTCGTCGTCGATGACGAGGACCGTGGGCGGCTCGCCCGTGGGCGCCCGCTCGAAAGGGATCGTCTGGGCCTCCGTCTCGGCCGCCTGCTCCGCGGGCAGGAGGTTGCACGGCAGCATCATCGTGAACACCGACCCCTCGCCCGGCGTGCTCTCCACCGTGACCTCGCCCCCCATCATCAGGCAGAGCTGGCGGCTGATGGCAAGCCCCAGGCCCGTCCCGCCGTAGCGGCGGGTCGTGGAGGCGTCGGCCTGGGAGAAGGCCTTGAACAGCTTGCCCACCTGCTCGGGGCTCAGGCCGATCCCCGTGTCCCGCACGTGGAAGTGGATCCACGGCTCGCCATTCGTGACCACCCGCTCCACGTCGAGGGCGACGCGTCCGTTTTCGGTGAACTTGGCGGCATTGCTGAGCAGGTTCAGCAGCACCTGGCGCACCCGGGTGAGGTCCGCGCGCATGCGGCGCACGTCTTCATGGCAGCGCAGCTCGAGCGCGTTGCCGCGCCTCTCGGCCAGCGGCCGGATCGTGCCCGAGACCTCACGCACCAGCGAAGGCACGTCGAAGACCTCGGGGAAGAGCTCCATGCGCCCGGCCTCGATCTTGGACAGGTCGAGGATGTCGTTGATGAGGCGCAGGAGGTGCTTGCCCGAGCTGTGGATCTTGTCGAGGTCGGGCAGGAGCACCTCCAGCCCGCGCTCGCGCACCTCTTCCGTGAGCATCTCGCTGTAGCCGATCACGGCATTGAGGGGCGTGCGCAGCTCGTGGCTCATGTTGGCCAGGAACGCGCTCTTGGCGCGCGAAGCGTCTTCGGAGGCGTCGACGGCCGCCACCAGCTCCTCCTGGATCCGCTTGCGGTCCGAAACGTCCATCACCGCACCCAGCGTCCCCACGATGCGCCCGTCCGGGGCCCGGAACGCGGTGGCCGTGATCTCGGCCCAGAACCGGCTGCCATCCTGGCGCTGCAGCGAGAGCTCGTATTGCTCGGACAGGCCCTGCAGCCGCAGGAGCATGTGCTCACGGTAGGCGGCCTGCTCGTCCTCGGGCACGAGGAGCGCGGGCACGGTGCGGCCGACCATCTCCTGCGCGCTGTAGCCGGAGAGCTGGGTCATCCGCGAGTTCACGTAGGCGATGACGTCCTCGGCGTCCGTGATGATCAGGCCTTCGCCCAGCGTCTCCACCGCGGCCCGGAACCGCGCCTCCGACGCTCGCAGCTCCTCCTCCCCCGCCGCGCGCGCCTCCACGTTGCGAAAGCTCGCGATCGTGAAGCCGCCGCCCTCGTCTTCGACCTTGGTGATGAGGACGTCCACCGCGAAGACGCTCCCGTCCACGCGCCGGCCGAGCAGGACCTGGGGCTCGCCGCCGAGGAGCTCGGGAGGAATCCCCTCGCAGGGGGGAGCGGGCCGCCCCGGACGCGGGCGGGCCGAGGCCAGGAGGACGGCGACGGGGTTGTCGATGAGGTCGGCGGCGCGGTACCCGAACAGGGATTCGGTGCGCGGATTGAGGGTGAAGATGCGTCCGTCGGCACCGAAGCTCACCACCGCGTCGGTGGACGACTCGAAGAGCGCCATGCGCGCCTCGGCGTCGCGCCGCCGCGGCCGTGGATTGGTCAGTCGGCGCCTCCGGGCAACGCGGGAATGATACGGCAGAACGGCCCAGGGTTGACGCTCACCCCGGGCCTTGCGATAGACTGACTTTCCTCATTTTCCGTCCAGCCGCCCAGGAGGCGACGACATGGCTATCCGCGTAGGGATCAATGGCTTTGGCCGCATCGGGCGCAACATCCTTCGTGCCGCCCTGCACGAGAAGGAGCTCGAGTTCGTGGCCGTCAACGACATCACCGATGCGCCCACTCTCGCGCACCTCCTGAAGTACGACTCCATCCTCGGCAACCTGGCCGACGACGTGAAGGCGGAGGGAGACACCATCCGCGTCGCCGGCCGTTCGATCAAGGTCCTGGCCATGAAGGACCCGGCCCAGCTTCCCTGGAAGTCGCTCGACGTGGAATACGTCATCGAGTCCACGGGCCTCTTCACGGAGGCGGAGAAGGCCAAGGCCCACATCACGGCCGGGGCCAAGAAGGTGATCATCTCCGCCCCCGCCAAGAACGAGGACCTCACGATCGTCATGGGGGTCAACCACGACAAATACGACCCCCGCAAGCACTCGATCGTCTCCAACGCGTCCTGCACCACGAACTGCCTGGGCCCGGTGGCCAAGGTCCTGGTGGACACGTTCGGGATCGTCAAGGGGCAGATGACGACCGTGCACTCCTACACGAACGACCAGAAGATCCTGGACCTGCCCCACAAGGACCTGCGGCGCGCGCGGGCGGCGGCGCTGTCCATGATCCCGACCTCCACCGGCGCGGCCAAGGCCATCTACCTCGCCGTCCCCGAGCTCAAGGGCAAACTCGACGGCGTCGCCATCCGCGTCCCTACCCCGAACGTCTCCCTGGTCGACCTCACCGTCGAGCTCGGCAAGAACGCGACCGCGGCCGAGATCAACGGCGCCCTGAAGGAAGCGGCGAACGGGAAGATGAAGGGCATCCTCGAGGTCACGGACGAGGAGCTCGTCTCCATCGACTTCCGCGGCAACCCGCATTCGTCGATCGTGGACGCTCCCCTCACCAAGGTCGTGGACGGCAACCTGGCCAAGGTCTTCTCCTGGTACGACAACGAGTGGGGTTTCTCGAACCGGGTGAGGGACCTCATCCTGTACATGGCCAAGCGCGACCGCTCCGCCTGAGGCCGTCGCGATGGCGAAACAGTCGGTCAAGGACCTGCGCGACCTGGGCGGGATGCACGTCTTCGTCCGCGTCGACTACAACGTCCCGCTCGAAGACGGCCGCATCACGGACGACACGCGCATCCGCGCCTCCCTGCCCACCCTCGAGTACCTGATCAAGGGCGGGGCGCGGCTGGCCCTGGCCTCGCACCTGGGGCGGCCCAAGAAGGGACCCACTCCCGAATTCAGCTTGAAACCGGTCGCGGCCCGGCTGAGCGAGCTTCTGCACCGGGAAGTGCCGATGGCCTCCGATTGCGTGGGGGACGAGGTTCGCCGCCACGCCGAAGGGCTGAAGGACGGCGGCGTCCTCCTCCTCGAGAACGTACGCTTCCACCCGGAGGAGGAGAAGAACGATCCCGGCTTCGCGCGACGGCTCGTGCAGGACACGGTCTCGACGGCGTTCGTGAACGACGCGTTCGGCAGCGCCCACCGCGCGCACGCCTCCACGGAAGGGGTCGCGCACCACGTCAAGCGCGCGGTCGCCGGATTCCTGATGGAGAAGGAGATCCGGTACCTGGACATGGCCGTGCACCCGAAGGAGCGCCCCCTCGTCGCCATCCTGGGAGGGGCCAAGGTCTCGGACAAGATCGAGGTCATCGAGGCCCTGCTCGAGCGGGTGGACGCGCTCCTCATCGGGGGTGGGATGGCCTACACCTTCTTCCGCGCCAGGGGATACGCCACGGGCAAGAGCCTCGTCGAGGAGGACAAGGTCTCCCTGGCCGCGGAGCTCCTGAGGAAGGGAACGGGAAAGATCGTGCTGCCCGCCGACCACCTGGTCGCCTCGAAGTTCGCGGAGGACGCCGAGCGCAAGGAGCTGCCCGCGCAGGAGTGTCCCGAGGGCTGGATGGGCCTCGACATCGGACCCGTCACCCGCCGCGCCTACACCGAGCGTCTCCGCGATGCCAAGGTCGTCGTCTGGAACGGCCCCATGGGCGTCTTCGAGATGAAGCCGTTCGCGGAGGGCACGCTGGCCGTCGCCCGGGCCATGGCCGACAGCAAGGGCGTCACCATCGTCGGCGGCGGCGACAGCGTGGCCGCGGTCACCCAGATGGGGCTGGCGGACGAGATCGACCACGTCTCCACGGGCGGCGGAGCGTCGCTCGAGTTCCTGGCCGGCCAGACGCTCCCCGGCGTGGCCTGCCTGCAGCCACAGACCCGCGATGGTGGCCGCGGGCGGCAGGACTCCCCGGCGAGCTGAATGGGCGTCGGCGGGGACGACCGCGCCCTCGTGGTCGCCTGCCTCGACGGGGATGAAGCGGCCTGGACCGTGCTCGTCGACAAATACAAGAGCCTCATCTTCTCGGTGCCGCTCCGCTACGGCGCCGGCCGCGACGACGCCGCCGACATCTTCCAGTCGGTCTGCGTCGACCTCTTCCACGAGCTGCCCCGCCTGCGGAACATCGATTCGCTGCGGCCCTGGCTCATGACCGTGGCCGCGCACCAGTCGTACCACTGGAAGCAGAAGCAGCGGACGAAACACGTGCGCGAGGTGGAGGGACTCGAAGCCGACGACCTGCCGGCGGTGCTGCCCCCCACCATCGCGGCCGAGCTGGAGCGCGAGCAGCTCGTGCGCGAGGCCATCGGCCGCCTGCCCGCCCGCTGCCAGGAGATGATGCGGCTGCTCTTCTGGGAGAGCCCGCCCATCCCCTACGCCGAAGTCGCCCGGCGCCTGGGACTGGCCACGGGTTCCATCGGCTTCATCCGCGCACGCTGTCTCGACCGATTGCACAAGGCCCTCGAGGAGCTCGGGTTCTGAGATGGAGCCCACCCCCGCGCCGACAGGCGGGGATCTGGTGGAGCGGATCGCCTCCCTCCCCACGCGCGCCGCCGTCGAGCAGTTCCTCGAGGAGCGCCCGGACCTGGTGCGCTCCGAGGTGGTGGCGGCCCTGGCGGACGAGGTCCCCCGCCTCCTGCACACCGCCCTCGGCCGCGCGGAGCGGCTCTCCGAAGCCGCCACCTGGGTAGCCGCGCGCCTCGAGGCCCCTGCCCAGGCCCGGGCGCGGCGCGCCGCCGCCCACGTGTTGTACGCGCGCGGGGAGCACGAAGCGGCCGTTTCCGCCTACGACGAAGCGCGCGCGCTGTACGAAGGCCTGGGCGCGGACGAGGAGCTCGCGCGGACGCTGTCGAGCGCGCTGCAGGCCCTCATCTATCTCGGCCGCTACCACCAGGCGGAGGCGTGGGCGGACCGCGCGCGCGCCCTGTTCCAGCAGCGGGCCGACCACCTGCGCCTGGCCCGCCTGGACACCAACGTCGCGAACATGCACTACCGCCGCGACCGGTTCCCCCAGGCCCTTGCCCTCTACGAGCGCGCGCTGGCGACGCTGCGGGAGCGGGGCACGCCCAACGACGTCGCCGTGGCCCTGCGCAACATCGCGGTCTGCCACATCAGCCTGAACGACTTCGCGCGCGCCCTCGACGTCCACCGCGAGGCGCGCGCGTTCTGCGAGTCGCACGGGCTCGACCGCCTGGTGGTGGAGGCCGACTACAACATCGCCTACCTGCACTACCTCCGCGGCGAATACACGCTGGCCCTGGAGCTCTACCAGGTGGCGCGGGCGCGCGCGGAGGCGCTCGGCGACGCCTATCACCGCGCCCTCTGCGACCTCGACCAATCGGAGCTGTACCTCGAGCTGAACCTCCTCGACGAGGGTGTCGCCCTGGCCGAGCAGGCCCTGGCCGGCTTCGAGAGCCTGCAGATGCCCTACGAGACGGCCAAGGCGCTCGCGAACCTCGCCGTGGGCGTGGGCCGCAAGGGGGAAGGCCTGCGGTCGTTGCACCTCTTCGCGAAGGCGCGGGCCGTGTTCGTGAGCGAGGGCAACGAGTTCTGGCCCGCATTGATCGACGTCTACCGGGCCCTCGTCCTCCACCAGGAGGCCCGCCACCTCGAGGCCCGGAAGCTCTGCCGGCAGGCCCTGCGGTTCTTCGACGCGGGCGGCCACCAAAGCAAGGCCGCCCTGGCCGAGCTCGTGCTCACGCGGATCCACCTCGCCCTCGGCCAGCTCGTGTCGGGGCGGGCGCGGTGCCGGCGCGCCCTCGATCGCCTGCAGGGAGACCGCGTGCCCGACCTGAGCCATCGCGCGCACTTCCTCCTGGGCCAGATCGAGGAAGCGCTCGGATCGCGGCCGGCCGCGCTGGCCGCCTACGAGGCCGCCCACGGCCGCCTGGAGAACCTCCGCAGCCATCTGGAGCAGGACGAGCTCAAGGTGGGCTTCCTCAAGGACAAGCTGGCCGTCTACGAGAGCCTCGTGGCCTTGCGCCTCGCGGGCGGGGCGGGCCGCGCGGACGTCGAGCAGGCTTTCACCTACATCGAGCAGGCGAAGTCGCGCGCCCTGGCCGACCTGCTCGCGTTTCGCGCGACCGCGTTGCCCTCCTCTCCCCGGGTTCGCAGCGGCATCGCGGAGGAGGTCCGCGGGCTGCGCCAGGAGCTCAACGGGTACTACCGGACCATGGACCTCGCCGAAACCGGGCATGCGGCCGGTTCGGTCGAGCCGCTCGCAGCCTTGCGCGAGAAGAGCCGCCGCCGCGAGGGTGAGCTGCTGCGGCTCCTGCGCGAGGCGGGAGGACGCGACCCCGAGTTCGCCTCCCTGCAGTCCGGACGCAGCGTCGACCTCGAGAGCATCCGCTCCACGCTGCCGTCCGACACGACCGTGCTCGAGTTCTACCTGGCCCGGGGGCTCCTGTTCGCCGCGATCTTGACCGCAAACGACCTTGCGATCGTGCCCGTGACCCCGGCGTCGTGCGTGCGGCTCGAGCTCCAGCTGCTCCATTTCCAGCTGGCCAAGTTCCAGCTCGGGGAGCGCTACGTCCGCACGTTCGAGGCGGCCATGGCGGAGGCGACCGCCGCGCACCTGGGCCGCCTCTACGCCCACCTCATCGGTCCCGTCCGGGAGCGGCTGACGACACGACGCCTGGTCGTGGTGCCCCACGACTTCCTGCACTACGTGCCCTTCCACGCCCTGCACGACGGCGCGCGCGCTCTCGTCGACGATTTCGTCGTCAGCTATTCCCCCAGCGCGAGCGTCCATCACCTCTGCGGCGCGAAGGGGCCCTCGGGCGAGGGATCGCTGGTGCTGGGGATTCCCGACGCGGCCACGCCCCACATCGTCCGCGAGGTCGAAGCGGTGGCGCGGTGCCTGCCCGCCCCGCGCGTCTTCATCGGGGAGGAGGCCACGGAGGCGGTGCTCCGCCGCCACGGCGCGACCAGCCGCTTCGTCCACATCGCCACCCACGGGCAGTTCCGCCACGACAACCCGATGTTCTCGTCCGTGCAGCTCGGCACGTCGCGCCTGAGCCTCTTCGACCTGTACCAGCTCGAGCTGCCGGCCGAGCTCGTGACCCTCAGCGGGTGCGGCACGGGCCTCAACGTGGCCGAGGGAGGCGACGAGCTCCTCGGACTGGTGCGCGGCCTCCTCTATGCGGGTACGCGCTCCGCGCTGGTGACGCTGTGGGACGTCAGCGACTCCAGCACGTCCGAATTCATGTCCCGCTTCTACGGTTGCCTCGGCGACCCGGGCCAGGACAAGGGGACCGCACTCCAGCGCGCCATGCTCGAGCTGCGGGAGAGGCGCCCCCATCCCTACTACTGGGCCCCGTTCGTGCTCGTCGGACGCGGCGCCTGAAAAGTTTCGGCCCCCTCTATTTTTGACCGCGCCGTCGCACCCTGAATTCCAATGAGGGCCACGAATGTCCAAGGTCGGGGCTTCCCGGCACGGCAGCACGGCGGCGGCGGTCGACGCGGGCCGGGGGCTCACCTCCCCACGCGGGCGTACGGCCGCCCGGGCGCACCTGGCCTCGTGTGCCCGGTGCCGGGGGAACGTCAAACTCTGGAAGAGCTTCGCCCTGCTGACGCGGCGGCTGCGCCAGGTCGAACCACCTCAAGAGGTTGTGGACCACGCGAAGGGCCTCGCCCAGCGCTCGTCCGGCGTGACGCCTCTCACAATGGTGAAAACCGCCCCGGGCTATGAGAGGCTTTGGCTCCCTCTCGCCGCTGCGGGCGCGCGCGGCGCGGCGTCGGACCCGGCCGTGTACGAGGCCGAAGAGTTCTCGGTGGACGTTCGCGTCTCGCGGGAGAGGTCGCGCGTGGTCATCATCGGGCAGATCACGAACGTCCGGCGGCCGGCCAAGCACATCGGCAACGTTCGCGTGACGCTGCTGGCCGGCGACCGGGTCGTGGTCCGGGCTTTCGCCAACGACCGAGGCGGGTTCCAGGTCGAACACGGTGATCCGGCCGAACACGACGGCATGTGGATCGAAGTCGCGCCCCAGGAGGGCCGCGTGATCCGGATACCCGTCCGGCCGCGGCAGATGGCGTCATGAGGCTCCACCGGCTGACCGGTGCGGTCGTGGCCGGGCTGACCCTGGCCGCCGCGGGGACGTCCCAGGCGGCGGATGCCCAGTACCTGCTTCGCATGAAGCGGGCCTCGGCGCTGGAGCGGGTGTGCCAGGCGTACGACCTGAAAGTGGTCCGGCGCATCGGGTGGCTGTCCCTCTATACCGTCACCGGGCCGTCCGAGGCCCCTGACGCCGCGCTCGTGACCCGTGTCCGCGCGGACCGGGCGGTCCGCAGCTTCGAGCCGGACCTCCTGGCCACGACGGGCGAGACGGCGGGCCGTTCCGCGGTCGAGCAGACGACCCAGCCCCTGGACGAGGCGCTGGCCGTCGACCGCACCTTCGTCGATTTCCACGGTGCGCTGGCCTGGAACGGCTACGTGAATCAGGCGGCCCTCGCGAAGCTCGAGGTCGGGGCGGCCACGCGCGCCGAAACGTCCGAGGGGGACGGCATCACCGTGGCCGTGATCGACAGCGGCGTCGATCCCCATCAACCGCTGCTGCGGGACGTGCTCCTGTCCGGTTTCGACTTCACGCGGAACGTCCCCGGCGCGTCGGAATGGGGAGACCTCGACCAATCCACGGCGGCCATCCTCGACGGGGGCCGGTGCCGCACGTATTCGTCCGGCGTGACGGGGGAGGAAGGCAAGGTCGTCCAGTCCACCGCGGCGATCCTGGATTCGGCGTGCGTGCCCGGCCGCCTCACCCAATCGACGGCGGCCATCCTCGACACGGAAACCGAGACCCGGCTGGCGGGGGCGCCGCCCCTGCCCCCGGCCTTCGGCCACGGGACGATCGTGGCCGGCCTGATCCATGCCGTGGCCCCCCGCGCGCGCATTCTTCCCCTGAAGGCGTTCTCCTCCGACGGAACCGGCCGCAGCGCCGACATCGCGCAGGCGATCTACTACGCCGTGCTCAAGGGGGCCCGCGTCCTCAACCTCAGCTTCACCTTCGAGAACGAGTCCCAGGAAGTCCTGTACGCGACCGCTTTCGCGGCCCAGCAGGGATGCATCGTGGTGGCGGCCGCGGGCAACGAAGGCCTCGTCGTCCAGCGCTGGCCGGCGGAGCACGACTGGGTCGTGGGCGTCGGAGCGACCACGCTCTGGGATTCCCGGGCCCCGTTCTCCAACCAGGGCTACGGGACCTTCAAGGTCGGGGCTCCCGGCGTCGACCTCGTGAGCACGTTCCCGGGGGGCTACTACGCGGCCGTTTCCGGAACCTCGTTCAGCACGCCGCTGGTGAGCGGGGCGGTCGCCCTCATGGGGGCGGCGGCGCCGCGCCTGGACTGGAGCGCGACCGCCAATGTCGTGCGTACCGGCAAATACGCGGAGATCGCCGACGTCGTGCGCGGCGATGGCCGCAAGTACCCACAGCGGATCATCGTCCCCTCGGCGGTGGACCTCGCGGCCCACCTCGCACGCGGTTCGGTGAAGCCGATCAACCCCAGTTCGGAGACCCCATGAACCACCTCGAGCCCGGCCAGCTCGTCGATCTCGCTCGCTCCCTCGTCGCCGACGACGAGGCGGCGGCCCTGCGCCGGCACCTCGAGGAGTGCACCCGCTGCCGTACCGCTCTCGATCGGCTCTCCCTCGTGGTGCGCGCCACCGCCGTCGACTCGATGATCCCCACCGCCGCCCTGCGCGAGGTGGAGAGTCTTGCCGACTCCTGGGAGGCGCCCGCCGCGGGGGCGATCGGCGGGCGTCTCGTGTTCGACAACGTCCTCGCGCCGCGCGAGGCCGGCGTGCGCAGCCTGTCACCGGACCGCCATCTGCTCTTCGAGGCGGACCAGTGGGCCATCGACCTGCGTCTCGTGCGCAGCGACCGCGCCTTGAGCATCACGGGCCAGCTCGCGAACGCCGCCGCGCCCACCCGCGGGTGCAAAGGCGTGGCCGTCCTCGCGTGGTCGACAGCCGGAGTGGTGGGCCGGGGGCTGACCGGATCGTTCGGCGAGTTCTCCATCGCTTGTCCCGACGTCGCCCCCTTGACCCTCGAGATCCGGTCCTCGCCCGCCATCACGATCGGCATCCCTCCCGCCCGCGCATGAACTCCTCGACGAACGTCGAGGTCACGGTCATCGATCGGCTCTCCTGGGACCTCCCCCGCGCCGAGGCGGTGGAGGAGGCGATCCGGATCGCGTTCCAGGGAGTCCGCGGCGGCCCGTGGATCGTCACCCTGCGGCCGCCGGCCTACCCGGATTCGCAGGTCTCGGTATCGGTGCGCGGTCCCCACAGCGTCATGCTCACGAGCTTCGCCCTCGACGCGACGCCAGCGGACATCACGGATCGCCTCATCGGAGCGATGCAGACCGCGTACTGATCCCAGGGCGCCGACCGTACGCGATCGCGCCGCGGCCCGTGTATGCTTCCCCCCATGCGTCGCTACGTGTTCGCCGGCAACTGGAAGATGAACAAGACGGTGTCCGAGGCGGTGGCCCTCGCCCGCGCCCTCCGCGAGGGGCTGGAGAAGGAGCCCACGCCCCACGAGGTCGTGGTGATGCCGCCGTTCACCGCGCTCGCCGAGGTGGGCAAGGCCCTGAAGGGCTCGCCGATCGTCATGGGCGCCCAGAACATGCATTGGGAGCGCGAGGGCGCCTTCACGGGGGAGATCTCTCCCGCGATGCTCCGCGACGTGGGCTGCGCGTACGTGATCCTCGGCCATTCCGAACGGCGCCACATCTTCGACGAGACGGACGAGCGTCTCAGCAAGAAGAGCCGGGCCGCCTTCGACAACGGCCTCATCCCGATGGTCTGCGTGGGCGAGACCCTGGCCGAGCGGGAGTCCAACCGTACGCTCGAGGTCGTGGAGCGCCAGGTGGAGCGCGCGCTCCGCCCCCTCAAGCCGGAAGAGGTGGCGCGCATGGTCGTCTCCTACGAGCCCGTCTGGGCCATCGGGACCGGCCGCGTGGCCACGCCCGACCAGGCGGAAGAGGTCCAGGCCTTCCTGCGCAAGCGCATCGCCATCAGCCACGGCGACGACGCGGCGGAGGCGGTGCGCATCCTCTACGGCGGCAGCGTCAACCCCGGCAATACCCCCGGCATCATGATCCAGGCCGACGTGGACGGGGTGCTGGTGGGCGGGGCGTCGCTGAAAGCCGAGAGCTTCCTCGGTATCGTGCAGTACCGCCAGGAAGAGAATTCCTGAACCACCATTCATTGTGACAGTGGCGCGGGCTGTCACGTCCCGCCGATCGGCCCGTCGCACCTCCGGTAGGATCCGCGCCCAGATATGCGCGTCACCCTTTTCGAATGCCGCCGTCGATCGCTGCGTTGGGGACTGCTTCTACCTGCGGAAATGGACGTACCCGACTGGGGCGGGATCGAGCTCCGGCCGCTCGCCGTCTACCCGCACGAGGCGGAAGGGGTAGCGGCCCTGCGCACCCTGGACGCGGTTTTGACCGCGGACGGCCTCTTGCGCCTGGCCTCCCTGCGGCCGCGGGCGTCGCGCACCTGACGCGGCCGGGCTATACTAGGCGTTTCGCGCGGACGCGGATGGGTCCGCCCTCCTGGATGGCAAACGCATGAACATCGCCTATTACCTGGTCCTGTTCCTCCATATCGTCGCCTGCCTGTTCCTGATCGGCGTCGTCCTGCTGCAGCAGGGCAAGAGCCAGGACCTGGCCAGCGCCTTCGGGGGAGGCGGCACCCAGACCGCTTTCGGCCCGCGCGGCTCCGCGAACGTGCTCTCGCGCGCCACCACCGTGCTGGCCGGGCTCTTCATGGTGACCAGCCTGGCCCTGTCCATGCTGCGCCCGCACGAGAGCTCGATCCTGGACCGCGTGAACGGCCCCTCGCCGGCGCCCGGCGCTTCCGCCGCCGCTCCGATCAAGACCGTACCCGCCAGCGCGGCTCCGGCCACCACCGTCCCGGCCGCGCCGGCCACGACCCCCGCCTCTCCGGCCGCGCGCTAGCGGGGGGCTCCGGACGGGCGAGGGCTATTCGCCGCCCGTGGGCGGGGCCGCGGCCTTGGGGGCGCCCACCGCGACCGTGAACGGCTCCTTGACCTCGAGGGTCTTGCCGGAGATCTCGTCCTTGACGCTCAGGACGAACTCGAGGTCACCGGTGGCCTCCTCCGGGAGGCGCGTGCCCACGATGCGGGAGAGCTTGCCCAGCGACGTCGGGTTGATGCGCGAAGGCGCCACCTCGACCACGGGCGATCCGTCCGGCCGCCGCACCACGTAGCCGGCGCTCACCTTGGGCATGCCGGTCGGCTTCTCCTTCGTCGCTCCGTAGACCTCGAAGGAGGCGAACAGGGTCGTCCCCGGAGCGAAGGTACGCCGCACGATGATGGCGGGGCGCGGGACGTCCTTCTTCTCCTGGTCCGGCTGCAGGGTGTCGGTGATGACGGGGGTGGAGGTCCGGAACTGGGACAGGTCCGCCACCTCGAACTCGTGGATGACGGTGCCGATCTTCCCGCTGTTCTTGTCCCGGACCACGATCTTGGCCTGGTAGCCGCCGGGAGCGAGCTCGAAGTCGCGCACGATCGGGAACCACTGGGCGGCCAGCCGCTCCTTCGTCGCGGGCATCAGGTTCATCTCGATCTTCTGGTCGTAGCGGAAGAACTCCCCCGTCTCGCGGTGGGCGACCACGATGAGGAAGTCGAGAGTGTCCTGGAAGCGGCCGTCCTTCTCCGTGTAGGCGAACTTGGAGACGTCCACGTCCGCCGCCACCAGCGCGCTGGCCTTGCCCAGCAGCGTCTCGTCGAAGACGTAGGACGTCGTGCGGATGGGCACGCCCTGCTCCTGGTACGGCGAGTCCAGGGCGGACTGGATGGCGGGATCGCCCGCCTCCGGCTTCTTCTTGGCGACCGTCTTGCCTTCCAGGGGCGCGAAATAGCCCTTGCGCGCGCGGATCGTGAGGCCCTTCTTCCCCGGCAGCTTGACCGAGATCTTGCGGAAGCGGCCGTCACGCGCCGTGTTCGAGGAGTTGTAGCCGAGGAGGTAGTAGCTGCGGCTCTCGTCCGCGATGCGCTGGATGCCGCGGCCGAGGTCGTTCGAGTTCTTGACCGAGAACCCGCCGCTGTCCGAGGCCAGGGACTCCGCCCCTTCCGCTTCCTGCAGGTTGTCCAGGAAGACGGCCCCGATGTCGCGGGTGTCGATGGGGGGACCGAACTCCGCGGTGAAGTAGCTCGGCATCCCGGTCAGCCCGCGCGCGTCCAGGAAGTACATGGCCGCGTTCCCGCGGCGCGAGGCCTGCACCGCGTCCTTGAACTCGTCGAGGTTCGGATCGTAGATGAATCCCTCGGAGACGAGGATGACGGCCTTGCGGCCCTTGGCCGCGCCCAGCGACAGGAGCACACGCTCCAGGACCTCGAGGGTGATGCGGTTGCGCGACACGGACTGGAAGTAGACGTCGCTGGCCCGCGCCTGCACGAAGGGATCGCCGTTCTGGTAGAGGTTCGCGTCCTGCGAGGTCTGCGAGCGCGCGCTGGCCCCGTAGGTCTCGAAGCGGCGGCTCACCCGCTCTTCCACCTGCTGGTCGTGGTAGATGTGGATGCGCATCGCCTCGTAGTCGGACATGCGCTCGGGCGTGCTGTCCGGTATGAAGCGGCCGTCGAGGCGCTTGAGCAGGGCGATCAGCTCGTCGCGCCCCGCCTCCATGCGCGTGCTCCACCAGGCCCCGCCCCCGGTGGCGACCAGGCTGACGCGGTCGCCTTCACGCACGCCCGTCTTGAGGAACTGGGCGACGGCGGCCTTGGCGCGCTGGCCCCCGGCCAGGGTCAGGTGGATGTCGTCGAAGAGGATCACGAAGGAGCGGCCGGCGTGCGACTCCCGGTCGAGGTTCGTGGACACGCGCGGGCGCGGCGCCGGCTTCTCGCTGGCGACGGCCGGCAGCTGCACCGCTTCGAAGTCGGTGATGGCCTGGGGATCGTCGTCTTCGGTGACCTGGAAGTCGCTCTTGGTGAGGCCCGTGATGGACTGGCCCTTCTTGTCGGTGACCACGACGTCCACGGTGACGACGTCCACCTGCGACGGGAACGACGCGCTCGACGCCACCGGCGTGCTGTTTGGCTGAGCGTCCGCCGCGGGGGGGGCCGGTGTGGGCGAAGGAGCAGGAGTCTGGGCCGACGCCACCGTCCAGGTGGCGGCGGCGAGCAAGGCGATGAGTAACGAGGTCTTCTTCATGACGAACCACGATTTTTGGCACAGGCGCCGAGAAAAGTCCATCTTGACAGCCCAGGTCGGGTGCGGTTTGATTCTCCCCCTCCTTAACAATTGCCCGAGGTCCGCCCTGGAGTTCGTCGAGCCCTCCCTGCTCCTCCTCCATGAAGACGTGGGGGAGAACTACGACGCGGTGGCCCGCAGCGCCGCCGCCGCCGTGGGCGCGGAGACCTGCCACCTCGCCCTCTACGACCCGGAAACGGACGAGTTGATCGCCCGCCGGCCCAGCTACGGCGCGGCGTCGCGGTCGATCCCCCAATACCGGTTCCCGATCGCGCAGGCCCCCGCGTCCGCGCACGTCGTGCGCACGGGCGAGCCCTACCTGAGCAACGAGCCCGCGAGCGATCCCTTCTACGACCCCTCCGTGAAGGACCGGGGGGTACACGCCGTCCTGACCGTGCCCGTCCGGCACGGGGCGCGCATCCTCGGGCTCCTCTACGCGATCAACAAGCCCGGAGGTTTCACCCCCGAAGACGTCCGCACCCTGACCGCGCTGGCGGGCGCCGTCGCCGTCACCATCGAGAACATCCGGATCTACGTGGAGGAGCGCGACCGGCGCGTGCTCAGCGAGAGCCTGCGCGACGTGTCACGGGCCCTCGTGGGGACGCTCAGCGAGCAGGCCGCGATGAGCACGGTCCTCGATCAGATGTGGCGCATCGTCCGTTACCAGGCGGCGGTGGCGGTCGTCCTGGAGGGCCGGGTGCTGCGCGTGGCCGCCTCGCGGGGGGGCGACCCGGAAGGCGAGATGTCGGTGGACCAGGCCGGGGACCTGCGCGGGACGCTCCTCGGGCGCAAGACGGCCGTGATCACCGACGCCTCCACCCGGCTGCCGCGCCTCGGCCTCCGCGGCGTGACCGGCCGCACCCTGGCCGCGCCCCTCCTCACCCGCGACGAGGCGCGGGGCGCGATCATCGTGGTCTTCGACGCCGATCACGTGCCGGGTCCGCGCGACGAGAGGATCGTGGGGGCCTTCGCCGACCACGCCGCCCTCTTCCTGGAGGCGGGCTCGCTGCTGCGCAAGGAGCGCCAGGCGCGAGCGCGCGCCACCGCCGTAGCTCGCATCACGCGCATGGCCGCGTCGCGCCACGAGCCGGAATCGCTGCTGCAAGCGGTCGCCCCCGAGCTCATGGCGGCCAGCGGCGCCGATCGCGTCGTCCTCTACCTCAAGGCGCCGCGGGCCCAGGTGCTGTCCGCGGTGGCCTGGGCCGGCACCACTCCGGAAGAGGAGGAGAAGATCGGACGGCACAACCTCGAGCCCGCGACCTCCCTGGTCGCGGCGCTGCTCAAGGGTGCGCCCGTGCTGTTCCAGGACGCGGAGAACCCTCCGCCCGTGCATCTCCACCCGTTCGCGGAGGCGACGTCCCTCCTGATCGTGCCCCTGGCCGTGCGTGATCAGCTCATGGGCGCGGTCAGCCTCGTATCGACGCGCCGCTTCGTGCACTTCGACGGGCCCGCCATCGAGTTCCTGGGCGACATCGCGCAGCAGGTGGCCCTGGGCGTGGAGAACGCGCGCCTCTTCCTGGCCCTCAGCCAGATGGCCTCGACGGACGAGCTCACCCAGCTCGCCAACCGGCGCCGCTTCACGGAGGCGCTGCGGCGCGAGCTGGGACGGGCGCGTCGGACGGGCCTGCCCCTCTCGCTGGTGCTGGTGGACGTCGATCAGCTGAAGAAGGTGAACGACACCTTCGGACATCCGGCCGGCGACGCCGCCATCCGCCACGTGGCGGGCGCGCTCCGGGAGGGCCGGCGCGATACGGACGTGGTGGCGCGCTTCGGAGGCGAGGAGTTCGCCCTGCTGCTGCCGGGCACGGACCACCCGGGTGCGGTCAAGGCCGCGGAGCGGGTCCGCGTCCGGCTCTCCACGACCCTCGTGGACATGGTCGGCCAGGTCACCGCCTCCATGGGCGTCGCCACCTGGCCCCAGGACGGCGCGACGGAAGAGCGCCTGGTGTGGGTGGCCGACCAGCGGCTCTACGCGGCCAAGGAAGGCGGCCGCAACCGCGTCGCCTCGGCGCCACCGCCGGAGGGAACGCCCGAGACGGGACCGGCGTCCGGCGAGGGTTAGTCCGGGATCCTCACCATCACGTCGCCGCCTTCGACCTTGGTCTCGTAGGACGGGATGCGCAGGCTCGGGTTCGCGGTGTTCTCGCCCGAGCGCACGTCCCAGGTCCACGCGTGCCACGGGCACATGACCTCGTGGCCGCTCAGCAGCCCCTGGCCCAGCGGGCCCCCGCGGTGGATGCAGGTGTTGCTCGTCGCGTAGAACGTGCCTTCGACGTTGTACACGGCCACCGGCTTTCCGCCGATGCTCACCTCGGTGCAGCGTCCCGGCGCAAGCTCGGCTTCCGCGAGCGCTCGAACCCAATCTCCCATGTCTCGCTCGTCTCCCCGGACGAAAGGGCAGTGTAACGTCCGGTCCCGCGCGCGTCACGCGCTATCATCCGTCGCCATGAGCATCGCCTCTTCGGCGGCCGCCGAGATCGCGGAGCGCGAGCGGGAGCGCCAGCGGCGCTCCGACGCCGCCCTCGCTCCGATGCGCGAAGCGGTGGCGCGGGTCGCCGGCCTGTCCGCGGAGGAGGCGGCGGCGGACGAGAGGCTGTGGCACGTGGTCCAGGCCGCCTTCGAGGTCGACCGCAACATCGTGAACCTCAACAACGGCGGCGTCTCGCCCTCGCCGCGGCTCGTGCAGGACGCGTTGCGGCGCGACCTCGCCCGCGCGAACGAGGCTCCGGCCTACACGATGTGGTCCGTGCTGGAGCCGGAGGTGGAGGTCGTCCGCGCGCGGCTGGCCGCGCTCTTCGGGTGCGATGCCGAAGAAGTCGCGATCACCCGCAACGCCTGCGAGTCGCTGGAGACGTGTCTGTTCGGCTTCGACCTCAGGCCCGGCGACGAGGTGGTCACGACCAACCAGGACTATCCGCGGACGCTGGCCGCCCTGCGACAGCGCGCGCAACGCGACGGGATCGTGGTGCGCGCCCTCTCCTTCCCGGTCCCCCCCTCCTCGCCCGCGGATCTCGTCGCCCGCTTTCGCGCCGCGCTCACCCCGCGCACGCGCGTCCTCCTCGTCTCGCACATGACGTACCTGACCGGCCAGATCTTCCCGGTGGCCGAGATCTGCCGGATGGGCCGGGACGCGGGGATCGAGGTGGTGGTCGACGGCGCGCACGCGCTGGCCCAGCTCCCCTTCCGCCGCGACGACCTCGACTGCGACTACTACGGCGCCACGCTGCACAAGTGGGTGATGGCACCGCACGGCACGGGCTTCCTCTACGTGCGCCGGTCCAAGATCGCGGGCCACTGGCCGTTGATGGCTCCCCCTTCCGACATGCGCGCGGACGACATCCGCAAGTTCGAGCAGATCGGCACCCATCCCGCCGCCCTGCACAACGCGGCGCGGGAGGCGTTGGCCTTCCACGAGGTCCTGGGCACGGAGCGCAAATCGGCGCGCCTGCGCTATCTGCGCGACCGCTGGGCGCGCCGCCTGGCGCGGCATCCGCGGGTGCGGATGCTGACGGACCCCTCGCCGGAGATGTCGTGCGGCCTGGGCACGTTCGCGGTCTCCGGGATGGAGCCCGCCGTCCTCGCGGACGCGCTCTGGGATCGCGCCCGCATCTTCGTGGTCGCCTTCGCCCACGAGGAGTTCGCCGGGGTACGGGTGACGCCGAGCTTCTACACGCGCGTCGAAGACGTGGACGCGTTCGCGGAGGAAGTGGAGCGGATTCTGGGGGGCCTGTAGTGGTGGGCGGCCGGTAGTGGCGGCCGATGGAGTACGTGACGGAGTGGCTCGACCGAAGCTGACCGCCGACCTGACCAGAGCCTCAATCTGCCAACCGAGTCGATCGCGCAACGGAAATTCGATCGACTCGGTTAGGAGATTGAGGTTGCGGCTCGGTTGGTCTGCGATCAGAACGACGGCAAGACTTTCTCAGCCAGATTTATTTGCGCCGCTCGAAGTTTCGGACCCGCATTCTTCAACGCGTCCCGTCGCTTCATTGACGCTCGCTCGCCAGATCGATCCTGAAAGGCGTTCTCGGCCCCTGTCGCGCTTCGTGCGGCGATGGGCGGACGCGCGCCAACGTGTCATCACTCGACGCTCCTCGCGCCGGCGCGGTCTTCGCGGAGGCTCCAAAAATCACCGTGATACATACGGTGCATGAACTCGAACATCCTCGCTCTCGCGTCTGGTCTCTCGGATCACGATCTCCTCACTCGCCTTCTTGCTCTCGCGGGCCAGGAGCGCGAAGCAACGGTCGAGCTCGTCGCCCATCTCGCCGCGCTCGACTCGCGGCCGTCCGTCTACGCGGCCAAAGGACATGGCTCACTCTTCAGCTACTGCGTAGAAGCCCTTGGGCTCTCCGAAGACGCCACGTGCAACCGCATCTGCGCGGCTCGCGCCTGCCGTCGCTTCCCGGCCATCCTCGACTTGCTCGCCTCGGGTGAGCTGTCACTCACGTCCATTCGCATGCTCGGCCCACACCTCACCATCGAGAATCACGAGTCCGTGCTCACCCGGGCACGAGGCCGCCGCCGGCGCCAGATCGAGGCGCTGGTGGCCGAGCTGGCGCCACGGCCGGATGTCCCGTCTTCCGTGCGAAAGCTGCCAAACACCCCTCCGGCCGTCCGCTCGGTGCCGGTACAGGGAGCCCAGGCCGAGGCGATCGTGGCACCTGGGCCACCGGCTTCGCTCCCCGCCATTCCGCCGCCGGCTCCGCCGCGCCGGCCGATCATCGAAGCGACGTCGCCGCAGCGCTACCGCGTCCAGTTCACGATCGGGGAAGAGAGCCACGACAAGCTGCGGCGCCTCCAGACACTTCTACGCCGGGAGATTCCCGACGGCGACCCTGCCTCGATCGTGGATCGTGCCCTGACGTTGCTCCTGGAGAAGGTCGAACGAAAGAAGCTGGCGGCGGTGGCCAGGCCGAGGCCCGCGCGCCCTATCCGCCCCGGGGCGGATAGGCCGGACTGGCGGACCATCCCCAATTCCCGCGACATCCCGAACGACGTCAGGCGCGGGGCATGGCGACGCGACGGGGGGCAGTGTGGGTTCGTCTCGGCGGACGGACATCGGTGCACCGAGCGCACGTTCCTGGAGTTCCACCACGTGATTCCATACGCGAAGGGTGGCCGGGCGACGATCGACAACATCGCGCTACGTTGCCGGCGGCACAATCAGTACGAAGCGGAGATCGTGTTCGGTCCCCGCCCGCCCGCCAGTCGCAAGAATGGACAGCCGACCTGGCCCCAGCCGTTCGCGGGATTGCCGCCTGAGGCGCGTTCCTGGCCGCCTCCTCCTACTCCTTGACCGCCGCGAACCGGAGACGCACGTAATCCGCGATCCAGCCGCGCGCCGGGTCGTACAAACGCGGCCGAAGCATGGCCGAGACCTCCTCGATCAGCCCAGCCCGGTCGTCATCGGGCACCGCGCGCAGGAACGACTGCGCGAACGTCTCCAGCCACGCCGACAGGTCGCCCGGCAGCAGTGTCGGCCGCGCGAAAAGCGAGATCGTGCGCACGGTGAATCCTCCCGCCTCGAGCAGGGCGCGGTACTCGTCCGCCGTGGGCAGGAACAGGAGGTCGAGGCCGGCGCCGTCGATGCCGCGACGGTCGAGCGCCGAGACCAATGCCGAGCGTATCGCGGCCACGTTCCCCGCCCCGCCCATCTCCGCGACGAACCGGCCGCCCGGGCGCAAGGCGCGGTACACCGAGGAAAGGACGGCCGAGGCGTCGGGCATCCAGTGCAGGGCGGCGTTGCTGAAGACGGCATCGAACTCGGCGTCGAAGGGCAAGGACTCGGCACGGGCCACGCGTGCGTCGAGGCCGCGTGCCCGCGCCCCCGCGACCTGCTCCGCGCTGGCATCGACGGCCACGACCAACGCGCCCGCCGCGACCAGCTTCTCCGTGAGCGCGCCGTCGCCGCAGCCGAGGTCGAGGATCCGCTCCCCTGGCCGGGGCGCGAGCAGGTCGACCACCGGGGAGCCGAGGTCGGACACGAAGCGCGCGTTCTGGGCGTAGGTCCGCGGATCCCACTTCTGCTGGGTCATCTCCACATTGTGGGCCGGGCCCGCGGCCGCCGTCAGATCGCAGGCGCCGCCGCGGCCGGCGGCTTGCGGTCCTCCGCCCGCCGCCGCAACCCCACGTAGAACGTCGGCACCGCGAACAGCGTCACCAGCGTGGACAGGCTGAGGCCGCCGATCACCACGAGGGCGAGCGGCTTCTGCAGCTCCGCCCCCGCCCCCAGCCCCAGGGCCAGGGGCAGCAGGCCGAAGAGCGTGCACAGCGTCGTCATCAGGATCGGGCGCAGGCGGATGCGGGCCGCGCGCTCCACCGCCTCCTGGAAGGGCAGCCCGCCCTCGTGCAGGTGATGCGCGTAGTCGATCATCACGATCCCGTTCTTGACCACGAGCCCGATGAGCAGGATGAAACCCATGGCCGACGAGACGTTCAGCTCCGTCCCCGTGATCAACAGCATCAACAGGGCGCCCCCGAACGAGAGCGGCGCCGCGGCCAGGATCAGGATGGCCGGCGTGAAGGACCGGAACTCGATCACGAGCACCACCAGCACCAGCGACGCCGCGATGCCCAGCACCAGCAGCAGCTCGCGGAAGGCCTGCCGCTGCGATTCGTATTGGCCGCCGACTTCGATCGTGTAGCCGACGGGGAGCTTGACCCCCGCGAGTATCGACTTGATCTCCTTGACCCCGCTGCCAAGATCGCGCCCTTCCAGGCGGGCGGTGACCGTCGCCATCTGCCGCAGGTTCTCGCGTTGCATGATCGGCTCGGCGCCGCTCTCCGTGGAATGTGCCAGGCTGCCGATGGTGGCAACTTTGCCGTCGGGGCCGCGCACGGTCGTCTGGATCAATCGATTGGGGTCCAGCCGGATGTCGTCTGGATAGCGCACGCGCACCGGGATGGTGCGATCGAGGAGGCGCAGCTCCGTCGCCACCTCGCCCAGCCAGGCGGCCTGGAGCTGCTGGGCGACCTGCTCGACGGTCAAGCCCAGGCGGCCGGAAGCCACGGGGTCGATGGCCCACGTCACTTCCGGCGTGCCCCGCTCGACGCCCACGACGTCTACGATGCCGCTGACCTTCTCCACCTTGGGCTGGATCTCTTCCGCGATCGCGGCCAGGCGCTCCACGTCGTCCCCGAAGATCTTGACCTCGATCGGGTTCGGATTGCCCTCCAGGTCCCCGATCATGTCCTGCAAGAGCTGGACGAACTCGATCTCGAGGCCCGGCGCATCGTCCTCGATCTGGGTGCGCATCTTTTCGACGATCGCGTCGGACGACCGGTGTCTCTGGCCGCGCGGCTTGAGGCGCACGACCAGATCGCCCTTGTTGGGCTGGGTCGCGAAGAGGCCGAGCTCGGACCCCGTGCGGCGCGAGAACGAGGCCACCTCGGGCGTGTCCGCCACGATCTTCTCGACCTTGCGGACCATGCGGTCCGTCTCTTCGAGGGCGCTCCCGGGCGGGCTCAGGTAGTCGATGACGAAGCCGCCCTCGTCCATGTGGGGAAGGAAGCCGCTGCCGACGCGCGTGTAGAGCAGCACCGCGAAAAGGATGAGCAGGCCCACGCCGGCGAGGAGGAGGCGAGGGCGCGCCATCGACTTCTCGAGATAGTGGGTGTAGCGGTCGTCGAGCTTGCGCGAGGTCTCTTCCGCGTGCTCCCCATGCCCGTAGGCCCAGTGGGAGAGCAGGGGGATGAGAGTGAGGGCCAGGAACAGGGAGATGAGGACCGATACGCTCAGGGTGATGGAGAGGGCACGGAAGAACTGGCCGACGACGCCGGACAGCAGGCCCAGGGGCGCGAACACGACCACGGTGGTGAGAGTGGACCCGACCACGGGCGCCACCAGCTCCGACGTGGCCTTCTCGATCGCGTTCTCTTCGCCCCGGGCGAGATGCCGGTGGATGTTCTCGACGACGACCACTGCATCGTCGATGACGAGGCCGATGGCCACGGCCAGTCCCCCCATGGACATGAGGTTCACCGTCTCGCCGAAGAGCCGCATGAACAGGAAGGTGGCGATCATGGTGAGGGGAAGGGTGAGAGCGGCGACCAGCGTGATGCGCCAGGAGCGCAGGAACACGAAGAGAACGACCACGGCCAGCAGACCGCCGATGAGGATGGCGTCCCGCACGCTGGCCATCGCATCCGCCACGAAGCCGGCCAGGTCGTAGACCTTCGAGATGCGGAGACCGGAGGGAAGGCGGCTGGTCAGGTCGCGGAGGGTAGCCTCCACGCCGTCACGGACCTCGAGGATGTTGGCGCCGACCTGCTGCGAAACGTTCACGAGGGCGGCGGGCCGGCCGTTGCCCGTGATGAGGGAGACGCGGTCGGGTGCGCCCGGGAACACGTCCCCGAGATCAGCCACGCGGAGGACCGCCCCGCCCCTGACCGTCACCGGGGTCCGCGCGATCTCCGGGACCGAGGCCCAGAGACCCGAGGCCAGGACCAGATATTGCTGGCCGCCCGCCGGGTACCGGGCCACCGGAACGACCTGGTTGGACGCTTTGAGCGCCTCCGCCACATCGTGCACGGTGAGACCGCTGGCCAGCAGGCGCGGTGGCTGAGTGACGACCTCGATCTCGCGGGTGTCGCTGGACAGGACCTCCACCCTTCCGACGCCGGGCACGCGGGCGAGGCTGGGCCGCACCACGTAGAAGGCGGCATCGCGGAGATCGGCCTCCGGCAGGCCGCCGGTGAGGTTGTAGCTGAGGATGGGAAAGGCGGAAGTGGTCAGACGCTCGACCGTGAGTTCGGTTTCCTGCGGCAGCTCGCCGCGGAGCTCGGCCACCCGATTCTGGACCTGCTGCAAGGCCTGCAGGATGTCGAAGGACGGATCGAACTGAGCCGAGATCTCGGTAGACCCGCGGAATGTCGTCGAGCGCACGCGCCGGATGCCGGGAACCTCCATCACGACCTGCTCGATCGGCCGCGTCACGCTGAGGGCCATCGAGCGCGCGGGCAGGGTCCCCGCGTGCCCGATGATCACCACGCGCGGGAAGTTGAGCGGCGGGTAGATGTCACTGGGCAGGGACAGGAGCGAGATGAAGCCCGCGGCGGCGAGCAGCGCGGTCACCAGGAGCACGGCGCGCGCGTGGCGCGAGGAGACGCGAGCCGGGTTCATGGATGCGCGGAGGGACGCGCGGCCGGAGCGGGCGGTGGCGATCCGGCCGGCGCCTTCGTGGGTCCCGTCGCGGGAGGGGAAGGCTCCTCGACGGTGACGGTCGCGCCGTCGGGCAGCTCGTCCTGGCCCTTGACGACAACCTTCTCGCCCTCGCGCAGGCCGGAGACGATCTGCGCTTCCTCCGCGGAGACGAGCCCCACCACCACGCCGCGGTGATGCGCCTTGTTGTCGGAACCGAGCACGAACACGGCCGTCTTGTTCTCCTCGCGCACGATGGCGTCCGCGGGCACGATCAGCGTGTTCGCTCTCTGCTCAGCCACGATCGCGATCTCCACGGGCGTGCCGACGGGAAGCGCTCCCGACACGGCCACCCGGATGGCGGCGGTACCCGTCGCGGGATCGACGGTCGCGGCCGTGCCCACGACCTTGCCCGCGATCTCCCGTCCCTCGCCTCCGGGCACGGTCACGCGCGCGCCGTGCCCGAGGACCACGCGCGTCGCGTCCGCCACCGGCACGGCGGCCGTGACCTGCAGGCGGCGGAGATCGACCACCCGGAGCACGTGCTCGTTTGCGTCGACGACGTCCCCCGGGTTGTGCCAGCGCTCGGCCACGATCCCGCTGAAGGGCGCGACCGGCGTGGCGCGTGCCGCGAGGTCGACCGCAGCCGCGTGGGTCTGGCCGGACTCGCGCACGGCCGCCTCTGCGTCGAGCAGCTCCTTGCGCGCGTCTTCGACCTCCTTGCGCGAGGCGATCCCCTTCTCCAGGAGCGTGGACAGCCGCTCGTGGTTCCGTCGCGCGTTGTCGAGACGGGCGCGGGCCTGGGACTGCTCGCTCGAACGCGTGGCCACGTCCGCGCGCAGGGGCGGCGCGTCGAAGCGCGCGACGACGGCCCCCTGCCGGACGTAGTCCCCGGGGGCGTAGCGGATCTCGGTGACGAGCGCCTTGTCCGGCGCCGTCACCGTCCAGTCCGCGCCCGGCGCCGGCTCGATGAGGCCCGTGACGCGGACGTAGGCGGTGATCGTGCCCAGGTGCGCGGCCGCGACCTGGACCGGCATGGGCGCGGTCGTGGCCACGTCTTCCGGCGGCGCCTTGTGACAGGCGGCGGCGAGCGCAGAGGCGGTGATGGCGACGGCCAGCCGGCGGGCGCTCATTTCGGCGGCGCCGTCATGGCCTGCCGCAGCGAGGCCAGGGCGTTCTCGAAATCGGCCGCGGCTTGCAGGGACTTGGCGCGCAACTCCCGCGCGGACTGGAGCGACTGAAGGAGGGCGACCAGGTTGGTCTGCCCGGCGCGATACGACTCCTGGGCCATGGCCTCCACCTCCCTGCTCCGGGGCAGGATGTCGTCGCGGTAGCGCCGGTACTGCTCGCGGGCGGCGGCGGCGCGGAAGGCCGCGGACGCGACCGCGCCCCGAATGCGCTGCGCCATCGCCTCCCGTTGGGCGGCGAGGAGGGCCAGCGTCGCCTCTTCCTGGTGCACGGCCGCGTTGTGGCGCGTGAAGAGGGGCACCACCACCGCAACCGCGGCGCGATAGCCCCAGGTGAACTCCGGCTCCGCCCCGTGGGTCACGGTGCCCTCGATCGTCGGATCGACGGTGCGCTGGGCGCGGGCCAGCGCCGCCCGCGCCTGCGCCTCCGCCACCTGCCGGTCCAGGACGGCCAGGGCCGTGTTCGACTGCAGCGCGATCACGGTGGCGTCCACGGGGGCGGGAACGGAGGTGTCCGCCGGCTCGGCGGCGACGGTGGGCGCGTTGACCTCCCGGCCGATCAGCACGTTGAGCTCGGCCCGGGCTCCCGCTTGCTCGCCCTCCACGGCGGCCGCGTCGTTCTCCGCCTGATAGAGGGCGAGGTCCGCCTGCAGGACGTCCAGGCGCGAGACGTCCCCCACTTCGTAGCGCGCGCTCGCGGCTTCGCGCGCCCGGACCGCGATCTGCGCCAGCTCGCGCGCGACCTCCAGCCGCCGCTGCGTTCCGGCCAGCCCGAAGAACGCGAGGTAGACGTCCGCCGTGACTTCCGCCTCCGTCTGGGCCAGCTCGGCTTCGCCCGTGCGCGCCGCCGCCTCCGCGAGGGCAATGCGGTGCCCGCGCTTGCCCCCGAGCTCGATGAGCTGGGCGACGCTGAACGCGTCGCGCGGCAGCTCGTTGGTGTGCTCGTAGCGCGCTTCCGGGTTGGGCCTCTCGCGGGCGATGTCGATGCCGGCCTGGTCCACCGCGCGGCGCAGGCGGGCGGCGGTGATGGCGGGGTTCGCGCGCGCGAGGAGCAGCGCTTCCTCGAGAGAGATCGGCGAAACGGACGGGGACGGGGAGGGGATGGGCGGGGCGGACGTCTGCCCGGCGGCCAGCCCGGGCCAAAGGAGTAGAACCAGGAGTAATCCGGCGCGCCGCCGGGCCATTACTTTCAGAATAGACGCACGGATGCGCGGCGGGCGGAGGGCCGGAGGTTCGTTAGGCTTCCGTTCAACCAGCGGGTGGACGGTCCGCGGTCCAGGCCGGGAGCTGCAGGGCGAAGCGCGCGTCTTCGGACTCCGTGGACACGCATTGCACGTCGCCGCCGTGAAGGCGGGCCACGTGGCGGGCCAGGGCCAGGCCCAGCCCGTGGCCGTCGCGGTGCGGGCGGACGTCCGGCGCGCGGTAGAAGCGGTCGAACAGCTGCTCGGACTGCGCGGCCGCGATATGCGCGCCCGGCGTGGTCACCTCCAGCCGGACGAGCCCTCCTTCGTCGGAGAGGACGGCCCGGATGGGCTGGGGCGCCGCCGCGAACTTCCGCGCGTTCTCGAGGAGGTTCTGCACCGCGATCTCGATGAGGTCCTCGTCGCCGCGCACGACGGCCTCGTCCGGGAACCGGTACTCGCCCCCCGCCCCGTCCAGGACGCGCGCGGTCACGCGCCGCGCCACGTCCGCGAGGTTCACCGCCTCGCCGCGCGGTATGCCCGCGGAGGTGTCGCGAGCCAGCACGAGCAGGGATTCCACCACGCGCACGAGGCGATCCACTTCCTCGACCTGGGCGTCGAGGGCCGCACGTCCGGCCCCGTCCGCCCCGCCCCGCGCGCGCTCCGCGAGCAGGCGGATGCGAGCCAGGGGCAGGCGCAGCTCGTGCGACGCGTTGGCCGCGAACTCGCGCTCGCGCCGCACCATCCCTTCGAGACGTGCCCAGAGCGAGCGGAAGGCGTCCTCGAGGTCGCTCACCTCCGCGGGGGCGTCGGGCTCCTCCGCCGGCGGCAGCGGCTCGAGACCGCGGATTCCGCCGATGCGCGCCTGCAGGTCGATGAGGGGGCGCGTGGCCCGGCGGGCCACGGCGCGGCCGACCGCGAACGCGACGGCCACGCAGACGGGGGACGCGCCGAGGAGGGAGAACGTGAAGACCCGCAGGGCGCGGCGCCCGTAGGTGGCGGGGGCCGCGATCACGAGCATGAGGCCGTCCGGCATCCGGCGTCGATGCACGACCCAGTCGGCGGCGGCGTCGCTGGCCGCGCTGCCCTCGCGCCCGATCTCGGGCCCGCTGCCGGTGGAGGCGACCAGACGGGCCGGCGTCCATACCTCGACCCGGACCCCCGGCACGGTGCTCTCGCGCAGCGCTTCCGGCGCCGCCTCGGCGTAGGTCATCTTCTCGTCGCGCGCTTCGCGCTCGACGGCGGCCACCAGCGACTCCGCTTCGTCGCGCAGGTGTTGGCGTTGGTCCGCCTCCCACAGGAGCCACGCCGTACCGGCCGCCGCTCCCGCCAGCACGAGGGCGGAAAGGGCCGCGACCACGGCCATGCCCCGCGTCACCCGCGACGCCATGGGACGGCGGCTCACTCCTCCTCCCCGCTGGCCACGGCGTAGCCGTAGCCGCGCACGGTGCGCACGATCGGGCTTCCTCCCGGCCGCTCGAGCTTCCGGCGCAGGCGCGCGACCATCACCTCCAGGCTGGCCGCGGCCTCGCGCGTGGCCTCGCCCCACACGTCCTGGAGAAGGTCGTCGCGCGACACGGCGCGGCCGCCCGCCTCCGCGAGCCTCTCCAGCACCTCGAGCTCGCGCCGGGTGATGGCCACCTCCTCCTCGCCCACCCAGGCCTGCCGCCGGCCGAAGTCGACGCGAACGGCGCCGCGGCGGAAGATCTCGCCCCGCAGGGGCCGCGTGCCCCGCCGCAGGAGCGCGGTGAGCCGGGCCCGCAGCTCGGCGAGCGCGAACGGCTTGCCCAGGTAGTCGTCCGCCCCCGCCTCCAGCCCGGCCACGCGGGCCGCCACGTCCGTGCGCGCGGTCAGCATGAGGACGGGAATGCGGAGGCCGGTGCGGCGCCAGCCGCGGCAGAGCTCCACGCCGTCGGCGTCGGGCAGCCAGACGTCGAGGACGACGGCGTCCACGTCGCCCGCTCGCACCGCCTCGCTGGCGGCGGCCCCGGTGCCGACGGCGGTGACCGCGTAACCCTCGTTGCCGAGGGCCTCGCGCAGCAGCTCGCGCATCTCGCGGTCGTCCTCCACGACGGCGACACGCACGTGCGCGACCTCAGCCGGCATGGGACGGCGCCTTCCGCATTCTCAGTAAATGACGCTCACCCTCAGCCCGAAGCCGGATCCGTCGGGGCCGGTGGTGGGGGCGACGAACGCCTGGGGACGGCCATGCACGGGTTTGCTCGAAGGCTTCGCGTCCCAGCGGGCCACGCTCAGACCGATGACGGTGCCGAGGGTCGCCCCGGCCACGACGTCGCTGAGCCGATGTTTCTTCGCGGCCAGTCGCGATCCCGCGATGAAGCTCGCGGCCAGGTATCCCGGCACCGCTCCCTTCCAGCCGTATTGGACCGTCCACACGGTGGCGCAGGCGAACGCGTTCGAGGCGTGGCCCGACGGAAAGGCCAGCTGGTCGCTGTGATCGGGCCGCTCGCGGCGCACCGTTTCCTTGATGAGGAGCGTGTAGAAGAAGTTCACCACCACCGCCTGGCTCATGTCGTAGGCGGCGGCCTTGAAGCGATCGCCGTTGGCGTATTGCGCGATGCCGAAGACGGCCGTGGACGCCGCCACGGCCACGACGCCGGTGCCCAGGAACTTGCCGACCTTGCCCCAGGTCTCCGCGGGGTGGGAATCGAAGTAATCGATGACCGCGTCGTCGCCGAGGAACGAGAGCGCGGTCACGCCGCCGCCGATCAGGAACGGCATCAGGCTGGGCTTCCTCCACACCTCGACCACGTTGTGTCCGAGGTTGGCCGGATAGCTGCGCACGGTCCGATGGTCGCGGACGACGATGGGTTCCTCCGAGCCCTCGGTCGGCGCAACGGACGGGGACGGCGACGGGATCGGAGAGGGAGACGGGGACGGGGGCGGCTCGGGCGCCTGCAGCATCTCCGCGCCCGCGGACGCGGACAGGGCACAGACGAGGACGACGCACCAAAGTGGCCGCGAGCACCCGGAGGGCATGGGGGACGTTCGAATCATGCACCGTATCTAGTCCCCTGTCCTGAACCGGGCCTGAACGCTCGCGCCGCCGCTTCACATCACTTCGTCTCCAGCGCCTTCTTGACGCGTGCCGTGAAGAGCTCGAACAGGCGGCGGCCCGTCTCCGTTTCCCGGGCCACCCACTCCGCGTTGCGGAAGGCGATCGGCGAGATCTCGGCCCGGAAGCGCTCGAGGTACGGCGCCACCCGCGCGAAGACGAAGATCCCCTCCCCGTTGCTCTCCAGGAAGTAGTCCGCGTGCACGATGCCGTGGCGCGGCATGCCGTAGACCATCTCCCAGTAGCTTCCGACCTGGCGGTAGGACGTGTTGAGCGGGTTCGTGGGACGCGTGACCGCCACCAGGTCGTCGTACGTCTTGGGCCAGAAGGTGGAGATGATCTCGTGGCGCGCCTGGCGCATCACCGGCTCGCGCCGCATCTCGTAGACGCGGAGCACCAGCTCCGCGTCGTGGTGGTCCGGCCGATCCTTTCCCACGTGATCCTCCTTGCCCGTCCGCTTCTGACTTACGATGGATGGTGCAACCCGACAGGCATCAAGTGTGGAGGCTAGCATGCTTCGAACGGCCCCCGGCGCGGCTCTCCTGGCCGCAGCCGGCCTCCTCTTCGCGCCCGGTGTGCGGGCGCAGGTGACTCCCTCTTCGCGCAGCGCGAAGGCTCCGGCCGCCGCGCCCACCGATGCCCAGGCCCGCGCGTTCGTCGACGAGGCCGAGGCACGGCTGCTCGATCTCGCGAACCGGCAGAGCCGGGCGGACTGGGTGTCGCAGACGCACATCACGGACGACACGGAGCGGATCTCCGCCGACGCGAACCAGGCCCTCATCGCAGCGACGATGGAGCTGGCCAAGGCGGCCACGCGCTACGACCGGCTGAAGCTGCCCGAGGAGCTGCGCCGCAAGCTGACCCTCCTCAAGCTCGCCGCCATCCCCCTCCCCGCTCCCGCCGACCCCAAGCTGCAGGCGGAGCTCACCCAGATCACGAAGTCCATCGAAGGCATCTACGGGAAGGGCAAGTACTGCCGCGGCCCGAACGGCACGGATTGCCTGGACGTGAATGCGGTCACGAAGATCATGGCCGAGAGCCGGAGCTACGACGAGCTGCTCGACGTCTGGCGCGGCTGGCACGCCATCTCTCCGCCCATGAAGCCGAAATACGAGCGGTTCGTGTCGCTCGCCAACCAGGGCGCGCGCGACCTCGGATACCCGGACCTCGGCGCGTACTGGCGGTCGAACTACGACATGCCTCCCGACGCGTTCGCGGCGGAGCTGGACCGCCTGTGGGGTCAGGTACGGCCGCTGTACGAAGCGCTCCACGCCCACGTCCGCGCGTCCCTGGCCAAGGCGTACCCGGGCAAGGTCCCGGAGCGCGGCCCGATGCCGGCGCACCTTCTCGGCAACATCTGGGCGCAGCAGTGGGGGAACGTCTACCCGCTGGTGGGCGTGCCCGCCGCCGGGCCCGGCTACGACCTGACGAAGCTGCTCGAGGCGAAGAAGGTCGACGAGAAGGAGATGGTGCGTTACGGCGAGCGCTTCTTCACGTCGCTCGGCTTCGATCCCCTGCCGCCGACGTTCTGGGAGCGTTCGCTCTTCGTCAAACCCCGCGACCGCGAGGTGGTCTGCCACGCCAGCGCCTGGGACGTGGACAACGACCAGGACCTGCGCATCAAGATGTGCATCGAGATCAACGGCGAGGACTTCGTCACCATCCACCACGAGCTCGGGCACAACTTCTACCAGCGCGCGTACCGGAAGCAGCCCTTCCTCTTCCGGGACGGCGCCAACGACGGGTTCCACGAGGCCATCGGCGACACCATCGCCCTCTCCGTCACCCCCGGATACCTGCAGAAGGTCGGCCTGCTGGCCACGCCGCCGGGCAACGAGGGGGACCTCGAGTTCCTGATGCGGATGGCCCTGGACAAGGTCGCCTTCCTGCCTTTCGGCCTCGTCATCGACCAATGGCGCTGGAAGGTGTTCTCGGGCGAGGTGCCGCCCACCCGCTACAACGCGGCCTGGTGGGAGCTGCGCCGCAAGTACCAGGGCGTGGAGACCCCCGTACCGCGCACGGAAGCAGACTTCGACCCCGGAGCCAAGTACCATGTGCCCGCCAACGTGCCCTACATGCGCTACTTCCTCGCCCACATCCTCCAGTTCCAGTTCCATCGCGCGGCCTGCCGCCAGGCCGGATTCACGGGTCCACTGCACCAGTGCTCGATCTACGCCAACAAGGCGGTGGGCGCGAAGCTCGACCAGATGCTGGAGATGGGCAAGAGCCGGCCCTGGCCGGACGCGCTCCAAGCCATGACGGGCGAGCGGCAGATCGACGCCACCGCGATCCTCGACTACTTCGCGCCCCTGAAGAAGTGGCTGGACGAGCAGAACAAGGGCCGGACGCTCGGATGGCAGTGAGCCGCGCCGCCGCCGCGAGCGCGCTCGCCGCCGCTCTCCTCGCCGCCGCTCCCTCCGCCTGGGCGCAGAAGCCGATCCCGGAGGCCGTGCGCACGATGGAGCCGCATCGCCTGCGCATCGGGGACGTCGTCCGCGTGTGGACGACGTCGGACGGCCCGGCCGTCGAGGGGCCCGTGGTCGCCGTCTCCACGACGACGCTGACCATCACCGGCCGCGACGAAGCCGTGCTCGTGGACCTGCCCACGACGACGCGCCTCCAGGTGCGTCACGTCCACCAGCACGTGCGGCGCGGTGCCGCCATCGGAGCCGCGCTCGGGCTCATCGCCGGGTCCTTCCTGATCACGCGCGAGGTCGTGGGCCATGACATCGGCGCGTGGGAGCGCGTCGCCTGGATGTCCGGGCTGACCGTGGCCGGGGCGGGGGCGGGCGCGGGCATCGCGCGCCTGGCCCGCAAGGAGACCTGGCAGCCCGTGGACCTCGTCACGCTCAAGCCGCAGCCGAGGACCACGGACGTGGGGCCGGCCTTCCGGCTGTCCTGGACCTTCCGCTTCTAGGACGCGCTCAGAACGCGGCCAGCAGGCGCGCCGCCTTCTCGACCTGGGCCTCGGAGGGCAGGAACGCCTCTTCCAGGGGCGGCGAGTACGGGACGGGCGTGTCGAGCGCGCCCATCACGCGCACCGGGGCGTCGAGATATTCGAAGGCCTCCTCCTGGATGATGGCGGCCAGGCTCTCGCCGATGCCGCCGGTGCGCGAGTCCTCGTGCACGACCAGCACCTTCCCGGTGTGGCGAGCCACGGCGAGGACGGCCTCGCGGTCGAGCGGCGCGAGGCTACGCAGGTCGAGGACGGCCGCCTCGATCCCGTCCGCGGCGAGTCGCTGCGCGACGCGCAGGGCGACGTGGACGTACGCCCCGTAGGAGATGATCCCGAGGCTGTCCCCCGCCCGCCGGAGGGCGGCGCGTCCGATGGGCACGGCGGGCGCCGCTTCGTCCAGGGCCTGCTTGATCCGCGGATCGCGGTACAGCGCGATGTGCTCGTAGTAGAGGACGGGATCGGGATCCGCCACCGCCGCCGCCATCAGCGCGCGCGCGTCGTGCGGAGTCGAAGGCGTCACGATCTTGAGGCCGGGCGTGCGGTAGAACCAGGGCTCGGTGTTCTGGCTGTGATAGGGCCCGGCGTGGCGGAGCCCGCCCCACGGCATGCGGACGACCATGGGCACGGACGCGCCCCAGCGGTAGCGGATCTTGGCCGCGCTGTTGACGAGCTGGTTGAAGCCGGTAGCCACGAAGTCGTTGAACTGCATCTCGCCGATGGGCCGCTGGCCCGCGAGGGCGGCCCCGATGCACACCCCGAGCACACCACCCTCCGCCAGGGGCGAGTTGAGGATGCGGTCGCCGAACTCCTTGAGGAGCGGGCGCAGCAGCAGGAAGGCGTTGCCGTATTTCCCGCCGACGTCCTCGCCGTAGACGAAGACGCGCGGATCGGCGCGCAGGGCTTCACCGACGCCCATCGTCACCGCGTCGAGGAACGTGCGTCCGCGCGGGTCCATGGGCGGCCCCGGATCGAGCGGAGGGAGCTCGCCCGCGCGCGCGGCGTCCCGCTTCTCGAGCACCTCGACGTGGTGCCGCGGCGGCTCTCCGGCCAGCACGCCCACGCCCACCACGCTGCCCTCGGGCCAGGGCGCTTCGATGACGCGCCGCGCTTCCGCCTCCACCGTCGCATCCGCCTCGCGCTGCCAGGCGAGGAGATCGGCCTCCGCGATCGTGCCCTCCGCGACCAGCCGGCGCGCGTAGGTGGTGATGGGATCGCGCGCCGACCAGAAAGCGTAAGCGAGGGGATCCGCGTATCCCGGCTCCGAGAGCGGGGGGTACGACCACGACGGGGCGGGATCCTTGCCGAGGTACAGCATGTCGTCATGGTGGGCGTGCCCGCACATGCGCATGGCCACGAGCTCGACCAGGGTGGGGCCGCGGCCGGCGCGGGCCCGCTCCGCCGACCAGGCCAGCGCCGCCGCCACCGCCTCCGGATCCGTGCCGTCGAGGGTGATGCCGGGAATACCGTAGCCAGCGGCCTTGTCCGCGAACACGCGGGCCGCGGACTGATGGGCGACGGGGGTCGAGAGCGCGGTCTGGTTGTTCTGCACGCAGAAGACGGCGGGCAGGCGATGGGTGGCGCAGAGGTTGATGGCTTCGTGCCACTCGCCCAGCGAGGTCGCCCCCTCGCCGATGAGGGAGACGGCGACGCGTCCGCTGTCCTCGCGCGCGAACGCCATCGCGATGCCCGCGATGGCCAGGGCCGAGCTGCCGAGGGGCGCGGACGCGGGCAGGATCCCCCAGCCGAAATCGCCCACGTGCAGGTCGCGCCCGTCCATGGGCGGGCCCGCCTTGCCCATCTGCGCGCTCAGGACCATGCGCACCGTCTCCGCGCCCGGGCGCATGGCCAGGACCGCCCCGAGGTCGCGGATCATCGGCGCGATCACGTCGCCGCGCCACGATCCGTCGGCGGCGCGATGGGCGGCCCCCCGGCGCAGGCGCAGGGGCGCGCCGAAGATCGCCTCCTGGCCCAGGGAGCGAAAGCCCTTCCCCTGGAAGCCGACGCCCTTGTACTGCACCTCGCTGCCCGTGAAGAACGCCTTGAGCCGGTTGTCGGTCGCGCGCGTGAGGACCATCCCGCGCAGGAGCTCGCGCCGCTCCGCCGGCGTGATGGAGGCGGCGATCGCCTCGCGGCGCAGGAAGCCGTCGCAGGCCTCGACGAGGTCCGCCCCCGCGCGGGCCAGGCGCTGGGCCGCTTCCACGCCGGGCGTCGCCTCGGCCAGGCCCGCCGGCGCCGGACGTCCGAGGCGCTTCCGCAACGCCTCGCGCAGGGGCGCCCGCAAGGCGTCGAAGGCGACGTGCTCGCGCTCGTCCGGGAGGCGCGCGACCGCCTCGCCCCAGGCGTCGAGGGCGAGCGGAAGGGCGTGTGGGTCCTGCTCCGCCACGAAGGCGCCGAAGCGCGCGCGCAGGTTCGGACGGGGGCTGACGCGAGGGCGGGTGTCGCTCAGGGCTCGGTGTTCCAGGTCTCCACGTTGCGGAGCCGTTCGATCAGCTTCTCCTGTTCGGCGCGCAGCCGCCGGATCTCCTCGACCAGGCGGAGGACCGCGGGCGGGCCCACTTCGCGGATGAAGTCCACGACCTCCCGCTGCGCCTCGAGGACGAACTGGTTCGGCCCCTCCCCCGGCGAGAGGGTCGGGGGGGCGGTTCGGAGGGCGGCGCGCGACCGCCGCTCGGCGTCCAGGATCTCCGCGTCGGTCAAGGCGTTAGGCATGGCTGGGCACCCCACAGCGCCGCCGACCGTACGGTCGAGCCCGGCGCCGCACCCCCGATTGTAGCGGCCCCGGCCGCCGGTGATGGTACCTTTTAGATCGGGGGAGGGACCATGCCAGGTCGTCCAAGGCTCGCCGTGCTCGGGTTCGTCGCGCTCGCCGCCACCGCCGCCGGCTGGGGATGCAACCCGGCCGAAGTCGCCCAGGCGGTCAGCGACGCGCTCCAGGACTGCTCGGTTGCGGGAGAGAACGAGTTCGTGCGGACCACGCTGCGCGACATCTACTACTGGTACAAGGAGCTGCCGGATCCGGACCCCAAGTCCTTCTCGTCCCCCGAGGCCTACCTGGAGGCCGTCCGCTACAAGACCCTCGACCACACCTACAGCTTCATCACCGACCGCGCGTCCAACGACGCCTTCTTCTCGGACAGCCAGTTCATCGGCTACGGCTTCGCGAGCACGCTGGTGACGAACGACGACTGGCGCGTGACCGAGGTCTATCCGGCCAGCCCCGCCTCGGAGGCCGGCTTGGAGCGCGGCGCGCACATCCTGGTGGTGAACGGCCGCCCCCTGGCCAGCCTCGTCTCCACCGGCGACATCAACACGATCTTCGGCCCTTCGACGGTCGGGGTCGTGGCCACGATGCAGTTCCGCGACGTGGGCGGCACGGTGCACGACGTGCAGATGACCAAGCGCACCGTCACCATCCCGACCGCTTCCCTCACGCGCACTTTCGCGAGCGGAGGGCGCGTGGTGGGCTACATCAACTTCCGGAACTTCGTGACCCCCGCTACCGCCGCCCTCGACCAGGCCTTCGCCCAGCTCGAGAGCGCGGGCGCGAACGAGCTGGTGCTGGACCTGCGCTACAACGGGGGCGGGCTCGTCTCCGTGGCCCAGCAGCTGGCCAGCCTCATCGGGGGCTCGCGCACCAACGGCAAGCTGTTCGTGCAGTTCGTCCACAACGACAAGAACACGAGCAAGAACAGCACGCTCACGATGAACATGCCCGCCCATGCCCTGAACCTGGAGCGCCTGGTCGTGATCTACACGCGCGGGTCGGCCTCCGCGAGCGAGCTCATGTGGAACGGCCTGCGGCCGTTCATCCCGGTGACGACGGTCGGCGACCGCAGCTACGGCAAGCCGGTGGGCCAATACGGCTACAACTTCTGCGACAAGGTCCTCTACCCCGTGGCCTTCAGCACCCAGAACGCGCGCGGCGAAGGCGGCTACTTCGACGGCATCGCGCCGGACTGCCCGGCCGCGGACGACCTGGAGCACCCGCTCGGGGACTCGGCGGAGGCTTCGCTGGCGGAAGCTCTCCGCTACCTGCGCACGGGATCATGCAGCGCCTCCGCCACGGCCCAGGCGCGGGCGCAGGCCGCGCTGCGTCCGCCGCTCACGATGCAGCCGCGCTTCGCGAACGGCTGGCAGGCCCTGGTGGGCGCGCACTGAGTCGATGAGCCACTTGGAGGCCTGACGATGGACCGCTCCTTCCCTCGCGCCGCCGTATCCGTGTTCACGATCGCCGCCGCCGCGGCCCTGCTGGCGGCCTGCGGATCGAAGCCCGCGCCTTCGCCCTCGCCCAGCCCCGAAGAGGTGACGCTGGCCCCGGCACGACCGGCGGAAGCACCCGCGGAGATCGCACCCGCGAGCCAGCCCGCGGCGGGCGCGGCCCCCGCCGGCGCGGGCGGTGCGGCCGGCGCGCCCGCCGCACCCGCGGCCGCGGCGCCCGCGGCGGGGGCGAGCCCGTCGCCGTCCGCCACTCCCGACCCCGAGGAAGCCAAGCGCGTCGAGCAGGAGCAGCGCCTGCGCGCCGAAGTCGCGGCGGCCAAGGCGAGAGCGGACGCGTTGGCCGCGCAGGTCAATTCCGAATGCCCCGACCTCAAGCCGGGCGAGCTGCGGCATCCGGGCGCGGCCGCGCGCTGCGACGTCCTGAAGGACCAAGCCGCGGAAGCCGCCCGGCAATACGAGCTCGGCAAGCGGGAAGCCCAGGCCGCCGGCATCACCGTCCAGTAGCGTCGTGACCGCCGTCCTCGAGACCCCGCGCCTCCGGCTGCGCGAGATGCAGCCCGACGACCTCGACTTCGTAGCCGTGATGCTCGGGGACGCGGAAGTCATGCGGTACTACCCTCGCGTCTACTCGCGAGCGGACGCGCAGGCGTGGCTCGACCGGCAGCGGGCGCGGTACAACGACGACGGGCACGGGCTGTGGCTGGTGCTCGAGAAGGACACCGACACGCCCGTGGGCCAGGTCGGTCTCTCGATGCAGGAGGTCGAGGGTACGCGCCGGCCGGAGGTCGGCTGGCTCCTCCACCGTCCTTTCTGGGGCAAGGGGTACGCGACGGAAGCGGGGCGCGCCGTACGGGACGCCGCCTTCGCGCGCTGGCGGTATCCGATGGTCATCTCCCTGATCCGGCCCGTGAACGAGCCCTCGCGCCGCGTGGCCGAGCGGGTCGGGCTCTCGCCCGGACCGCTGGTCCAGTTCCACGCCTTCGAGCACGTGATGTACCAGGCCGTCGCGCCCGCGACCTGAGAGGTGAGCGATGTCGAACAGGATGCCTCGCGCCCGCGGCCTGTCCTGGCCGGAGCTGTGCGGCTATGCCGCGACGCTGCCCGGCGTGGCCCAGGGCACGTGTTACGGGACGCCGGCCCTCTACGTCCGCAAGAAGTTCATGGCCCGGCTCAAGGAAGACGGCGATTCCGTCGCCATCAAGCTGGACTTCGCCGACCGTGACGTCCTCCTCGAGGCCGACCCGCGCGCGTTCTACCTCACGGACCACTATCGGCCGTACCCCGCCGTCCTGATGCGGCTGAGCGAGGTCGACCCCGGCGTCGCGCGCGAGCTCGTGGCGCAGGCGTGGCGCCGGGCCGCACCCAGGCGGCTCCTGCTCGCGCACGCCGCCGAAGGGACGAAGGCTACGGCGCCGCCGTCTCCGCCAGCGGCTCCAGCTTCGCCATCGCGTTCGCGCTCACGTTCATCGAGCAGAACTTCGGGCCGCACATCGAGCAGAAGGCCGCCGTCTTATAGCCCTCCGCGGGCAAGGTCTCGTCGTGCATCGAGCGCGCCGTCTCCGGGTCGAGGGCGAGCCGGAACTGCTCGTTCCAGTCGAAGGCGAAGCGCGCGCGGCTGAGCGCGTCGTCGCGGTCGCGTGACCCCTTGCGATGCCGGGCCACGTCCGCGGCATGGGCTGCGATCTTGTACGCGATCACGCCCTGCTTGACGTCCTCCTTGTTGGGCAGGCCGAGGTGCTCCTTCGGCGTCACGTAGCAGAGCATGGCCGCGCCCGCGTAGCCGGCCATGGTGGCCCCGATCGCCGACGTGATGTGGTCGTAGCCGGGCGCGATGTCGGTGACGAGAGGACCGAGGACGTAGAACGGCGCCTCGTTGCACTCCTGGATCTGCCGCTCCACGTTCATGGCGATCTGGTCGAAGGGCACGTGCCCCGGCCCCTCCACCATCACCTGCACGTCCTTCTCCCAGGCCTTGCGCGTGAGGTCGCCCAGCGTCTTGAGCTCCGCGAACTGGGCGACGTCGCTGGCGTCGGCCAGGCAGCCCGGGCGCAGCCCGTCGCCGAGGGAGAGCGTCACGTCGTACTTGCGCGCGATCTCCAGGATCTTGTCGTAATGGACGAAGAGCGGGTTCTGCTTCCGATGGTGGACCATCCACTGCGCGTGCAGCGCGCCCCCGCGCGACACGATGCCGGTGATGCGGTGCTGCACCAGCGGGAGGTGCTCGTAGAGCACGCCGCAGTGCACGGTCATGTAGTCCACGCCCTGCTGGGCCTGGTGCTCGATGTTGTCGATGAGGTCGTCCGCGGTGAGGTCTTCGACGCGCGTGACCTGCTGCACGGCCTGGTAGATGGGCACGGTGCCGATGGGCACGGGCGAGGCGGCGATGATGGCGGCACGGATCTCGTCGATACCCCCGCCGGTGGAGAGGTCCATCACCGTGTCCGCGCCGAAGTGCACGGAGTAGTGGAGCTTCTCCAGCTCCTCCTCCACGTTCGAGGTCACCGCGGAGTTGCCGATGTTCGCGTTGATCTTGCAGCGCGCGTTGATCCCGATGGCCATGGGATCCAGGGCGGCGTGGTTGACGTTGGCGGGGATAACCATGCGCCCGCGCGCCACCTCGTCGCGGATCGTCTCCGGCGCCGTCTCCTCGCGCTCGGCCACGCGCTTCATCTCCGGCGTGATCGTTCCGCGCCGCGCGTGGTGCATCTGCGTCGCCGTGTCGCCCGTGAACTTCGTTCTCTCCATCGCCGTCCTCCTCGGGTCCGAAAAGCGCAAAGGGCCGACCACCGGGAAGGTGTCGGCCCTTGGGCTTTCGCTTCCCTCCGCTGGTCCTAACCAGGTCAGGTTCAAGGGGTCGGTGGCGTCGCCCACCCTCTCAGCCCGCGCGCGGGCCCCCCCAGCGTACGATTCGCTGCTGGCATCTTAGCTTATTAAGTCAGGGGGGGCACTCACCAATCATCCGCGATGGTGGTTCGCGACCCCCCCTGAAACCCCCCTCGCAACGCGCCGCCGCTTTGCGGCGCCGCCTTGCTCTACGTGCCACTTGCCCAGCGAGCAAGAGCGGGGTGCCGCGCGGGTCAGCTTGGGCAGCGCGCGGTCGCTATTTCGTCGCGCTTCTTCTTGAAGACGCGTACCCACTCCGAGACGGGCGGGTTCCGCTCCGCGTGGCGGTGGAAGCGGTCCACGCGCGCGGCCGTGAACATGTCCGTGATCTGCTTGTCCGAGAGCTTGGCCAGGAGATCGGCCAGGAACTTCCGTCCCGCCTCGCTGATGACGGGATCCTTGAACGTGCCCGGGAGCGACTTCTTGATGTTCCCGACGCACTGCGCCGGGTCCTTCCAGATCGGCTCCTCCGACCATGCCTGGAGGTCGTTCTTCTTCGTGCTGAGGAGCGTGGCCTCCCCGAACGCGTAGCCGAGGTCCTGGACGTAGAGGAGCGGCCGCGCGCAGGTCTCGTTGCCCGCGCCATCCGCCTTCACCGCCTCCGGCAGGCAGAGCATCCGCTGGTTGGAGGGCTTGGTGTCGCTGTTCTGGATCATCACCATGAGGAGCTTCAGGGCGTCGCGGTGCGCGTGCGGCGCGCCGCCCGCCTTCTCGTCCACGGTGTCGAGCTCCGGCCACTTCCAGCCTTCGTCCTCCTTGGTCTGGATCCGCTTGCCGGGCAGGCGGCGTTCGATGGCCGCGATCTCGAAGGTCTTCTCGGGCACCCGTTTCTCGGTGGCCCAGTACCAGGGCTCGATCGGGCAGTTGCGGCAGGTGACCTGGACGGGATACATGCGGTCGGCCCCGAACCCGAGAGCCCAGAACAGGCGCGTGGCCGCCACCTCCGCGTAGACCTCGCCGTTCTTGCGCCCGTATTTCACCTTGACCACGTCGTCGGGGGTGAGCGCACATTCGAACTTGGGCGTCGCCCCGCTCGTCGGCCCATCCGGCGCCACGTAGTCGCACCCCACCTGCTGGTCGAAGGTGAAGGAGCCCTCTCCCTGGGGACCGGCCAGGAGGTCCTTGGCGGCGATGTCGGTCGCCTGCCAGACCATTCCCCGCCGCAGGTAGGCCGCGCGCTCCTCCGGCGTGACGTGGGACAGGTCTCGCCCCGGAGACGGCGAGGGGGCCGGACGTCCGGCCGTCACTCCCGCCAGCAGCACCGCCGCGACCAGCCCGGCCCGTCGAGGGGTCCCCTTCATCCTGCGGCCTCCTCCTTCCATCATGACGTGAGAGAGGCGCCGCGTGTCGGGGCGGGCTCCTTCAGTTCGATCTCATTCCGTCCGCTCTTCCGGGGCGGGCGCCATGGCCGGGCCCGCCGCACGCAGGGCGCGCAGCTCGGCCAGCGCCGCCGCCGCCGCCGGATCGCGTACGAGGTTGCGCGTCTCGCCGGGGTCGTTTGCGTGGTCGTACAGCTCCTCGCTGCCGTCCGGCCACTCGGTGTAGCGATAGCGAACGGTGCGCACGCTGACCCCGAGGGGCGGGGCCTTGGCCTTGCGGAAGGAGAGCGCGCCCGGGCGGACGCGCTGCGCGGGATCGCGGAGGAGCGGGGCCAGGCTCGCGCCGTCGAGGCCGGCCACCCGCGGCAGGCCGGCCAGCTCGACGATCGTCGGATAGAGGTCGAGCAGCTCCACTTCCGCCCGCGCCGCCTCGCCTCGCCGCTGGACCTGCGGCGCCGCGATGACGACCGGCGTCCGCAGCGTCTCCTCGAACAGGGTGTCCTTGCGCCAGAGCCCGTGGTGCTCGCCGAGGTGGAAGCCGTGGTCACCCAGCAGGACCACCACCGTGCGATCCCAGAGGCGCAAGCGGTCGAGGGTGTCGATCAGCACGCCGACCTGGGCGTCGATGAAGGAGACGGACGCGTGATAGGCCGCGATGGCCTCGCGGCGGAACTTGGGGTCGTCGATCATGCCCGGCGGCTCGCGGCCGGCCAGGGGCACGCCCGGACGCTCCTGGGGCCGGTTCTTGATGGCGATGGCGGGGATGTCCTCGAGGTCGTCCGCGGGCTCGGGCAGGATCTGCAGCTTCTCCGGCGGGTAAAGGTCGAAGTAGCGCTTGGGCGCCACCCATTTGAGGTGCGGCTTCGAGAAGCCCAGGGCGAGGAAGAACGGCCCGCTCTTGTGCTCCTCGATGAGCTCGGCCACGCGGCGCGCGCGCGCGCCGTCCGGCTCGTGCGCGTCGTCATTGTTGGTCGCGACCCACCACGCGCCCCGCACGGACTCGTCGTCGCGGCGGCCGTCTTCGCTCGGCCGCGCCTTCTCGTCGTCGATGTCCCAGTCGAACTGGTCGGACACCGCGCCTTCGTAGATCTTGCCGATGCGGCCCGCGAAGTAGCCGTGGTCGCGGAAATAGGCCTGCAGCGGCCGTGCGCCCTGGAGGTGCTGGCCGACGGGCGTGAGGTTGTTCCAGACGTCGGTGCGCTCGGGACGCCAGCCGCTGAGCAGCGAACTGCGCGACGGGCTGCACATCGCGACCTGGGCGTAGGCGCGGTCGAAGCGCCGGCCGCGCGCGGCCAGGCGGTCGATGTTGGGCGTGGCCACCTCGTAGCCGTACGCGCCAAGGTGCACGTTGAGGTCGTCGGCGATGATGAAGAGGACGTTCAGGCGGCCACGCGGCGCAGGTCCCGGCGGCGTCGCCGGGGCGGGCGCGTATCGCTCGCGCGCGGCCAGCAGGCGGCGCAGGTCTGCCACCGTCGAAGCGTGATCGGCGCGGCCGGCGAGGTTGGTGAACTCGCGCGGGTCCGCCTCGTGGTCGTACAGCTCCTCGCTGCCGTCCGGCCATTCCGTGTAGCGCCAGCGGGCCGTGCGCAGGCTGCGCCCGATCTGCCCGGCGGCGCGGCCCACCGAAGAGAAGGCGGCCTCGCGGACGGCGGCGCCGGAATCGGCGAGGAGCGGGCCGAGGCTCCGCCCATCGACACCGGCCACCGCGGGCAGACCGCACAGCTCGAGCAGGGTCGGATAGACGTCGACCAGCTCGACGAGGCCGGCGGCCGGCGTGCCCGGCGACGACACCGCCGGGCTCGCGATCAGGAGGGGCACGCGCAGCGTCTCCTCGAAGAGCAGGTCTCCACGGCCGAGCGCGCCGTGAGCGCCCGTGGGGGCGGACGTGTCCCCCACGAGCACGACGACCGTGCGGTCGGAGACTCCGCGGCGGTCCAGCGCGTCGAGCACCGCCCCCACCTGCGCGTCGAGCGCGGTGAGGCGGGTGTCCTGCGCGGCCCGCAGCGCCTGGCGCTCGGAATCGGCGAGGCGGCGCGGGCGGGTGACGCCGTGGGGCCGCGCCATCGGCTCGAGGGGCGCAACCGCGATCGCGGGCAGCTCGGCGCCGGGCTCGCCCGTCGCCGCCCGGCCCGCGGCCACGGGCGGGGCGGAGCCCAGCGACACCGCGACGAAGAAAGGCTCGCGGGCCTGGGTGAGGGCCGCGGCCGCCCGCGTGGCCACGGGCACGCCCGCACGCGGGGCATTCACCGCATCCCACCGGTATTCGCGCTCTCCCGGCCCGTGGAAGACGGGTCCCACGCGCGCGGTGAAGTAACCGCCAGCGTGGAAGTGCTCCTGCAACGGCGTCGCGCCGTCGACGCGGCCGTCCGGCTCGCCCCAGACGCCGGTCTTCTCCGGCCGCCAGCCCGTCATCAGCGAGGTCCGCGAGGCTCCGGCCAGCGGGTAGGTCGTGTAGGCGCCGTCGAAGCGGCGGCCGCGCCGGGCGAGGCGGTCGAGGTTGGGCGTCCGGACGAGGCGCTCACCCGCGCCCCATCCTTCCACCATGATGAGAAGGACGTTCGGCCGCGACGAGGACGACGCGGACAGGCGCGGCTCCTGCGCCCTCGGCCGCACGGGGGCGAACGCGATCAGGGCGGACGCGGCGGAAGCGGCCGCGGCCACGGTCACGACCCTCTTCATCGGCGTCCGTCCCCGGATCCCCAAAGGGTCGATTATACGGGGGGCACCAGATACGCGAACAATCCGGCCTCTCGGCCGAGGAGGCGCACGCCCGGCCGCGCCGCCAGGTCCGCGTCCTCGTGGCCGAGGACGATGCGCGCGTCTTCCGTTCCGTCCGGCGTCCAGTGGCCACCCAGCCGGAATGGGCCGAACGGCCGCACGGCGAAACGCGTGCCCGTCTTGTCGAGGGCGAGCAGCACGCCGAGGACGAGGTCCCGGTCCGTGTGCGGCCCGATCTCGAGGAGAGGGCGCCGGCTGGTGGTCGCGATCCCCGCGTCGATGGCTTCGGCCAGGCGCGCCGCCGAATGCGACTCCTCCGAGGGCACGGGCTCGGGCCCCTGCAGGACCGATCGCGCGAGGGCGAGGTTCCTCCCGCTCACGAGAGCGAGAGCAATGATCCCCACGCTGGCCGCGAGCCGCGGCCGCGTCCATTGCTCGGCCCGCCGGCGCCAGAGAGGACCCAGCGCCGCAGCCAGCGCCGCCACTCCCCCGACGGCCAGCATCGCCATCCAACGCAGGAGGTACGGGAGCAGCGCGCCCGTGACGCGCGCCGCGGACACGATCGCGGCGGCGATGCCGGCGAACGTCACCAGGCTCAGCGCGGCCGGGAACGCCTGGCGGGTGACGCGCGCCGCCCCGTGGGCGACGGCCAACGCCACCACCAGCACCACCAGCAGTCCGGTGGCCACGCCCTCGCGTGCCCCGACCATCCAGCCCACGATGGCCGCGCCGGAGGCGACGACCGCTTCGCCCGCGGAATGACGCTCGTCAGGCAGGGACGAGAACCCGAAGATGTGCGAGAGGTTCCCGCCCTCGGGGCTCAGCTGCTCCAGGAGCGGCGGGGTCCATACGACCGCGACGAGGACGGTGGCCAGGAGCAGGGACCGGTGCGGCGCCGGCCCCGCGGGCGGCAAGCCCGCCGCCCGCCGGACCCATGGCACGTGCAGGAGCGCGGCGGCAAGGCCGATGGCGACGGCGGCAGGCAGTACGCCGAGATGGGTCTGGGCCGCGAACGACGCCGCCAGCACCGCCAGCGGCAGCGCGCGCACGTTGCCGGCGGCCACGGCGGCGAACCCGACGACCGCGACGCCGAAGGGCAGGACGGCGACATTGGGATTCCACGCGGAGAAGAGCCAGGCCGGCCCGCGCCACGACAGGAACAGCGCGAGCATGAGCGCGCCCGCGACCAGCGCCGGCATTCCTCCGTCGCGCCCCAGGCGGCGCAGGATGAACGCGATCGACACGACGTTGACGAGGGCCGCGGTCAGGAGGATGCCCGCGAAGCGCTCGCCGGTGAGGACGTAGAGAGGCACGCTCGCGTAGAAATAGGCGGGGCCCGGGTGGTGGAATCCGAACCGCGAGTAGGGTCCGAGCAGCTGCCGCCCCTGCGCGGCCAGCCGCGTGTACAGCTCCAGCGCCGCGTAGTCCCCGGTGGCGGGGAGGTCCGTCTCCATTCCCCGGCCGGTGAGGGCCGCGCCCAGGAGGAGGAGCACGGGCGCGAGCACGATGAGGGCGACGAGGACGATGGTGGGGCGCGGCGCGGGCGCGGGAGGCGCGGCGTGAATCTCGGAAGCGGTCAGCTGATCGCCAGCATCCGGTCGAGGGCGATACGGGCGTCGGAGGCGATCCGCTCCGGCACCGCCACCACGTTGACCAGCCGTCCGTCCCGGAGGTTCTCGAGGGCCCAGAGCAGGTGCGGAGGGTCGATGCGGAACATCGTGCTGCAGACGCAGAAGCAGTCGTCGAGGCTCACCACCTCGCGCTCGGGCGCGCACTCGCGGGCCAGGCGGTTCACGAGGTTCAGCTCCGTGCCGACGGCCCAGCGCGATCCCTTCGGGCTGGCCTGGACGGTCTTGATGATCCCTTCCGTCGATCCGATCGCATCCGCCTTCTGCGCCACCTCGAACCGGCATTCGGGGTGCACGATGACCTTCACGCCCGGCATCTGGGCACGGCGCTTGTCGACCATGTCCGGCGTGAAGCGGTTGTGCACCGAGCAGTGCCCCTTCCAGAGGAGGATCCGCGCGTCGCGGATCTGCTCGTCGCTCAGGGCGCCGCGGTCTTCGTAGGGATCCCAAAGGTGCATGCGCTCGAGAGGGATGCCCATCCGGAACCCGGTGTTGCGGCCCAGATGCTCGTCCGGGAAGAAGAGGACGCGCGCCTTCTGGCGGAAGGCCCAGTCGAGGACGGCGCGCGCGTTCGAGGAGGTGCAGACCGCGCCCCCGTGTTTCCCCACGAACGCCTTGAGGGAAGCCGTGGAGTTCATGTAGGTCACGGGGAGGACGTCTTCCCCGACGACTTCCGTGACGACGTCCCAGCAGTCCTCGACCTGGTCGGTCTCCGCCATGTCCGCCATCGTGCAGCCGGCGTCGAGGTCGGGCAGCACCACCTTCTGGTGGGGCGCGGACAGGATGTCCGCGGACTCGGCCATGAAGTGGACGCCGCAGAACACGATGAAGTCCGCCTCCGGCCGCGTGGCCGCGAGCTGGGCCAGCTTGAAGGAATCGCCGGTGAAGTCCGCGTAACGGATCACCTCGTCCCGCTGGTAGTGATGCCCCAGGATGACGAGGCGGCTCCCCAGCGCCTCGCGAGCGGCCCGGATGCGTTCCTGGATCTCCGCGGGCGGGGCGGCGGTGACGAGCTCGGGCAGCGCGACCTGGGTCATGCGATCTCCACCTCCGATTCTATCGGCTGATATCATTCGGGCAAGCCGACCGCAGAGCGCGGCGGCGACGCGCAGCGGCGGCGACGCGCGAGGGGGGTTTCAGGGGGGCCGTACCCACACCTCGCGATGGTGGGCACAGTGCGAACACCCGTCTCGAACCATGTGTGAGTCCCCCTCCCTGAGATAAAGAATTGCCTAGCCGGCACTGGCAAATCCCGGAGGGTCTCCGGGTACTTCCGGACGGAACCTGGCGGGTCGGCGAGCACCAGGTCCTCCATCCGCCGACCCTGCGGTACTTCAAGTCGCATCTGACCGCGGACGACGGACTTTTCTTCGTGACCGATGGCGCGCAGCGGATGCCCGTCCAGGTCGAAGGCCCGCCGTTCGAGGTCACGACCCTGGTCCTCGACGAGGCCGCGGGCACGGCCGCGGTAGTGCTGGACGATGGATCGACGGAGCCCGTCAACGACGACGCCCTGGGCATGAACACGGAAACCGGCCGCTTCGAGTGCGCCGTGCGGGGCGGGTCGTTCCGCGCGCGCCTGAGCCGGGCCGCCCATCAGATGCTGCTCGACAACGTGGTGGAGGACGACGGCGCCTTCTTCCTCCGCGCGGGTCCGCGGCGGATCACTCTGCGGACCTGATGCATCTTGGCGCCCACGTCCCCATCACGGGCGGTGTCTTCAACGCTCCCGGCCACGGCCAGGCCATCGGGGCCGAAGCCATCCAGATCTTCACCCGCAACCAGATGCAGTGGGCCTCCCGGCCGCTCGGTCCGGACGAGGCGGCGCGGTTCCGGGAAGCGGTGGCGCAGAGCGGAGTCCGGCGCGTGCTCACCCACGGCTCGTACCTCATGAACCTGGCCAGCCCCAATCCCGAGTTCCTGAAGAAGAGCCGCGACACCCTGGTCACCGAGATCGAGCGCTGCCACCAGCTCGGGATCCCCTACGTGGTGCTCCACCCGGGCGCGCACATGGGGCAGGGCGAGGACGCCGGCCTCTCCGCCATCGCGCGCAGCCTGGACGCCGTCCTCGCGCGTACGGAAGGGCGGGACGTGATGCCGCTGCTCGAGGTCACGGCCGGACAGGGCTCGTGCCTCGGCTACCGCTTCGAGCACCTGGCCTCGATCTTCGACCGCGTGCGCGAGCCCGAGCGCGTCGGGGTGTGCCTCGACACGTGCCATCTCTACGCCGCCGGGTACGACCTGGCCTCGGCCGAGGGATACGAGCGGACGCTGCGCGACTTCGGACGGATCGTCGGGATGCGCAAGCTCAAGGCCATCCACCTGAACGACTCCAAGCGCGAGCGCGGCAGCCGCGTCGACCGTCATGCGCGCGCGGGCGAAGGGGTGATGGGGCTCGAGACGTTCGCGCGCATCGTCAACGACCGGCGCTTCCGCGGCCTGCCCGTGGTCGTGGAGACGCCGGGACCGCTCGCGGAGTGGAAGAAGGAGATCGCGCGGCTGCGCGCGCTCGTGCGCCCGGAGCGCAAGCCGCGCCGCGCGCGCGCTCCGGCGGGCCGGAAGCGGCGATGACCCCGGCCGCGCGTGCGGCCCGGGCGCGGGCGCTCGCCCTCGAAGCGGGCTTCGACCTCGCCGGCGTCGCCTCCGCGGCGGCCCCGCGCGAGCTGGGCTTCTTCCAGGACTGGATCGCCCGCGGGTATGCGGGCGAGATGGCCTACCTCACGTCGCAGCGTGAGCGGCGGGCCGACCTGCGCACGGCGTTCCCCTGGGCACGCTCGGTCGTGTGCGTGGGGCTGCAATACGACACGGCGGGTCCCTATTCGACGGCGGCCGCGCCCGATCGGGGCTGGATCGCGCGCTACGCATGGGGCGACGACTACCACGACGTCGTGAAGGCGCGCCTCGAGGACCTGCGCGCCCGCCTCCTGGCGGAGCTCGGGCCCATGGAGTCACGCGTGTACGTGGACACGGGCCCCATCGTGGAGCGCGCGTACGCGGCGGCGGCGGGCCTCGGCGCCTGGGGCAAGAACACCTGCCTCCTGCATCCCGAGCACGGCTCCTGGTTCTTCCTGGGTGAGGTGGTCACCGACCTCGACCTGGAGGCGGACGTGCCCCGGAACGACATGTGCGGGTCCTGTACCGCCTGCCTGGAAGCCTGCCCCACGGACGCGTTCGTCGAGCCCTACGTGCTCGACGCGACGCGCTGCATCAGCTACCTCACGATCGAGGTCAAGGGCGCGATCCCGGAGGACCACCGCGGCGGGGTGGGGCGGCACGTGTTCGGCTGTGACATCTGCCAGGACGTCTGTCCCTGGAACCGCAAGCGGCGCGAGGAAGGCGAACCCGATTTCGCGGCACGCGAGGGGCTGGTGGCCCCGGAGCTCGACCGCCTGGCCGCCCTCGACGAAGAGGGCTTCCGCGCGCTGTTCCGGAAGAGCCCGGTCAAGCGGGCCAAACGGCGGGGCCTGCTGCGCAACGTATGCGTCGCCCTCGGCAACTCCGGGGATCCGTCACGCCGCCCCCTGCTGGAGAAGCTGCTCGCGGACGAAGATCCGCTCGTCCGCGAGCATGCGAGGTGGGGACTCGATCGTCTCGACGGCGCGGCGTCCTAGAGGGCGACGCGGTCCTTCACGCGGACCGTCCAGTTCGACCCCGCCGGGATCTCGACGTCCTTGCCGCGGGTGGCGAGCACGGCGCCCGTCCCGCCCAGGACTCCGACCACGGCGCCCTTCTTCGCGCCGCTGCCGCCGCCCAGGATGCCGCCCACGATCGCGCCGCCGACCGTGCTGCCGCCGATGATGGCGGCGTCGCGGCCGTGGCTGTCGGGGCCCTCGACGTCGATGGCCGTCGTGTCGAGCCGGTGCTCGACGCCGCGCACGACGATGCGGTCGAAGTCCACCGCGAGGCGCGACTTCCCCTTCACGCGGCCGGCAGCGTCCGCGTGGTACACGCGGCCCTTGAGAACGGTGCCTCCGGGCAGCACGATGCGGCCGTCGGGAGCGGTGGCCCGCGCGACGCGCGCGGTCACGGCATCGCCGACATGCGACGTCGCAGACGAGAGGCCGCCCTCGAGCACGAGCTGAAGCTCGGTGCCCGCGGGGAGGCTGATCTGATCACGATTGGGCTCGGGCGCCATCGTGGGCTCGGCCTCCGCCCGGCGAGGCGGATTGGCTGGGATGTCGATCGGCTCCGCCGCCGGGACGCGGTCCACGCGATCGCTGTGGGTGCCGGCCGGGCGCGCCGCCGTCGTCTCGCGCGGTGCGGACGCGGTGTGCGAACGCGTGCCTCGCGGCGCGGTCGTCTCGCGCTCGCGGGCCGGGGCGGGGGCGGCGGGGGCGATGGTGTACGGCGCCGCTTCCGGGGCCTGCCCCGTGGGCGGGGCGGGCGCGAGCGTCGTCTCGCTGGCGGGCGCGGTCGTGGATGGGGGGGCCGCCGCCGGCTCGGGCGCGCGCTGGCATGCGGCCACCGCGGCGGTGAGCGACACGGCGATGAGGACTCTCGAGCGAATCATGGCGCCTCCTGCTTTACTCCGGAGGAGTGCAATGCAAGCGTCGTGCCCCAGAGCCGCGGCCCCCGCCAAGTGCCTGCGCCGGCGCGAGTTCTCCCCCCGATCCGCCACCGGCAGTGTGGAGGATCACCCGCGCGAAGGGCCCGCAGTGTCCTCTCGGCGCAACGCGGCTTCCGCGATGAGACGGTTGTTGTCTCCGAGGACGCGCCACTCGCGCTGCAGCGTGAACGCGCAGGTGAGCAGCGTGACCCAGGCCAGCACTTCGTGGACGCGGGCCGGGATGGCTCGGGTGTGCGCGGCCGCGCCCATGATGAAGTTGGCGAGGACGAGCAGCAGGGCGAAGGTCATGGCCGGGAAGACCTGGGACTTCATCTTGATGGTCCGCCGACGGAAGGAGTCGCCCCAGCCGCGCTCCTTCTCCATGTCCTTCATCTCCACGCCCGTGGCGATGAGGAAGAACATGATGAACGAATGGGCCATGACGAGCAGCGTCGTGCTGAGCAGGGCGAGAAGGAAATGCGCCTTGAGGTGGGTGACCTGCGCCGGGACCTGGTAGCCGATCAGGATCGAGGCGAGCAGCGACACCGTCCCGGCCAGCGCGAACGCAAGGAGGGCGATGGCCATCAGCTCAAGCCCTCACCGAGGGCTCACGCGGCAGTCAGCCGGGGCGGCGCGCGGGCACGCTCGCGTCCGCTTCCGTGAAGAGGGGACCCGCCATCCCGATCTCGCGCGCCATCGCTTCCAGCTCGTCGCGCTTGAAGCCTTCGCACGTGCGCGCGATGAGGCCGTTCGTGCCGACCAGCATCACGGTGGGCACGCTGCGCAGCCCCATCTCCGCCGCCACCGGATACGGATCGGCCTCCAGCCACACGGGAAGGTCGAGCTCCAGGTCGCGGCGCAGGGCACGCGCCGACTCTGCGTCGTCCTGGAGGATGGCGATGACCGAGGTCTCGGGCGGCCGCCGGCGGTGGATCCGGTCCACGAAGGGCAGCGCCATGCGCGTGGTCACGCAGTCGCGGTGGCCGAACACGAACAGCGCGGGCCGCGTGGCCCAGGCCGCCACGAACGCGCGCTCGGCCCCTTCCAGGTCGGGCAGGGACAGGTGCGGGAAGGGGTGCGGCGGCTGGAACTTCAGGGACACGTCAGGCCGCCACGAACTCGGCGCGCACCGCGCGCGGGATCACGCCCGCCGCGTGCCCGCGGTCGAGCAGCTCCTGGACGGCCAGGCGGCCGCGGTCGCCGATGTCCACGGTCATGTCGTTGACCCACATCCCGACGAACCGGTCGGCGATGCGAGGGTCCATGCCGCGCGCGAAGCTCATCGCGTAGGCGAGGGCGTCGGCGCGGTGGGCAAGGGAGTAGCGCACGGTCTCGCGCACGATGCGCGTGAGGCGGCGCATGAGGTCCTCGCCCAGGTCGCGGCGCACGGCGTTGGCCCCCAGGGGCAGGGGAAGGCCCGTCTGTTCCTTCCACCATGCGCCGAGATCCACGACCTTGTGCAGCCCATGGCCGCCGTAGGTGAGCTGTCCCTCGTGGATGATCAGGCCCACGTCCGCGCGGCCCTCGTTCACTTCCTCCAGGATCTGGTCGAACGGCACCACCCGCGTCTCCGCTTCCGGCGCGAAGAGTCGCAGGGCGAGGTAGGCCGTGGTCAGCGTGCCGGGCACGGCCACCGTCCGCCCCGCGATGTCCGCCGCCGACAGCGGCTCGCGCGCCACCAGCAGCGGGCCATAGCCGTCGCCGATGCTGCCCCCGCAAGGCATGAGGGCGTAGTGGTCGGCCACGTGCGGCCAGGCGTGGAAGGAGATCGCCGTGACCTCGTGGACGCCGACCCGCGCCTCCTCGTTGAGGGTCTGGATGTCCTTCAGGACGTGCGTGATCTCGAGCTCCCCGGTCGGGACGTGGCCGGAGGCGAGGCCGTAGAACATGAACGCGTCGTCGCTGTCGGGGCTGTGGGCCAGGGACACCTTCACGGACGCACCTCCGCGGCGAGATCCGCGGCCGAGCGCGCGAGCGTTCGCATCAGCTTGGGGGCCCACTCCGAAGGAGGCCGCGTGACATCCGCGACGATGGGCTCGGGGCCGCCCCGCCCGCGCAGCGCGTCGACGACTTCGGGCGAGGGCGGGCGCGTCTCCGAAGCCGGGCAGTTCACCACCACGAGGTCGGCGCGCGCGACGCAGGTGGCGGTGGTCGTCTTCCACCTGTCGGGGGAGAGCCAGGGATGGGCGACGAACACCTGCAGATCCGGCCGGGCCACGGTCACGATGGTCGAACCCTCCATGATCACGACGTCCGCGCCGGCCAGGCGCTTCAACACCGCCGCCCAGGCCGGGGCCACGGACGAGGCGCGCGCGATGGCCCACACGACACGCGATGCTCCCGCCTCGCGGAGCCGCGCCGTATCGGTGCCCGCCTCCTCCAGGATCGCGGGGTCGTCCACGATCCGAAAGGGGACGTCGATGTCGCACACCACGCAGGGAGTGCCGCGCGGACAGCGCTCGAACACGTCTTCGGTGGTGGTGAACTTGACGGCGGCCCCCCGTCCCGCGGGCAGCGCGCGCAGGAACGAAACCGCGGCCGCGGTCTTGCCCGATCGGCTGCAGGCGCCGGAAATGGAGAGGAGCATCACGAGTGGTCTCGCTGCGATCTTATATGAGGAACCTGCTAGACTTCGCGCCGTGAAGCGGACCCCGACCCCGGCCACCCTGGCCGCCCTGGCCCTCGCGTGGCCACTCGGTGCCTGCGCCACCGGCGGCGGCGTGAGGGTCGACCTGGAGCCGGCGCGTACCGCGGTGGCGGAGGCGCGCCAGGCCGAGGCGCCCACCCGCTCGGCCGAGGCGTTCACGCGCGCCGAGAAGCACCTCCAGGAAGCGGAGGCGCTGGAGAGCGGCCGCAGCGGAAAACGCGACCGCCGCGGAGCACAGCGAGCCGCCGATCTGGCCCTCACGGAAGCGCACTGCGCGACGGCGCTGGCCCGCGCCCTGCACCAGACCGAGCAGACGACCACCAAGGCGGCGGCCCAGGTGGCGGCGAGCACGGCCGAGATGGACCGGCTGAGCGCGCGCATCAAGAAGATGGAGGACGACCAGCACCGGCTCGAGGAGCGGATCGCGGTCCTCACCCGCGACCTGGACGTCACGGAGACGGAGCTCATCCGGACCAAGGCGCGGCTGAAGGGGAACGAGACCAAGGCGGAAGCCTCGGCCGCCATCGCCGAGGCGCGCATCCTGGCCGGCCGCCTGTCCGAGGACAAGACGCAGGCCTCGGTGCTCGCGCGCAGCGAGGAGTCGCTGGCCAAGGCCGAGGAGCAGCTCAGCGAGGGGAACTTCGGCGCCGCGCTCTTCTTCGCGTCCAAGGCCCAGGACCTGGTGGCACGCGTGAAGCAGGGCGAAGGCGCGGGCCAGCCCGCCGATCCCGCGGCCGCGCCCACACCGGCCATTCCCTCCCTGTCGAGCTACGCCGTGCGCGCCGTCGCCCGCCTCCGCAAGGGCCCGAACCTCTCCGAGGGCGTCATCGGCCGCCTGCCGGCGGGGACCCAGGTCATGGGCGAAGCGGTGAGCGGCGAGTGGGTGAAGGTGACGTACCAGGGCGTCAGCGGCTGGGTGCACTCCTCGCTCCTGCAGTAATGCGCGCGGGATCGCTCCGCGCCGCCGCCCTCTACACCGGGCTGACCGTACTCCTCACGTACCCGCTGGCCTTCCGCCTGCACCTCATGGACGCGGGCGACTCCGCGTTCTTCGCCTGGGCGATCGGCTGGGAGCGCCATGCCCTCTTCCACGCCCCGAGCCTCCTGCCCCACGGCAACATGTTCTTCCCCCTTCGCTACACCCTGGGGATGGACGAGCCCGTGCTCGGCACCACCCTGCTCGTGCTCCCGCTCGCCCTCTTCACGGACGACGCCGTCGTCCTCTACAACGTCGCGCGGCTCCTCACCTTCGCGCTGAGCGCGCTCACCGCCTACCTCCTCGCGCGTCACCTGGGCGCATCCGAAGGCCCGTCCCTGCTCGCGGGAGCCGCCTTCGCCTTCTCACCCGTGCGCGTGGACCAGATCGCGCACCTCAGCACCCTGGGCACGCAGTGGCTTCCGCTCGTCGTCCTGTTCGCGTTCCGGTTCTTCCGCGAAGGCCGCGCGCGCGACGCGCTGGCCGCGGGCGCCCTCTTCGCGCTGGAGGCGTACGCCTGCGGATACCACGGCGTGATCGGACTCCTCGTGCTGCCCCTCTCCTTCCTGCCGCTGCTGTGGGGACGCTGGTCCCGCTTGCCCCTGGCCGTGGCCGGCACGGGCGTGGCCGCCGCCGCCCTCCTTCCTCTCTACCTCCTGCATCGCGCGGCGCTGGAGCCGCTCGGTTACGTGCGGGGGACGGAGGAGACGGCGGTGTTCTCCGCCGCCCTGGAGTCGTTCCTGGCCACGAGCAGCTGGAACCACGTCTGGGGCGAAGTCACCGCCCCCTTCCGCACGACGTATTCGAACAACCTCTTCCCCGGGCTGGCCCTGCCCCTGCTCGCGCTGGCCGGCGTAGTCGCGCTGTGGCGGACGGGAAGGAGGCCGAGCCGCGAAGCCTGGGCCCTCGTGGCCATGGCCCTGGCCACCGTCGCCGTCGCCCTCGGCCCCGAGGTCCGCTTCCTGGGCCGCGACCTGTTCCCGGGGCCTTTCGCGCTCGCACGCGAGCTGCCGCTGTTCCGCATGATCCGAGTTCCCAGCCGCGCCGGGATCTTCCTCGTCCTGCCCCTGGCCATGCTGGCCGCGAAGGCCCTGACCGCATGGCGGCCGCGGCCGGTGATCCTGGGGGCCGTGGCCGCGCTCGCCATCCTGGAGACCGCCATCGCGCCGATCCCCATGCCCGGATGGGCACAGGTGGTCGATACGCGGCGGCCGCCGCCGCCCGTCTACGACTGGCTGGCCGCGCAGCCGGAGGCGGTGATCGCCGAGCTGCCCATGCTCGACATCCGGGGCATCTTCGAGCATCCCGCGTACCACGAGAGCATCTACCTCGTGCAGTCCACGCGCGGGCATTGGAAGACGCTGGCCAACGGCTACGCGGGCATCGAGCCCACGCCGTACGTGGCCCTGCGCAACGCCGTGCGCACGTTCCCTTCCGCGATCGCGCTCGACGCGCTCCGGGGCCACGGCGTCCGCTACGTCGTCCTGCATCGCGGCGGCTACGGGCCGAACAAGTGGGGCCGCATCGAGCGCGACCTGCCCGCCTTCGCGGGCGAGCTGCGCGAGGTGGCCCGGTTCGAGGACGGCGCCGACCGCGTGTTCGCGCTGGAGCCGCCGCCCGTCGCTCGAGACCCGTGATGCGCACGCGAGGCGCGCTCATCCTGGTGCTGGCCGCGGCCCTGGTCCTCGGCGCCTGGGGGCTGCGCTGGGGATTGCCCAGCGAGTTCGGCTGGGCCCCGGACGAGGTGCTGCCCGCGGAGGTGGACGCCGCGGTGGCGCAGCGATTCGCGCACGGATGGCATGGCAAGTATCCGCCGCTGCATTTCGTTCTGCTCGCGGCCGCGAGCGTTCCCGCTCGCCTGGCCGGCCACGTCGCGGGATGGGACCCGGCGCGCGTCCACGACGCACGGATGACCTCCGGCCGCGTGCTCAGCCTCGCCCTGTCGCTGGGCCTCCTCCTCGTCGTCTACCGCTGCGGACGCGAGGCCGGCGACGCACGGGCGGGCGTCCTCGCCGCGGCCCTCCTCGCCCTGAGCGTGCCCTTCCCGTATTACGCGAAGACGGCGAACCTCGACGTTCCCTACCTGTTCTGGTTCGCCCTGTCCGTCTTGTTCTTCCTGCGCGCGTTGCGCCGCGGGCGAGCGGCCGACTTCGGCTTCTTCGCGCTCGCCGCCGCCGCCGCCGTGGCCACCAAGGACCAGGCCTTCGCGCTCTACGTCCTCACCGTGCCGTTCCTGGTGTGGGAGATCGTCCGCCGGCGGCGCGCGGAAGGACCGAATTCGTCCGTCTGGGCCGACCGGCGGCTGGCCCTGCTGCTCGCCGGGGGCGCCATCGCCTTTGCCGTGCTCGGCGGGGCGCTCTTCAATCCCGGGGGATGGATCGCCCACGTGCGGCTCATCGCCGGGCCCGCCAGCACCGCGTTCCGCATGTTCGACCAGGGCCTCTCCGGGCACATCGCGCTCCTGGCGCAGACCGCCCGCCATCTCGCGTTCGTGATGGGCGGACCTTCGCTCCTGGCCGCGCTGGCCGGCCTCGTCTTCGCCTGGCAAGACCGTGCGCATCAACGCGCGCTCCTGGCCACGCTCGTCCCGGCCGTCTCGTACGTCGCGTTCTTCCCTCTCGTAGTGCTCTACGTGTACGACCGTTTCCTGCTGCCCGTCGCCCTGGTCCTGGCGCTCTTCGGCGGCCTCGCGCTGGCGCGGGCGACGCGCGCACGCTCGTGGGCGGCCAAGGCCGCGGTCGCGGGCGTGCTCGCCCTCTCCCTGGCCCGCGCCGCGTCCGTGGACATCCTGATGGCGCGCGATTCGCGCTACGCGGTGGAGGACTGGCTGCGACGGGAAGTCGGACCGGGGCCCCTGGTCGCCGCCGTCGGACCTCTCGAGTACCTGCCTCGCCTCGACGGCCTCCACTGGCGGCGCCTCGGACCCGCGGCCGTCCGCCTGGCCCAGGTCAGTCCGGACGTGGTGGTCGTCAACGCGGACTACGCACGGCGGGCGGACGAGGGGACGGGCGAGCGCGCGTTCTACTCGGCGCTGGACGACGGGTCTCTGGGATACGACGTCGCGTGGCGCCATCGCGCGCGTCCTCGCGTCGCCCTGGACACGGACGCGTTGCGCCGTGATGGACCCGGCCGCATCTGGTCGAACCTGGACAAGGTCGACCCGGAGATCGTGGTCTACCGAAGGCGCTAGCCGGCAGCTCCGGTTTCAGGCTGGGGCGTACCCGCGCTGGTGACCTCGACGCGATCGCGGCCCTTGGCCTTGGCCGCGTAGAGCGCGGCGTCCGCCCGCTCCATCAGCGTGCTGGCCGTGCGCGCGTCGTCGGGGAACGTGGCCACCCCGATGGACACGGTGAGCGGTCCCCCGAAACGGCCGGAGCGCGGCGTGTTGGCGCGGATGGCGTTGCGCAGCTTCTCCGCCACCTCCGCGGCCTGGGGGCGAGGGCAGGCGGGCAGGAGCACCGCCAGCTCCTCGCCGCCGTAGCGGAAGGCCATGTCGCTGGAGCGGATCCCCTTGGTCACCTGGGCCGCCACCCGCCGCAGGGCGGCGTCGCCTTCGGGGTGGCCGAAGCGGTCGTTGTACTGCTTGAAGTGGTCGATGTCGATGATGAGCAGCGAGAGCACGCGCCCCTGCTGCTCGGCGCGCCGCACTTCGCTCTCGAAGGTGTCCTGGAAATGGCGGCGGTTGAAGAGGCTGGTGAGGCCGTCCGTGATGGCCAGGGTCTCCAGGGTGCGGTTGGCGTCGCGCAGGCCGGCGTTGACGTGGGCCAGCTCGTCGCGCGCCTTCTCCAGGCTCTCGCGGCCCTCGCGGATGCGCTGGGCCATGTCGTTGAACGCGCGCGTGAGGTCCGCGATCTCGTCGCTGCCGCGCACGGGCAGGTAGATGTCGAGATCGCCGCCGGCCACGCGCTTGGCCCCTTCGGAGAGGAGGAGGATCGGCCGCAGCAGCTCGCGCGCGCCCACGAAGTTGAGGATCGCGATCATCAGGACGGCGGCGACCCCGGTCAGGATGAGGCCGCGGCGCGATTCCTGGAGGGTCTGGAAGGCGCGCGCGCTGGGCACGGTGGCGACCAGCCGGCCGGGGTACGGTCCCGCGAGGTTGCGGAGGCCGAACACGCTGGGCCCGAGGTCCGGGAGCGCGCCCTGGAACACGACGCCCCCGCCGCCCGCGGAAGCCGTGCCCTCGGGAATCGGGAACGTCCGCGTGCCCGCGTCGTCCACGACCTTGCCCGCGCGGGCGAGGATGTGTCCCTCCGCGTCGAGGAGCCAGGGGGCGGGGGCGAGATCGGTGGCGTCCTCCGCCAGCATGGACTCCATCTCGCGCAGGTCGAGCCGCTCCACGAAGTACCCGAGCGCGCGGCCGCGCCGCTCGGAGGAGCCGGGAGGCGGAATCGGACGCAGGAGGAGCTGGGTCGGGCGGCCGAGGAGCTGCGACTTGCGCAGGGGGCTCACGAGGACGCCGTCGAAGGAGACCTCGCCCTGCACGAGCGGGCGCGCCCAGTCCTCGAGCTGCTCCTCGCGCGTGCCCGTGAGCACGCGCCCCTGGCCGTCGACGATGAACAGCGATTCGTAGACGCGGTAGTGCCCGAGCAGCGACCCGAGGTACGACTTCAGGTCGCGGGCGGCGCGCGACTCCGGCGAATCCTTCGCGAAGGCGTCGAGGCCTTCGTAGACGACGAAAGACGCCGACCAGCGCGTGGCCTCCTGCGCGCGGTCGCGCATCCAGTCGTCGAAGGCCGACTGCTTGCGGAGGAGATGGCTGGAGAGGCCGTCTTCGACCTTCTCGCGCAGCACTTCGCGGTTGCGGCGCATCAGGAAGAGGCCGAGGGTCAGCACCGGCACCGTCACGCAGAGGAGCACGACGGCGAGCAGCTTCGTCTGCACGCCGAGACGGAAGGTCCGCGGAACGGCGGAGGGCTCGGCCACGACCCTCTCTTTCCCGGGGAATCCCCGCGAACGCGCGATGATACACTCTCCTTCCCCAGGATGCGCGCGCGGAAAAAGCCGGCGTGAGCGAGGAGGCGATCCGTCTCTCCGGCGTGAACAAGGCCTTCTCCGGCCACCAGGCCGTGCAGGACCTGTCCCTGTCCGTGCCGCGCGGCGTCGCCTTCGGCCTCCTCGGGCCCAACGGCGCGGGCAAGACCACGACGCTGCGCATGATCCTGAACGTGCTCGGCCCGGACTCCGGCGCCATCGAGATCCTCGGCCGGCCCGCCAGCCAGGAGACGCGCGACCGCATCGGGTACATGCCGGAAGAGCGCGGGCTCTACCCGCGCATGGTGGTGGAAGAGCAGCTGCTCTTCTTCGCCGAGATCAAGGGCGTGCCACGCAAGGAGGCGGCCCGCCGCCTCGCGCCCTGGCTCGAGCGGCTGGGCCTCACCGCGTGGCGGCACCGCAAGCTCAACGAGCTCAGCAAGGGGATGCAGCAGAAGGCGCAATTCATCGCGACCGTGCTGCACGAGCCGGAGATCCTCATCCTGGACGAGCCCCTCTCCGGGCTCGATCCCGTGGGCGTCAACGTGATGCGCGACGTGTTCGTGGACCTGAGGCGCCAGGGGAAGACGGTCGTTCTCTCCAGCCATCAGATGGAGACGGTGGAGCGCCTGTGCGACGCCATCGCGCTGATCCACCGCGGGCGCAAGGTACTGGACGGACCGGTGAGCGAGGTCCGGAGCCGCCACGGCAAGAACACGCTCGTCCTCTCGTATGAGGGCGACGGCGCCTTCCTGGCCGGCCTGCCCGGCGTGCTCAAGGTGAACGACTTCGGCCGCTACGTGGAGATCAAGATGGCCGAAGGCGCGGATCCGCAGGCCATCCTGCGGGAGGCGGCCGCGCGCATCCGGGTGAGCCGGTTCGAGGTGGTCGAGCCCAGCCTGCACGACATCTTCGTCGAGCAGGTGACGGCGGGCGGCGAGGCGGCGGCGTGAAGCGGCTCCTCACCATCGTCCGGCGCGAGTACCTCGAGCGCGTGCGCTCGAAGGCGTTCCTCTTGAGCACGTTCCTGGCCCCGATCCTGGTGTTGGGGCTCACGTTGGTGCCGAGCATGCTGATGGAGCGCCAGCGCGGCAAGGCCTTGCGCATCGCCGTCGTCGATGCCACCGGCGCCCTGGGCAGCGGCGTGGAGGAGGAGCTGCGGCGGCAGCGCGTGGCGGGCGAGCCACGCTTCGCGGTGACGCCGGTGGCGGAGGACGGCGCGGAGGCGGCGCGTCTCGCCGCCCGCCGCGGCGTGGTGGATGGGCGCCTCGACGGGTACCTCTACCTGGCCCCGGACGCCCTGCTCACCTCGAAGGCGGAGTACTTCGGCAAGAACGTCAGCAACGTGATGGACCTGCGCCTCGTCGAGCAATCGGCGGAGAGCGCTCTCATGCAGCATCGCCTGGCCCGGGAGGGACTCGACGGCGCGCGCGTGAAGGCGGTCACGCGCAAGCTCGACCTGCGCACGGTGCGCCTCACCGCCAGCGGCGAGAGGGAGGACCGCGGGGCCAGCTTCTTCCTCGCCTTGATGCTCCTCACCCTGCTCTACATGACCGTCCCCATGTGGGGCGCGGCCATCATGAACGGCGTCATCGAGGAGAAGAGCAATCGGGTGGTCGAGGTGATCGTGTCCTCGATCCCGACCTCCTACCTGTTCGCGGGCAAGCTGCTGGGAGTGGGAGGAGCGGGCCTCACCCAGGTCTCGGTCTGGATGCTGACCATGGCCGCCTTCGGCGCCTACGGAGCGGCCGCGGCCGGTGGAATGCCCATGCCCGAGCTTTCACCCCTGCTCCTGGGCTCCTTCGTCGTCTTCTTCCTGCTCGGCTACTTCCTCTACGGCGCGCTGTACGCGGGCGTCGGCTCCGCGGTCAACACGCAGCAGGAGGCCCAGAGCCTCGCCTTCCCGGTGATGATGCCGCTCGTGCTCGGTTTCGTGTTCTTCCCGGCCGTTCTCGGGAGCCCGGACAGCCCCTTCTCGGTGACCCTCTCCCTCATCCCCTTCTTCACGCCGATGCTGATGTTCCTGCGCATCACCGCCGTCACGCCGCCGATGTGGCAGATCGCGCTTTCCATCGTCCTGACCCTGGCCACCGTGATCGGGGTGACCTGGGCGGCCTCGCGCGTGTACCGCGTGGGCATCCTCATGTACGGCAAGCGGCCGACGTTCCCCGAGATGCTGAGGTGGATCAGGGAGTCAGGTGGCTAGGTCGCAACGGAAATCGATCGGCCTGGGTGAGCAGATAGAGGTTGGGGTCAGGTCGGCGGCCATCAGACAACGGCAACATCACTTCGCATAGTCCCTCCATATCCAGCGCAGCGCGTCGGGAAGCAGCGCGCCTCCATGCTTGTGGGTGTGCGCCCCGTCTCCGAACTCGAATCGATAGTCGTACCCACGGAACTTCAATGACGCCGCCATCGCCTGGTTGGCCAGCGGCCAGTTGCCCCAGCGGTTGTCGAGATCGTTCGAGCCGTCCTGCAGGAACACCCGGATCGGCCGCTTGGCCAGCTGGCGCACGAGCGTCGGATAGACGTGGCCGCCGCGGATGCTGACGAAGCTGCCGATGTGGCTGATGACCTTGCGGAAGTAGTCCGGCCGCTCCCAGGCCGCGGTGAAGGCGCAGATGCCGCCGGAGCTCGCGCCGCAGATCGCGTGCCCCTCCGGATCGGGCGTGATCTTGTACTTCTTCGCGACCTCCGGGATCAGCTCGTCGATGAGGAACTGCGCGTATTGGTCGCCGAGCGCGTCGTATTCGTTCGGACGGTTGCTCTCGCGCCAGCGCTCCGGCCACTGCTCGGAGTTGTGGCCGGGGTTCACGAAGAGCGCGATGGTGACGGGCATCTGGCCCTTGGAGATCAGGTTGTCGAAGACGACGGGAACGCGGTACTCCTCTTCCGTGTTCACGTATTTGTGCCCGTCCTGGAAGACCATCAACGCCGCCGGCTTGCTCGCGTCGTATTGCGCGGGGACGTAGATCCAGTACTGCCGGAACGTGTTCGTGAAGACCTGGCTCTTCCAGACGAAGGGGCCCTCGACGCGTCCCTTGGGCACACCCGCCTGGGACTGGGAATCGGGGCCGAGCGTGTAGTCGTCGGAGGCCAGCGAAGGCCGCACCACGGCGAGCAGGCACAGCAGCGGCAGCAAGGCGCGCGATCTCATGACGTCCCCCTTTCGCGGCGGGAGCATAGCGGCAACGAGAAAGGGATGGGAGGGACGGCTGGAAGTAAGCGGTTTCAACGGAAAAGGGAAGAGAGGCTTGACTCCCCTACCACCGCCGTCAAAATCAAACGGATGCGACGGCCCCGACGAGCCCGGTGGGCGAGGCTGGCCCTGCCCCTCCTCTTCGCAGGGGGCAGCGCGCTCGCCGCGGACATCGCTCCCTCCGTTCCCGACAACGCCACCCCTTTCATCGCCACCAACTGCCGCGGCTGCCATAACTCCATCCTCAAGAACGCGGGCCTCAACTTCGACGCCCATCCCTTGCCCGCATCGCTCGAGAGCTCTCCCGAGATCTGGGAGAAGGTCGTCGAGAAGCTCCAGACCCGCCAGATGCCGCCGCCGCCCCTGCCGCGGCCCGACCCCGTGCAGACGGACGCGGTGGTGCGCTGGCTGGAGGGCGAGCTGCAGGCGCAGGAAGCACGACGGCCGCCCAACCCCGGACGCGTGACCGCCCGCCGCCTGAACCGCACCGAATACGACAACACGGTCCGCGATCTCCTCGGCGTGAACCTGCGGCCCGGCGACGCCTTCCCCCACGACGACGCGGGCTACGGCTTCGACAACATCGGCGACGTGCTCTCCGTCTCGCCCGTGCTCCTCGAGAAGTACCTGAAGGCGGCGGAGACCGTCTCCCGCGCCGCTCTCTTCGGCCCCGACCCTCTCAAGCCGACCCTCACCCGCCTGCAGCCCATGGGGGCCAAGATCGAGCCCAGCACCACGCCTCTCACCGATTACGACGAGAGCGGGCTCAGCCTTCCCAACGCGCTGCACGTCCTGCATCGCTTCCCGGTGGACGCGGAATACCTGTTCCGCATCGTGCCCTCGGGCTCGCGCCCGGCGGGGTCGGAGCCCATTCGCATCGCGGTCTTCCTCGACGGCGCGCAGATGCAGGTGGTTGAGGTCGACCCGGGCGAGGGACCCTCTTCGAGCTCCTTCCAGCAGGACCTCACGGGCAAGACCCGCGAGTTCCGCGCCCGCGTCCCGGCCGGGGAACATTGGATCGCGGCCTCCGTGCTCCGCCTGTACGAGGGACTGCCCGCGAGCTACGGCGGGCCCCGCCCCTCGCGTCTTCCCGCGCCGGCGCCGCCTCCGTTCCGTCCCCCGGAGAACGCGACGCCGGAGAAGCTGGCGGAAGCGCGCCAGCGCTACGAGGGCCGGCTCACCCAGAAGTGGCCGGTCAACGAGCCGCGCGTCCGGCACATCGAGCTGATCGGTCCCTACGCGGCCGCGGAAGGCCCCTCGAGCGCCAGCCTGCGCAAGGTCTACGCCTGCGGCCATCTGACGGGCGGGCACGGCCCGCAGTGCCCGCGCGTGATCGTGACCGACCTCGCGCGGCGCGCCTACCGCCGTCCGGTCACGAGCGCCGACGTGGATCCGCTCCTCGCGCTGGCCGCGAAGAGCCTCGAGCGGGGCGAGCCGTTCGAGCGGGGCATCGCTCTCGCCCTGCGCGCGATCCTCGTCTCGCCCGATTTCCTGTTCCGGATCGAGACGGCGCCGGAGGCCGCCTCCGCCGACGGCGTCGAGCGCATCCGGCCGCACGAGCTGGCCTCGCGCCTCTCGTATTTCCTCTGGGCCAGCATGCCGGACGAGGAGCTGTCCCGGTGCGCGGACGACGGGACGCTCGCGGACCCGGCGGTGCTCGCCGCCCAGGTCCGCCGCATGCTGAAGGACCGCAAGTCGAAGGCGCTGGTCGAAGCCTTCGGCGGGCAGTGGCTGCAGTTCCGGGCCCTGGAGTCGGTGGCCCCGGACCGCGAGCGCTTCCCCGTCTTCGAGAACAACCTCCGCTACTCCATGCGGCGGGAGAGCGAGCTGTTCCTCGAGAGCGTGATCCGTGAGGACCGCAGCGTCCTGGACCTGCTCGACGCCAAGTACTCGTTCCTGAACGAGAGGCTGGCCCGCCACTACGGGATCCCCGGCGTGAAAGGCCAGGAGTTCCGCCGCGTGGACCTCACGGGCACGCCACGCGGAGGCGTCCTCACCCAGGGCAGCGTGCTCACCGTCTCGTCGTATTCGACGCGCACCTCGCCCGTCCTGCGCGGCAAGTGGGTCCTCGACAACCTGCTGGCCGCGCCGCCTCCGGATCCGCCCGCGGGAGTCCCGCGCCTGGACGAGTCCAAGGTCGGCGTCGAGCGCTCGATCCGCGATCAGATGGAGGCCCATCGCGCGAACGTGACCTGCGCGGCCTGCCACGTGCGCATGGACCCGCTGGGCTTCGGCCTCGAGAACTTCGACGCCACCGGCGCCTGGCGGACGGTGGACGGCAAGTTCCCGGTGGACGCTTCCGGCGCCCTCCCCGACGGCCGGAAGTTCACCGGCCCCCAGGAGCTGGAAGCGGTCCTGCGCCAGGACGGCGACGCCTTCACGCGCGCGCTCACCGAGAAGCTGCTGACCTACGCCCTCGGCCGCGGGCTGGAGCGCTACGATCGGCGCACGGTGAAGGCCATCGCGCAGCGCGTCGCGGAGAGCGACTATCGCTTCTCGGCCCTGGTCATGGAGATTGCGCAGAGCCTGCCCTTCCGCATGCGCAAGGGCGACGGAGGGGCGTCATGAACCCGATCTTCCGGCGGCACCTCGCGCGGCGCACGTTCCTGCGCGGCGCGGGCGCCACCCTGGCCCTGCCCTTCCTGGACGCGATGCGCCCGGCCTTCGCGCGGGCCGCGTCCGTGGCCCCGCCCGTGCGCCTGTCGTTTGCCTACGTGCCGAACGGCATCATCATGCCGGACTGGAAGCCGGCGGAGGAAGGGAGCGCGTACACGTTCACGCGCATCCTCAAGCCGCTCGAGCCGCTGCGCGAAGACGTCCTCGTCCTGAGCGGCCTCGCCCACAACAACGCGAACGAGCTCGGCGACGGTCCCGGCGACCACGCGCGCGCCGCCGCCTGCTTCCTGACCGGTGTCCACCCGAAGAAGACGGCGGGCGCGGACATCCGCAACGGCGTCTCCACCGACCAGATCGTGGCCCAGGCCCTGGCCGCGGAGACCCGCCTGCCCTCGCTGGAGCTGGGCTGCGAGGAGTCGCGCACCGTCGGCAACTGCGACTCCGGCTACAGCTGCGCCTACACGAACAGCATCTCCTGGCGCTCGGAAACGACGCCCATGCCGCCGGAGACGAACCCGCGCCTGGCTTTCGAGCGGCTGTTCGGGGACGCGGACAACGCCGATCCCGCGGCCCGGGCCCAACGCGCGCGCGAGCGTACGAGCATCCTGGACGTGGTCGCGGCGCGGAGCCGCGAGCTGATGGGCCAGCTCGGCCCCGCCGACCGTCGCAAGCTCGACGAGTACCAATACGCGGTGCGCGAGATCGAAAGGCAGATCCAGCGCGCGGAGACGGACACCCGCCAGGTGGCGCCGCCCATCGAGAGGCCGTCCGGCATCCCCGAGACCTTCGCCGAATACCTGAAGCTCATGTACGAGCTGCAGGTCATCGCCTTCCAGGCCGACCTCACACGCGTGGCCACGCTCATGGTCGGCCGCGAAGGCAGCCTCCAGAGCTATCCCGAGATCGGCGTCCCCGACCCGCATCACCCGCTGACCCACCACCAGAACAACCCGGAATGGGTCGAGAAGGTCACACGGATCAACGTGCATCACATGGAGCTGTTCGCGCACTTCGTATCGCGCCTGAAGGCGACGCCGGACGGCGACGGCACGCTCCTCGACCACTCGATGGTGGTTTACGGCAGCGCGATCGCGGACGGCAACAAGCACACGCACGAGGCCCTGCCCGTGCTCCTGGCCGGCCGGGGCGGGGGCGGGATCAAGAGCGGCCGCCACGTCGCCTACGCGAAGCAGACGCCGCTCACCAACTTGTACCTGACCCTGCTCGATCGCATGGGCGTGCGGCCGGAGACGATCGGCGACAGCACCGGGCGCGTCGAGCATCTGTCGGACGTATAGCGGCCACCATCGCGAATGTGTGGCTGCGTCTAGCCGCGCCCGTCCGAGCATCCTCGCGCGGAAGGGCTATTCCGTCAGCTCGGCCATGGCTCGGCCGAACCTCCGCCGCTCGTCCCAGGAAGGGGAGAGGTCCCGGCGGCTTGGGAATCCGCGCCGCTCGTTGAAACTCGTCAGCTTCGCCACCCCGGACAGCAACGCGCCACGGTCCAGGCCCAGGCGGCTCATGGTGACGATGGCCACCGCATCGCAGCGGAGCTCGATTTCCTTCACCGTGTCGTAGTCCTTCTTCGCGCGGGCCGCGTCGTACTCGGCGGCGAAGTACTCGTGGGCCAGTTCGTGCGCGATCACCGCCTGCAGTTCGGCAGGCGCGAGGAGGTCGAGGGCGTGAGGCGAGATCAGGACCGCCGCGCCCTCCAGCAAGCCGGCCCACGCCAGGTCCAGACGAAGCAGCTTCACCTCGGTAGCGGATTCGCGGTCGAGGTAGGCCAGCACGGGCTGGAGGGTGTCGAGCTTGGCCTGCCGCTCGCGCGAAGGCTCGATCACGTCCTCCTTGCGGACCATGGCCAGCGAGCGCGCCCGCCTGTCCGCGGAGACGGGCGTGGGCCGGAGGCTCTTGAGATAGCCGTCCCAGTCGTGGCGGTCGCCGCGCGCGAAGTACTCGAAGGCCCGGCCACCGGAGACTCCCAGGACGAAGTGGCGGCGGACGCGCGCGATGGCTTCGGGCGCGGTCAGGTCCGCAGCCACCGTGGGAACGCTGTGAAGCAGGAGGGTGACACCGAGAAAGGCGATAGAAAGACTTCGGTCCGGAGACGTTCGTGGGGACATTGGCGACTCCTTTTCGGGAGCCGCCTGGCCAGGCGACGCGACCCGTTGCTTGTGCTATCGAAAGTAGGCGGCTAGGATCCCGAAGTCCCTGGGCTTTTCCGGGGCTTTTCCTGCTTTTCCTCGCCATGCGCGTCCGCTTCGGCGCTTTCGTCCTCGACCGTGCCTCCCGCCAGCTCCTCAAAGACGACGCGCCTCGGCCCCTGGAGCCGAAGGCCTACGAGCTGCTGGATCTTCTGATCCGCCGCCGGCCCGCCGCGGTCTCCAAGGAGGAGATCCGGGACGGGGTCTGGCCCAAGACCTTCGTCTCGGAGTCGACCCTCAGCTCACTGATCAGCCAGGTGCGCAGCGCGTTGGAGAACGGAGAGGGCCGCGGGTTCGTGCGGACGGTCCACGGGTTCGGCTACGCGTTCGACGCCGAGACCACCGAGGACATGCCGCGTCTCCCGCCGGAGACCGTCACCGGGTACATCGAATGGGAGGGCCGCGTCTTGCGGGTGGGAGAAGGCCAGAACACGATCGGCCGCGACGACCACGTCGCGGTGCGCATCGATGTCGCCGGAGTATCGCGACTCCACGCCCGCATCACGGCGGCGGGGGGGCGCTTCACCCTCGAGGACCTGGGCAGCAAGAACGGGACCTACCTGCGGGAGAAGCGTCTCGAGGCGCCCGCTGCTCTCGAGGACGGCGACGCCATTGGCCTGGGCCAGACCAGGCTCGTCTTTCGCTGCAAACCTGCCCGCGAGACGCACACCGAAGGTTAGAGCGGGGCCGCTAGCGGAAGTTCTCGATCATCAGGAGGTCGCTGCCCGCCTCCCAGAACCTGCTGGAAGAGAGGATCGTCTTGCCGTCAGGAGAGACCGTCATCCCACCGCCGGCCCCCTCCAGCGTCCCGAGGAGCCGGTCCCGGCCGGTCGCGGGATCCAGTACGTAGAGCGGCGCGGGCGCGGCGCGGGTGTTCGCGATGCAGCCGAGATGGTAGACACCGCCGGGACCCACGGCGTAGGACCGGTCGCGCACGCAATCGACCGCTTGCTTTTCTGGACCTCCGCCGAGCGGCAACGCCATCAAGGACGAGTCGACCCCGTAGCGGAGGAAGAAGAGGGTCTTTCCGTCGGCGGATTCGTAAGGGAGAAAGCCCCCGTTTCGGGTGAGTCGCTCCTCGGGGCCACCCAGCGCGGGGGCTCGCCAGATGTCAGGAACGGTGCCGCCCCGATCGGAAGTGAAATAGATCCAGCGGCCATCCTGCGACCAGCTGGGCTGGCTCTCGCTGCCCGGATCCTTCGTGAACCGACGGAGCGAGGCCCCATCGGCGTCGATCGTCCAGATATCCCAGTGCCCATCCTCGCCCTGCGAGTCGAAGGCGATCCGGCGGCTGTCCGGTGACCAGCGGGGCGAGCCCTGATAGAGCCCGGGGCCGTGGGTGAGCTGCATCGGATTGGACCCGTCGACCGTGGCCAGCCAGATCTGTTCTCCATCGCCGCCGCGGGAGGACTCGAAGGCGAACCGGCGGCCGTCCGAAGAGATGTGCGGGTTGTAGGCACCCAGCGAGGAAGGGGCCACGAGCGCCGGCGGGCGTCCGGGCTCGAACCGGTAGATGTCGCCTTCGCTTTGGTACCGCGCGTACGCAAGCCGGTCCCGGGAGAAGGCAATCGTCGGCCACACGGCCCGGGTCCCGGCGACCTCGATTCGCTCGGGCGGCCGGTCGCCGCGGATTCCGAGGCGCCAGAGCCGGCCGTCGCGCCTGTCGTTGTAGACCACAGACTGCCCATCGCGCGTCCAGGCCAGGCCTCCCATCGAGAACAGCTTCCGCGTCAGGCGCTTGGCCGCCCCGGTCGGCAGGCCGTCCGCGCCCAGCTCGACGACGTCGATCTGGCACGATTCCCAACTGACGCAGGACGCATAGGCCAGGTGGCGTCCTTCGGGTGAGAAGGCGGGGTCGGTGTGGTACGTCAACCCACTCGGGGCCGTGATCGAGCGGACCTCGCCGCCCGCCACCCCGATGAAGCGAATGCCTCGGATCTCCCTGCGGGGCAACCAGTTGGCAAACGATAGGGCGGCCGTGGCCAGCCACCGACCGTCGGGCGACCACGAAAGCCGCCCCAACGCTGCGGGCTGGTCGCTGAGCTTCCGGTCGGAGCCGCCGAGGGGCGAGACGAGGCGGATCGTGCCGGCTTCCTCCTCTCCCGACGTCCGTATGAAGGCGATCTGCCGGCCATCGGGAGACCAGCTCGGACACCGATCGAGAGCGGGATCCGTCGTCAGACGCCGGGTCTCCGACGACCCGACCATCTTGATGTAGATGTCCCAATTGTCCGACTTCTCCCCGTCTGCAGCGAACGCCACCTGATTGCCGTCGGGCGAAAACGTGGGCTCCGTCTCCTGGCCCGGCGTAGAGGTCAGCGAAACGATCAACGGCAGGGGGAAGTCCGCGCTCCGGGACGGCCAAAGAAGCCAGCCCCCGACACTCAACACCAGTCCGGCGAGGCCGGCAGCGAGCCACCGTGCGCGACGACGCGAGCCCGACACCGCCGACGCTCCCGGAATGGACTCCGACTCTTCCTTGATCTGCTCGAGCTCGAGTTTCACATCGAGCATGTGCTGGAAGCGCCGCTCCGGCTCCTTGCGCAAGCAGCGTTGGATGGCCCGATCCAGCTCCTTGGGCAGGCCCGCGACCAACTGGCTCGGCGGCGTCGGCTGATCCTTGAGGATGGCGGCCATCACCTCCGTGGTGGAGTTTCCCGCGAACGCTCGCCGCCCCGTCACCATCTCGTAGAGCACCGCCCCCAAGCTGAACACGTCGATGCGGGCGTCCACCTTTCCGCCCGTCGCCTGCTCCGGCGACATGTACCCGACCGTTCCCATCATCGTTCCCGCCCGGCCGAGATGCGCTCCGTCCTCCGTCTGCGTCTCGTACTTCGGTCCCGCTTCACTCCGCCCGGCGACAAGCTTGGCCAGGCCGAAATCGAGGACCTTGACGAGTCCGTCGTCGCTCAGAGCGACGTTCGAGGGCTTGACGTCGCGGTGGACAATGCCCGCGGCGTGAGCCCGGGCCAGGGCATCCGCCATCGCAATCGCGACGTCCAGGGCCTGCTGGAGGCGCATCCCGTGTCGAGGGATCAAGACGTCGAGGGTCTTCCCCGCGACGTACTCCATGACGATGAAGTCGATCCCGTCGACCGAGTCGATCTCGTGGATGGTGACGATGTTCGGGTGGTTCAGGGCGGAAGCGGCGCGGGCCTCCTGGACGAAGCGGCGCCGGCGCTCGTCGTCCGCCATGCGCTCTGCGGGGAGCACCTTGATCGCCACCTCTCGACCCAGGCGAGGATCATGGGCGCGGTAGACCTCGCCCATCCCCCCTTTGGCGAGAAGGGACAGGATCTCGTAGGGCCCGAGTTTCGATCCGGGAGAGACCGGCATATCAGTGCGGCTGCAGCCGCTCGAAGGCCTCGAGAGACTTGGCCGCAAGCTCCTCCTGGCCCGTGCGGCGAAAGGCCTGGGCGAGTCGGTAGTGAGCCTGGGCCATCGACGGCTCGAGGCGCACCGCTTCCTCGAGAGCGGAGATCGCGTCGGGATACCGGCCCTCGTCGCCGTAGAGCACTCCGAGCTGGAAGTGCGCCTTCGCGAGCCGTGGGTCGAGCGCGACGGCCCTCTTCAGATGGACCTCCACCGCGGGCGAGGGCGCGGCGCCCGGGGTGCCCTTCCACAGGCTCATCGCGTAGAAGAAGTGCCCGAGCGCGTGGCCGGGCTGCTTCTCCACGAAACGCGCGAGGCGTTTCGTGACCTCCGGGGCCAGCGACGCGGACACGCCGTACATCTCGCCGAGGAACAGGTACGGGCGCTCGTCGTCCGGGTCGAGGTCGGCGGCCGCGCAAAACGCGCGGATCGCGTCCTCGAACTGGCCGCGCGCATAGCGGACGATGCCCAGCCCGACCTGGAGTCGGGCGGAGCGCGGAAAACGCTTGACCGCTTCGGCGAGCACGTCCGTCGCCGGCACGTAGGCGCGGAGCTGTAGAAGGCTGTTGCCCCAGTCGAAGAGGTTCTCCTCGCTCGCATCCCCGTGGGCCGCCTTCTGGAACTCCTCGGCCGCCCCGAGCAGGTCTCCGGCCGCCTCCAGCGCGTCGCCGAGCAGGTGGCGCACGTCGGGGGTGTCGCGTCGGGGAAGGACGCCCCGCACCACCTCGACGGCGCGTGTCGGCTCACCCGCCTCGATGAGACCGCGCGCTCGCGCCAGCTCGTCTTCGATCGAGGCACCCGGAGGTGTCGCCGACACCACCGCCGCGGCCAGCAGAAGGCTCCACGCGCTCATCGGACCTGGCCGCGATTGTAGATAAAAAAGGGGGCAGCCCACGCGGGCTGCCCCCAGAGCGACGGCGAGCGGCCGCCTACCAGAACAGCTTCACCCCCAGCTGGATCTGCCGGGCGTTACGGTTGTCGTTGACGGTGTTGGTGAGCTGTCCGAAGACGGACCGGTTGGCGAAGTTCTGCTGCGCCCCCGTTTGATTGGGCAGCTGGAAGCTGGGCGTATTGGTGACGTTGAACGCCTCCGCGCGCAGCTCGACCCGAGTGCCCTTCACCCGGATCTGCTTGGAGATCGCCATGTCCAGCTGCCGGAAAGGCGGACCGGTGACCTGCGTGCGCTCGCCGCCCAGCGGCGAGAGGTCCGTCTGCCCGATCGTGGTCGCCGGAGCCGGATCGCGGAAGGCGTCCGGGTTGTAGAACTGCGTGATGTCGTGCGGTCCGGCATACGGATCGCCGACGAGGAGCGCCACGCACCCCGCACCGGAGGACGTGGCGATCGTGCAGGGAATCGTCTGCGGCTGGCCGCTGTAGGCAAACAGCACCCAGCTCACGTTCCAGCCGCCCAGGAGCGCGCCCTTGCCGGGCAGCTCCCACATGCCGTTGAAAGTCAGCGCGTGTTTGGTGTGGAAATACGCGAGGCCCCACTCGTTGTCGAGCCCGCCCCATCCGTTCAGGTCGTAGCCGCGGAAGCCCGGACCGAAGCCGCCGCCGCTGAGCAGGTCGCCGTAGTTGGCGCGGGCCTCGGCCAGCGTGTAGTTGATCTGGAACTGCAGGCCCTTGTGCATCCGGCGGATGAACTTGCTCTGCATCGAGTGATACGTGCCTTCCCCGACGGGGGCCGCGAAGTTGAACCCGCCCGTGAAGTCCGGGAAGGTCCGGTACAGGTTCGCGTTCAGACCCGGAGGCACCAGCGTCGTGACGCCGTTCGATCCGACGAAGGTCTCCACGTGGCTGGACCGCGAGCCCACGTAACCCACCTCGATGGCGTGGTGCGATCCCAGCTCGTGCTGGAAGGTCAGGTTGTAGGTCTGCACGTAGGGCGTCTTGTAGTCGAACGTGACCCCGCGCAGGTTCAGGCTGTTGCCGGGGACGGCGGCCGTTTGGTCGGTCGGGATGCTGGAGAGGCCCTGGCCGATGGTGGCGACGGAGCCGTCGGGATAGCGCACGGGGGTGACGTCGTTGACGCGGTTGTAGTTCAGCGTGAACTGGAACGGGTAGTTGTAGCCGAGGCTGGGGTTCCCGCCCCGGTTCTCGAAGGCGCCGTAGAAGAGGCCGTACCCGCCGCGCACGACCAGCTTCTCGTAGGGCCGCCACGCGAAGTCCAGACGCGGCGCGAAGTTGGTCTTCTGTGTCTTGCCGATGCCGCTGCCGAACTCGTCGGAATAGACGAGGTTGATCCCGTCCTTGGCCAGGACGTCCGTGAACGACTTCGAGAGCGGGATGTCCCGATGCTGCGCGGGGATGATGTACTGCGCCTGTCCCGGCGGTCCGGGCACGAAGTTCGCCTGCTCCCAGTCGGCGTCGCCCATCAGGCTGAAGTAGTCCCAGCGCAGGCCGTAGTTGACGGTGAACTTGGAGTTCACGCGCCAGCTGTCCTGCACGTAGGCGCCGAAATAGCTGCGCTGGCTGCCGATCTCACCGAACGGGGAGGCCTGCACCTGGTTGGCCCCGCCCAGCATGTCCACTCCGCCCGGCACCAGGGAGTTGATCGGAGTGAGCAGGAACTGGGCGCGGCCGGTGCTCAGGTCCTGGCGGTTCGGGATGGAGGTGAAGAAGCCGTCGTAGTTGAAACGGCCCTTCGCCCAGGGTGGACCCGTCCAGGGCAGCTTGATCTTCTGGGCCATGAAGCCCGTCTTGAAGCTGTGCGACTTGTAGACCTTCGTGAGGTTGTCGGTCAGCTGCAGCGTGTTGCTGAGGCGCTCCGCCACCAGCCAGTCCACGGCCCCGAACTGCCGGAGGTCGCCCATGAAGATGAGGGGGAGGCCGCCGTTGCCGTCGATCTGGGGGATGCCCTTGATGCCGAAGCTGGCGGGGATGTCCGAGGTGTCGTCGCCGAGGGGCTGGAGACGGTTGATGTATTCGCGGCTGAAGCCGAAGCGCGCCTCGTTGACCAGCGAGCTCGAGAACATCTTCGTGTAGCTGAGGGCCAGGCCGTGGGTGTTGCCGTCCTCGTCGCCCTGGGCATAGGCGCCCCCGTCCGCGGGTCCTTCGAACGGCCCCGGCTTCACGCGCGTCGTCTTGCCGAAGCTGTAGCGCACGAACACGTGGTCGTTGACGGAGAACTCGTGATCCACGCGCACGTCGAACGTGTGGATGTTCTCCGTGTTGAGCCGGTTCGTCGCGAAGTTGTTGACGAGCCCTTCCGCGGTCGCGGCCGGGAAGAGCTGCATCAGCCGCACGGCGTTCGGGTCGAGGCGGTTGGCCGGGATGATGTTGCCGGGGAAGGGATCGCGCACGAACCCGTTGCCGGTGGCCACGCGTCCGGTGATCGGGTCGATCTGGCCCGCGACGACCTGGCGCGTGGTGGCGGGGTCGTAGATCGTGCCGAGGGGCGTGGTCCGGCCCAGGAGGTCCGGGCCGCGCGTTCCGGTCTGTCCCGTGACCAGGTCGGAGAAGTCCGTGAACCCGCTGCTGCGCTGCCGCGCCGTGGGCACGGTCACCTGCCAGGTCTGATCCTGCTTGGTGATGCTGCCTTCGTAGTCGGCGAAGAAGAAGGTCTTCCCCTTCACGATGGGGCCGCCGGCGGTGAAACCGAACTGGTTCGAGTCGTACCGCCCCTTCTTGAGGCCGCGCGCGTTCTCGAAGAACTCCGCCGCCTTGAGGCTGTCGTTCCGGTTGAACTCCCAGGCGCTGCCGTGGAACTCGTTGGAGCCGGACTTGAGGGTGGCGCTGAGGACGGCCCCGCCCGCGCGGCCGTATTCGGCCCCGAACGAGCTGGTCAGCACCTTGATCTCCGCGATGGCGTCCACCGGGGGCTTCACCACGTAGGCGGTGCCGCCGAGGAAGTCCACGTTGCTCGTGTTGTTGTCGATCCCGTCGAGCATGTAGTTGTTCTGGCCCGGCCGCGTGCCGTTCGCGGTGAACTGCAGGGCGGCGCGCGCGCCCTGCTGCGGGCGCGCCGTGCCCGCGCTCAGGCGGGCGAGGGCCGTGTAGTCGCGGCCGTTGAGGGGGAGGGCCTCGATGGTCTCGGTGGTGATGGTCTGCCCCACCTCGCCGCTCTGCGTCTGGAGCAGCGGGACTTCGGCCGTCACGTCGACTTCCTCCGCGATCTGTCCCGCGTCGAGGCTGACGTCCATCACCGCCTGCTGCTGGAGGTTCAGCACGATGCCGCGGCGGACGGCTTTCTTGAAGCCGGGCGCCTCCACCTCCAGGAGGTAGGTCCCGGTCCGGATCGGCGTGAAGATGTAGGTGCCGTCCGGCCGGGTCATGCGCGTGAGCGTGAAGGCCTGGCCTTCGTGCGTGAGCGTGACCTTGGCGCCGGAGATGACGGCGCCCGAACCATCCTTGATGGTGCCAAGGATCGTCCCCGTGTCCACCTGGGCGAAGGCCGTGCTGGCCGACACGCACAGGCACACGACGGCGACGGCAGTGAGGGCACTCCTGGAGAGAGAGAGCATGCCAACCCCCTTTTTTGCGGCTATGTTGAGTTACGTTGGGGGCAATCATTTGACCGACTCCCTGGCCAGGTCAAGAGCTTTTTTTCGTATGGTATGACTTTACGTCCCGCTCTGGCCGTCCTGGTCCTGGCCGCCGCCGCCGGCCCGGAGGCTGCTCGCTTCGTGGATCTCGCGCCGCGTGCCGGGCTCCACGCCCCGACCGTGATCGGGGGGGAGCGGGAGAAGCAGTACATCCTCGAGACGACCGGGGGCGGCGCCGCGATCCTCGATTACGACGACGACGGGTGGCCGGACATCTTCCTGGTGAGCGGCGCGCGCCTGGACGGAACCGGCGCGCCCAGCCGCCTCTACCGCAACCGCGGCGACGGCACGTTCGCCGACGTGACCGCGGGCTCGGGCCTGGATCGCCAGGGCTGGGGCCAGGGCGTCTGCGCCGGCGACTACGACAACGACGGGCGGGTGGACCTGTTCGTCACCTACTACGGCCAGAGCGTGCTGTACCGGAACCAGGGCCGCGGCATGTTCGCCGATGCGACGCGGCCGGCGGGCCTCGCGGCGCCCGATCGCTATGGCACGGGCTGCGCCTTCCTCGATTACGACCGTGACGGCCGCCTGGACTTGTTCGTATCCGCGTACGTGGCCCACGAGGACGCGCGGCGCTACCCGCCGGGCACGCCGGGACAGAACTGCTCGTGGAAGGGCCTGAACGTGATGTGCGGCCCGGCCGGTCTCCGCGGCGCACCGAACGTGCTCTACCGGGGCAATGCGGACGGGACGTTCACGGACGTGTCGGAGCGGGCGGGGATCCTGAAAGCGGCTCCCTCATTCGGCTTCACGCCGCTCGTGCTGGACTACGACAACGACGGCTGGCCCGATGTCTACGTGGCCAACGACTCGCGGGCGGCCCTGCTCTTCCACAACGAGAAGGACGGCACGTTCAAGGAGCGCGGGCTGATGGCGGGGGCCGCGCTCACGGCGGACGGGCGGGCCCAGGCCGGGATGGGCGTCGCCGCCGCCGACTACGACGGGGACGGCTGGCTCGACATCGCCAAGACCAACTTCGACGACGACACCACGTCGCTGTACCGGAACCTCGGCGACGGCGGGTTCGAGGAGTCCTCGGCACGCGCCGGCCTCGGCGCGAACAACCAGTACCTGGGCTGGGGCATCGGCTTTCTCGACTTCGACCTCGACGGCTGGCCCGACCTCCTCACCGTCAACGGACACGTCTATCCGGAGGCCGATCGCGCGGGTGCGCGTTACGCGTACGCGCAGCCCAAGCTTCTCTACCGCAACCTCGGCGGCGGGCGGTTCGAGGACGTGTCGCGGCAGGCCGGGCCCGGCATCGCGATCCGGAGAGCCGCGCGCGGCGCCGCCTTCGGCGATCTCTTCAACCGCGGGCGCGTGGACGTCGTCGTGAACAACATGAACGACGCGCCCACCCTGCTCTACGACTGCGCGCCCACGGACGGAAGGGCCCTGGTCGTCGGGCTCGAAGGCACCCGCTCCAATCGCAGCGCCATCGGGGCCCGGGTCGTGGTCCACGTCGGCCCCCGGCGCCTCGTCGGCGAGGTCCGCAGCGGCGGCAGCTTCTGCTCCCAGAACGACCTGCGCCTTCACTTCGGCCTGGGCACGAACGCGAAGGCCGACCGGATCGAGGTCGAGTGGCCGTCCGGCGGTCGCGACGTCGTTCCCGGCGTCGCCGCCGGGCAGGTGGTCATCATCCGGGAAGGGGCGGGCCTGGTCCGGACACGCGCGTTCCCGGCGACGCGATCGGCCGCGTGTTCTTGACACGTGCCGGGGCGGGTGGTCTATTGCCGCCGAGCGATCCAGGCATGAGCCGTCGGACATTCGTGCGCTCGGTCCTCCTCGCCGGCGCGGGCGCCGCGATGCCGGGCGGGCTGCTGCGCGCGGCTCCCGGCGGGAAGTTGATCGTCCCCACCGACACGCCCGACCGTCACCACCTCAAGGTCATGGCGTTCAATCCGATTCCCCCGCCCGACCCGCGGACCTGGGAGCTCACGATCGGGGGCCTCGTCGCGGAGCCCCAGCGGCTCAAGGTGCCGGATCTCGCTCCGCTCCCTCGCATCACCCAGAGCAGCCGCCTCAAGTGCGTGCAGTGCTGGTCGGGGCGCGTGCTCTGGGAAGGGTTTCGCTGCGGTGAGCTGCTGAAGCTCGCGCGGCCGAAGCTCGACGCGACGTGGGTGCGCATCGACTGCGCCGACCGCTATTTCGACTGCGTGAGCATGGTGGACCTGCTCCACCCGCGCTCGCTGTTCGCGGTGGGCATGAACGGCGAGCCCCTCACGCCGGAGCATGGCGCGCCGCTGCGGCTCGTCATGCCGCACAAGTACGGCTACCGCTCGAGCAAGCTGATCACGAAGCTGACGCTCGGGAACACCTGGTGTCAGGGCATGGTGGCCGACGCGTGGCCCAGTTACTACTCGCCCACGGGAGAGATCGAGGCCGGGCTCGATCACCCGTTCGAGTTTCCCGGCGAGGCCCGCAAGATCACGGGCGGCGAGATCACGGACTACTAGGTCCGGTTGCGCGCTGTGTGGTCGCGGGCGGGCCGTCCTCATGAGGTCATGCGCGGCGCCGGAGCGAGGACGCGCACCCCGCTCCCCGTATCGCCCGCGACCTCCAGCCGCCGTCAGGCCAGGAGCGGCAGGACGACGTTGCCGTGGACGTCGGTGAGGCGGTAGTCCCGCCCCTGGAACTTGAAGATCAGCTCTGTGTGTCCGAGGCCCAGGAGGTGGAGCACCGTGGCGTGCAGGTCGTGGACGTCCACGGGATCTTCGACGGGGTTGTAGCCGAGCTCGTCCGTCGAGCCCACCGTGATCCCACCCTTGATCCCGCCGCCCGCCATCCAGATCGAGAAGGCCCGCGGGTGGTGGTCCCGGCCGAGGAACTTCGAGTTGTTGCGGCCCTCGTTCATGGGCGTGCGTCCGAACTCCCCGCCCCAGACCACGACCGTCGAGTCGAGCAGGCCGCGCTGCTTCAAGTCCTTCACGAGGGCGGCTCCCGCCTGATCGACCTCGCGGCAGAGGGCGGGCAGCCGGTTCACGATGTCGTCGCCCTTGCCGGTGCCGTGGTTGTCCCAGCCGCGGTGATAGAGCTGCACGAACCGCACGCCGCGCTCCACGAGCCGGCGCGCCAGGAGGCAGTTGTTGGCGAAGGAGCGCTTGCCGGGCTCGACCCCGTACATCTCCTTGACCGCCTCCGGCTCCCCCGAGAGGTCGGTGAGCTCCGGGACGCTCGTCTGCATGCGGAAAGCCATCTCGTAGGACGCGATGCGCGTGTCGATCTCGGGGTCGCCGGTGTCGCCGCGGTGGAGGGCGTTCATTTCGCGTAGCGTGTCCAGCGAGGCTCTCCGATCGTCGACGCTCACGCCGTCCGGGTTGGTGAGGAAGAGGACGGGGTCGCCCTTCGAGCGGAACTCGACGCCCTGGTAGACCGTGGGGAGGAAGCCGCTTCCCCAGCACGACTTGCCTCCGTCGGGCTGGTTCTCCCCCGAGAGCAGGACGACGAAGCCGGGCAGGTCCTTCGACTCCGTGCCCAGGCCGTACGTCACCCACGCCCCCATGCTGGGGCGGCCCACGATCTGGTGGCCGGAGTTCATGAAGATCTGGGCGGGGGCGTGGTTGAACTGCGTGGTGCTCATCGAGCGCACGATCGCGATGTCGTCCGCGATCCCCTGGGTGTGGGGCAGGAGGTCCGAGATCGCGGCCGCGGACCGGCCGCACTTCTTGAACGCGTACGGCGAGCCCAGGAGCTTGGGCGTCCCCTTGATGAAGGCGAAGCGCTCGCCCTTGACGAACTCCTCGGGGATGGCCTGGCCGTCGTACTGGCGGAGCTTGGGCTTCTCGTCGAAGAGGTCGACCTGGGACGGGGCGCCGGCCATGAAGAGGTAGATCACGCTCTTCGCCCTGGCCGCGTAGTGCGGCGGCTTCGGGGCGAGCGGATCGGCGGGCGCGGCGGCGGCGAACAGCCGCTCGTCGAGCAGGCTCATCAGCGCCATGCCGCCGATGCCGAAGCCGGTCTGCCGGAAGAAATGGCGCCGCGTGACCGTCTTGAGCCACTCGTTTCGGTCGTTCACGTCCTTCACTCCTTGGTCACCGTCTCGTCGAGGTTCAGGACCACGCTCGCGACCATGGTCCAGGCGGCCGCGTCGTCACCGGCGTGACGCTCGGCCTGGGCGCGATAGAAGCGGAGGAGCGGCGCGAGTTCGGCCGCGGAGGGTTTTCGCGCCGTGGCCAGGCGGAAGATGTGGACCGCCCGCGCCTCGGGCTGCGGTGCTGCGTCACGAAGCGCGCGGCCCGCCAGCGCCTTCGCCGCCGCGAAGAAGGCGGGATCGTTCATCAGGGTCAGGGCCTGCAGCGGAGTGTTCGTGCGCACGCGCCGTACCGTGCAGAACTCCCGCGACGGCGCATCGAACGTGGTGAGCATGGGATACGGTGCCGTCCGCCGGACGAACGTATAGAGGCTGCGCCGGTATCGATCTTCCCCCTCGCTGAGCGTCCATTTGTCCTTGCTGTACGGGTTGTCCCAGACGCCGTCGGGCTGGTCGGGGAACACGCTGGGCCCGCCGACCTTGGGGCTGAGCAGGCCGCTCACGGCGAGGGCCACGTCGCGCACGGTCTCCGCCTCCACCCGGAAGCGCGGGCCCCGGGCCAGCAGGCGGTTGTCGGGATCGCGTTCGATCAGGGCCGGCGCCGCTCGCGACGATTGGCGATACGTCGCGGACGTGACCATCAGGCGATGGATCGCCTTCGTGCTCCAGCCCTGGCTCGTGAAGGTCGTGGCCAGCCAGTCGAGGAGCTCCGGATGGGTCGGCGGCTCACCCTGGGTCCCGAAGTCCTCGCTGGTCAGGACGAGGCCGCGGCCGAAGAGCTGCTCCCAGGCGCGGTTCACGGCGACGCGGGCGGTGAGCGGGTTCTCCTCGTCCACGAGCCAGTAGGCGAGGCCGAGGCGATTGGCGGGCCGGCCCTCCGGAAGGGGCGTGAGGAACGCAGGGGTCGCGGCATAGACGCGTTCGCCCGGCGACATGTAGCTCCCGCGGACGCGCAGCGGCGTCGAGGGTCGCTCGGAGCCCGCGCGCTCGCGCAGGACCATCGCGGTGGGGATCGGGATCGCGTCCAGCTCGCGCCTCACCTGGGCCAGGCGGACGCGTGCGGGGTCGAGAGAGGAGGCGAGCGGCCGGAAGTAGTCGGTGAGGGCCTTCGTCTGCTCGGCGCTGCGGCTCGCGCGCGGCGTGCCCAGGACCTTCCGGATCTCTTCCGGAACGGCGAAGGCGCCCCACGGATTCGCGGAAGACGTGACGGAGAGCCGGAAGCGGCCGAGCGTGCTCTTCGCGCTGCCCGTGTACTGCTCCAGCGTGACGGTCAGCGCGCCCCCGCCGCCACCGATCGGCTGCGCGGGCAGGAAGAGCGCGGTGTGAGCGCGGCCCTGCTGGCCGTCGATGCCCCAGCCCGAGTCCTCGCTCTCGTCGATCGCCTGCGCGACGCTGCGTCCGTCCTCGGCGAAATCGGCGGCCACCCGCACGAGGGCGATCGGCTCCGAGCCCGCGCGCAGGCCGAGGCGCGTGAGGATGAAGTTGCCGGTGGGCGAGCGGCCGGGGCCGTTCGCGGGAAGCGACGGATCGGGGAGCACCTCGAGTCGCAGGGCCGTGATGGCCCCCCGCGGGAGCTTGGCGGTGACCGTGTACGTGTCCTTGTCCGCCACCGGCCCCGACACCAGGACAGAGCCGTCCTTCTTCTTCTCGAGCACCGCCGCGTAGGCGGAGGAAGACTGGACCGGGTGCAGGATGGTCCAGCGTGGCGCTGGAGGCGCCAGCGCCGATTCCCAGGCCGCGAGCTCGGCGCCGAGGTCGCTCGCGTCGATCGTCTTCTTCAGCTCTTCCGCCTCCGCCTTGAGCACGTCGCGCTTCTTCAGGACTTCGGGCGGAGCCAGCTCCAGATCGGGCTCGACGATCCACTTGTCCTTGACGACGTCGCCCAGGCCCTCCACGCGGTACTCCGCGTTGTCGAAGAAGGCCAGCATCCGGTAGTAGTCCTTCTGCGAGAAGGGATCGAACTTGTGGTTGTGGCACTGCGCGCAGGCCACGGTGCTGCCCAGCCAGGTCGACGCGGTGGTGTTGACCCGGTCGACCAGCGTCTCCCACCGCGCTTCCTCGACGTCGATCCCTCCCTCCTGGTTGAGAAGCGTGTTGCGGTGGAACCCGGTCGCGATCTTCTGCGCCGTCGTGGCCTCGGGGAGGAGATCGCCCGCGATCTGCTGGATGGTGAAATCGCGGAACGAGAGATCGCGGTTCAGGGCGTCGATGACCCAGTCGCGGTACATCCAGGCCGAGCGGCGCCGGTCCTTCTCGTAGCCGTTGGTGTCCGCGTAGCGGGCGAGGTCGAGCCAGGGACGCGCCCAGCGCTCGCCGTAGTGCGGCGAGGCGAGCAGGCGGTCGACGACTCTCTCGTAGGCGTCCGCGCCCGTGTCGGCCAGGAACGCGTCCACCTCGGCCAGCGTCGGGGGGAGGCCGATGAGGTCGAGGCTCACGCGGCGGATCAACGTCTCGCGATCGGCCTCGGGCGCGGGGGCCAGGCCCTCACGTTCCAGCCGGGCGAGGACGAAGCGATCGATCGGGTTCCGGATCCAGTTCGCGTTCGCCACCACCGGCGGCTCCGGGCGCACCGGCTTGCGATAGGCCCAGTGCCTCTTGTCGGGGGGCTCCGTGTCCACGGCTCCGGGAGCGCCGGCATCGATCCACGCCTGGATCCGCGCGATCTCCTCTGCCGGAAGCGGGGAGCCTTCGAACGGCATGCGCGGCTGCAGGACGCCCGTGATCCTCTGGAAGAGCGCGCTGCCGCGGCTGTCGCCGGGAATCACGACCGTACCCGACAATCCACCGCGCAGGGCTCCCGTCCTGGAGTCGAGACGGAGCTGGCTGCGCTGCTGCTCGGCGCCATGGCAGCGCGTGCAGCGCGCCTGGAAGATCGGCTGGACGTCGCGCTTCCAGTCGGCGCGGTCCGGTGCCCCCCGCGCGAGCGCGGGCCAGAGAAGGAAGGCCGCGACGAGCGTCGATCGCATGGTAGAGTGCCGTTCACCGCATTCTAGCTCCTGGGAGGATCGCGGTGCCCTTCCTTCTCGACCGGCGCGACGTCCTCCGGGGCGCGGCCGCGCTCCTGGCCGACGCCGTGCTCCCCCGCCGCACACGCGCCGCCGCCGAGGCGACGGAGACCCGCGCCATCGTCGTGACGTTCGGGGGGGGCGTGCGTTGGGGGGACACGTTTGCGCCGGAGGGCTGGCCGAACATCCCGCACCTCGTCAACGATCTCGTTCCCATGGGGCTCTTCTTCCCCGAGACGCGGTACGACGGCCTGACCGGGCACTTCAACGCGACGGGCGCCCTGGTCACGGGCTGCCTGCAGAACGTGGACGCGTACGGCAGCGAAGCCCCCACGACTCCGACCGTCTTCGAGTGCTTCCGCAAGGAGCGCCGCCTCCCGCCCGAAGCGGCCTGGGTCGTGGCGAGCAACAAGAGCTTCGGCCTGCTCGGCGGGAGCAAGCTCCGCGACTGGGGCGACCCTTGCGCGGCCAACGTGATCCTGCCCAAGCACTTCCTCTTGCAGGCGATCCGGTCGGCGGTAGCGACCAGCGACGGACCCGGCGTCGAGGACCGCGAGGCGCTCGCGAAACGAATGGTGTCTTCGCTCGACGAAGGCTACGAGGGGTTCGGCTGGAAGGTCCACGAGACGGGCCGCGAAATCGGCAAGGAGGTCCGGGCCACCCTGGCCAAATCGCTCCTCGACTACTTCAACGATCCGCTGGTGCCCACGAGCGGCGACGAGCTGACCTACTTCATGACGATGGAGATCATGAGCCGGCTCGCGCCTCCGCTCCTGCTCGTGAACTTCTGGGACATCGACGTCGCCCACTTCGGCGCGTATTCCCTCTACCTCGAGGCCATCCGGCGCACCGACCGCCTCGTGCACGGCCTCTGGCAGCACGCGCAGTCCGTGCCGGCCTATCGCGACCGCACGACCTTGATCGTGGTTCCCGAGATGGGACGCGACGGGGACCCGAGCGGCAACGGGTTCCAGAACCATCGCAGCGGTGACGAGTCCTGCCGGCGGGTGTGGCTGCTCGCCGTCGGCGCGGGCGTGCCGCGCGGGCTGGTGTCGCCGCGGCCCATCCGCACGCTGGACGTGGCGCCCACGGTGGCGCGGATCCTCGGGTTCAAGATGCCGGAGGGCGAAGGGCGGGCGTTGTCCGAGCTGGCCTTCTGATGAGCGCCGCCCCTGCCGCCGACGCCGCGAGTCTCCTCCGGCAACACCACGAGGCCCTGGGGAGAATGCCCGTCACGCTGCGCGCGTTCATCGGCCTGGAAGCGGAGAAGTGGCCGACGTTCTTCGCGCCGGAGAAGGCCTACCTGACCGCGCTCCTGGAGAGCCTGGCCTCCCCGACGGCCGCCCCCCTCCTCGCCGGCGTGACGCGCCTCGAAACCGAGGCCGGTTGCCGCGACGTGAAGGAGAGCGATCCGCACCGCCTCCAGGATGCGACCCAGTCACTCCTGCGCCGCCAGGGCCTCCTTCCCCGCTGGCGGCACGAGATCGACCAGGTCTTCCAGGCGCTGCAGCCGGGAATCGATCAGGCCCTCTACCCCGCCGACGCGCCCCGCCGCGTGGTCGTCGTCCTCTACGGCCAGGGCATCGCCATCCAGCGAGACAAGCTGTGGGCACGGCTTCGAGGCATCGGGCGGCGAGTTCCCCTTCGCCTCGAGAGCGCCACGGGTTCCGAGCCGTTCTTGCGCGCGCTCTTCGCGAGCGGCTCGCCGGGCCGCCTCTCCCCCTCCTTCGGCCTCGATCCGGCGGACGCGTGGATCGTCGAGGCCGGGGACACCCTGCACGCGCTGTGCGACGAGGGGACGGCGCGGGCGACCGGTCTGAGCCACGCCCGTCTGCGCAGCTACCGGGAGGCGCTGGCGCGGTCTTTGTACAAGAAGGTCCTGGAAGGCGTGTCCGGTCCGCAGGAGCTCGCCGCCTACGTGCGCGAGCTGGACCTGGCCCCCCCGGAAGGCGCGCTCCTCCATTCCGACCCCGTCGTGCGGGCGTTCGTGCGCGACGTGCTCCTCGGCGGAAACGGCGCCCTGCTCGTGAACAACACCTTCGTCGAATGGTCGAGCGTGCAGGCGCTCAAGCGCGCCCAGCCCCGCCTGCTCGTGGCGCGCTTCGGCGTGCGCGACAAGATGAAGCCGTTCAGCAGCCTGCTGCTTTTCTCAAGCCCGCGTCCCACCGACCAGGTCCCGATCGTGGAGGACCCCTTCGGCTCGTTCGTGGACGTCGAGCAGCTTTCGTACTACGTCTGGCTCAACGCCGAGAAGAGCGCGGCTTATCGCGGAAAGACCCTGTACCTCTTCCTCGCGGAGGGCGTCGACGAGATGCTGGCCCTCCGGCCGCATCCCACCGAGGCGGCAGACGACCTGCCCGCGGCGACGCTGTCCGAAGTCTCGTCCACGATCGCGGGCTGGCTCGGCGCCGCGCCCGGACCCGTGGCCGCGGCGCCGATCGCGGCGCTCGCCGGCTAATTCAGGGCCGTCGTGATCTCGTCGAGCGAGGCGCCGAGCGCCTTCCGCGCGATCGGATCGAGCGCGGCCCGGTCGCCCACGAGGTGGATCGTGCGATGGCGGTGCACGAGCGACTCGCCCGCGGGCAGGGCGGCGGCGGGTGACGAGGTCTCGAGCTCGTAGAACGGCCCGAGCGGCTTCGCGCCCGGCGCCGGCGGCCCGTCGTTGTAGCTGTTGACCACGTCTCCCGCGAACGGGTCCTTCTGGACCTCCCACATCGAGTTCACGTAGTCGCGCGCGTCCGCCGGGCGGTCGAACTGCACGAGTGTGAGCACACCCCCGCTCGCGTCGTAGCTCCCGAGCACGGGACGCACGCGCGCGGGCGGGATGCCGATCTTGCTGCGGTACCGCCCGTCACCGCTGAAGAAGATCGCGCGCTCGCCGAGCGCGAGCCGCTCGGACGGCACCTTCCCGAAGTAGGCCGAGTTCACGATCGGACCCAGCTTCGCTTCCGGCCCCGGGTTGAAGGGCACGACGACCGTCGTCTGCGGCGACGGCTTGAACATGCCGAGGATCCAGACGGACAGGAGGCCGCTCTCCTTCCGCCAGGGGCGCGGACCGGTGTTGGTGATCCGGTTCTCGGACTCGAAGGCGACGGCCTCCACGCGCTCCGTGCCCGCCAGTCCCAGGTCCTTCAGCGCCTGCGCGCGCGGGACGAGCCGCACCACGCGATGCAGGGCGAGGTCGAACACGGTGCCGGTCCGGTTCGTGAGCGTCATCTTCTTGTCGAAGGTGACGCGATCGGGCTGGCTCGAGGTGACCGGGTACGGCTCGGTGTCGACGGCGGAGGGCGTGTACCAGTGCGCGAGATCGAACGGCTCGCCCGGCTTGAAGAAGACCGCGAACTGGCCGCCCTCCGGCCCCAGCCAGAACCGGTCCTCCCCGCCGTAGGGGTTGAAGTGCACGTCGCGCTTCGACGACGCCACGAGGTCGCGGTTGATCCAGCCGTAGCCCGGCCCGGCGTCGCCGCCGGCGGACGACGTCATCACGCGTCCCTGGAGGTCCGGGGCCACGGCCACGCGCATCCCCTTTCCGTCCGTGAGCACCACCACCTTCGTGTGCTTCTGCAGGAACGCGACCTCGTCCCCGAACGTCTGCGCCGCCACCGGCGCGGCCAGAAGGGACGCGGCGAGTCCGGCGAGGGAGAGGTGGGCGAGGGTCGTCATGCCGGGGAGCATAAGACGGTCGCGGCCGGCGTCAAGGGCCGCTTCAGCGGAGTACCGTCGTGCCCCAGCGGCGGACGAGGCCAGCCATGCGTCGGACGATCGCCGACGCGGAGCCGAGCGCAGTGCCCGTCTCGGCGTCGGGTGGTCGCAGGGTTCCCGTGATCAGCGACCACCTTCGGCCCGCGGCCAGCGCCCAGCGCAGTCGCGCCAGAGGTGGCGGAGCGGGCGTGACCGCGGAGAGTGGATCCCGTCGCACCTCTTCCACCCACGCCGTCAACGCGGAGGGCACGGCCGCCTCCGGGGCCAGCTCCGGGTAGACGGGCGCGCCGACGATGGCGGTGGCCGCGGCGAGCGCGGCCCACACGCACAGCGCGGCCCGAGCCTCGCGCGCGGCCCGAGCGAGGCGCGCGGGCTCGGGCGGGTCGCGCTCGATCAAGCGCCGGATGTCGAGCCACTGCACGAGCCAGAGGACGCCCGCGTGCTGGAAGAGCGCGTGCTGCGCGATCTGCACGAGCAGGTCCTCCGCCGAGGGAACGCGGCGCACCTGGCCCGCCGCGGGGCGGGACCGGGCCCACAGCGCCTCCGCGTCGAGGCGGAACACCTCGCGGCACGAGGTCACGCTGTGGTGCAGCTCGACGAGCGAGCGTGTGTCGGGATCGACGAACGACCAGGCGTGGTCGGCGCGGTCCGCGCGCTCGAAGCCGGCCTCCTCGAGCGCGCGCACGGACGACGGCCAATCGTTCAGCGCCAGCACGTCCACGTCCGCCATGGGCCTCTCGGCCGGCGAGGCGTAGAGCGACTCGGCGATGGCGGCGCCCTTGAGAGGGAGTGACCGCTGGCCTTTCGCGGCCAGCCGCGCCTCGACGCGCGCGGCCAGGTCGAGCTGGCCGACGCCGCGCACGAGCAGGCGCCGGTGCTCGTCCGCCAGGACGCCTCGCACGGCGCCGGACCAGGCCGCACCTCCCTCGGTCTCGACGGCCGCGTGCAACAGCGCGATCAGGCGCTGCTCGCGCGCGGCCTCGACGATCGCGGCCGCCTCCGCGGCGTCCCGCGGCACGGGGAGCACGCCGGACGCGAGCCAGCGCCGCAGTGCCTCGCGGTGGCGCGCATCCACCGGCGTGGCCGCCGCGGGCGCCGCGCCCGCCACCCACCCACGATGGTGGCCGCCAGAGGTCACCGCGGCGCGCGGAACCGCGTCACCGCGTAGGGCGCGAGGTCGACTCCGGGCGGATGGCCCAGGGCGAGCCGGGCCACCGACTCACCGGCCAGGGGGCCGAGCAGGATCCCGTTCCGGTAGAGGCCGGCCGCGTGAAAGAGGCCCGGCACGGCGCCCGGTCCCAGGATGGGCCAGCCGTCCGGTGTGCCCGGGCGCAAGCCGGCCCAGGTGTCGACGATGGGGACGTCCACGAGCCGCGGCGCGATCTCCAGCGCGATGTCGAGCACCGTGCGGAGGCCGCCCGCGGTCACGCTCTTGTCGAACCCCGCGTTCTCGAGCGTGGTCCCCGCGAGGAGGCGGCCGTCCGGCCGCGGCACGAGATAGCCGCGCGCCGACCAGACGACGTGGCGGACCAGCGCCGGCGCCACCACGAACGTCGCGATCTGGCCGCGCACGGGCTCGACGGGTGGCGGCTCCGGGTCGCCCTCCAGCCGGCCCGCCCACGCCCCCGCCGCGTTGACGACCACGGGCGCACGCAGGACCTCCGTTCCCGTGCGCACCCCGGCCATGCGGCCGTCTTCGACGAGCAGGGCCGTCACCGGCCGTCCGCACAGGAGGGACGCGCCGCGCGTGACCGCGGAAGCGGCCAGGGCCCGCACCAGGCGCACGTTGTCGAGCCGGCGATCGCCGGTGACGAGCGCCCCCCCGCGCACCGCGGGATTGACGTTGGGCTCCGCCTGCCGGATCTCCTCCGCCGTGAGCGCCTCCACCGGCAGGCCGTGGCCGCGCTGCCAGGCGAGACGCGCGCCGAGGGCGCGCTCGTCCTCGTCCGTGAAAGCGACGTCGAGCGCGCCCAGCGAGGAGATCTCGACGGAGATGCCCGTCTCCGCCTCCAGCTCGCCGGCCAGGGCGAGGTGGCGGTCGCGCGCGCGCAGCGAAAGCTCGAGGAGCGGCGTATCCGCGTCCGCGTGGACCTGGGGGGCCAGCATGCCCGCCGCGGCCGAAGAGGCCTCTTCCCCGACGCGACGGCGCTCCACCACCACGACGCGCGCCCCCAGCCCGGCCAGCTCGCGGGCGGCGGAGAGGCCGACGATCCCACCGCCCACCACGATCGCGTCGGGTGTCACGCCGCCTCTCGAGTCATGTCGTCTTTATATCGCTTCGTGCTATCCTCGCGCACCCTGCCGCGCCGGCAGGCCGCGGGTGATCGACATGGCGGAAGCGGTCCACAAGTTACGCTGCGCACACTGCCGATCGGAGATCGCGGTCCCCGGCAGCTACCAGCACGGCGACCACGTCAAGTGTGGCAGCTGCGGGATGCGCCACAAGGTCGCGCGCGGCGAAGGCGCGCCCCGCCTCGTCATAGCCGACGTCGGTCCGCTGCGCGATGCCCTGCAGGCCAACAAGGCCCTGATCGACCGCCTGGACGCGGAGCTGCGCCACGCGCGCGGGAGCTTCGGGCTCGGGGTCAACGGCTTCGGCGTCGCTCTCGCCTACGCGCTCTGGCAGATCATGCGCAACGAGCACCCCATCGACGCGGGTCTGGCCTGGGAGGCGGCAGGAGTGGCGATCGTGACCGGGCTGGCCCTGGAGGCCGCGAACTTCTTCTTCCTGGCCAAGCGGCAGCGGATGCGCCGTCTCAGCGACGAGATCGACGAGGCGCGCACGGAAGGCCGCTCGCTGGAGCAGAAGATCCGCGACGCCAGCCGGGTCGAGACCAGCAAGTTCTAGGCGCCGTTAACCGGCTCGGGCGTGCGTGCCGGAGAATGATCCGGTGGAGCGCCTGCGAGCGCGCATTCGCGCCTGGACGTTGTTCCTCATCGCCGGGCTGCTGATCAGCGGCGCCACCGCGCTCCCCATTCCGGCCCAGGTCCGGTTCGGCGTACGTATCCTGGGCCCGGACCTCCGGGGCGGGGGCGCGGTGCCGGAAGACGCCGCGCGCTGGCTGCGTACGCTGCGGGATGGGATCGAGGCCACGGAGACCGCGGCACCGTTCATGTTCTACGGAACCGATTGGCTGGCCTTCGGCCATTTCGTGATCGCCATCGCCTTCGTCGGCGCGCTGCGCGATCCCGTCCGGAACCGCTGGCTCTATCGCTTCGGCATGCTGGCCTGCGCCCTCGTCCCGCCCTGGGCGCTCGTCTTCGGGCACCTCCGGGGCATCCCGCTCTGGTGGCGCGCCATCGACGCGGCCTTCGGGGTCGTGGGCTTCCTGCCCGCCTGGCTCTGCGATCGATGGGCCGGCGACCTCGCAGCGCACGGCGGCGCGCGCGGCCGGGACGCCGCGTGAGCTAGGGCGCCGGCGGCGATTGCTGGGCGGCCAGCGTCTCCAGGTAGTGCCGCACGCTCGCGTCGCCGTCCCCCGCGAAGGCCTCGAAGCGCAGCCCGATGTGCTCCTCGACGGGCGTGCGCACCACGCGCGCGCGGCCCTCGACTGGTTTGGGCAGGCCGGGGATGGGAAGGCTCAAGGTCACGTCGTCGCCGGGATGGATCGGCAGACCCGCGCACTCCACGAGGAGGCCGCCGGCGCTGATGTTCAGGACGAGCCCGCGGTGCGCGCCCGGCTTCGAGCGCAGCATGCTCACCACGTCGAAGCGCACGTCGAAGCGGGCCTGCTTGCGCGTGGGGACCTGCAGGACCTGGACGAGGCTCTCGTCCCAGGCCGGGCTCGAAGGAAGGGTCAGCACGGTGTCCACGGCGCTCGCCGCTTCCTCGTTGTCGGCCGCTTCGTCGGGATCGTGGGTGAGGGCCACGATGGAGACGGGATGGGGCAGGGCCTGGTGGCGCAAGCCCGTGATCAGGCGATCCGCGCCCCTCAGGGCAAGGTCGACGACGACGATGTGCGGCTCGGTGGTGAGGGCCAGCGCGCCCGCGTCTTCGACGCGGTCGGCCACGTAGCGCTCGAGGTCGTCACGCCAGAAAAGCGTGTGGCCCAGATCCGACTCGACCTCCGGTGTGGCGCAGACAAGCACGGTCGTCATACGGAGTCCCCTTTGAGCTGGAACGGTTCAGGGTCCCGCGTGGAACATAACAGAAGATGACGAAGGAGACGCGGAGACGGACCGTGTTCCGTGTCACCCGGGCCGGAAGGTGGACCGATGGTGTCGGGCCATGACGCCCACCCCAAGACATTGGGGTGGGGACGTCGCACGGGCGCTACTCGATCTGCCCGGAGTCGATCAGCCCCAGCATCGTCTTGTATACGGCGTAGGAACACCGCGGCACCGTCTGCTGCAGGTCGTTCATCGACGCGCCCTTCTTGAGGCGCGACCACACCGCGGCCGCCAGCTCGACGGTGTCCGCGTCGGCCCACGTGAGGTGCGAGGCCTTCTGACGGAAGACGCGCGCGGGATCGCCGACCTTTTCCTGCAAGAGGGGCAGCTCGTCCTGCAGGCGCACGGATTCCATCAGCAGCGAGATGGCCGGCATCGTGATGTCGGTCTGGACCTCTTCTTCCGCGACCGTGCGGCCGGTGAAGGAGAACTCGCCCTCCAGCGGTGACTGGAAGAGCTGGAAGACGGCGTCGTCGCCGCTGAGATGGCGGACGCGCGCCTTGGCGATGTTGCCCTTGAAGAAGAAGATCTCCGCGACCTTCTGCTTGCCCCCCTCTTGCGTCACCACCAGGCTGCCCGTCTGGTGCGAGCCGATGAGGGTCTGGATGACGGTGGCGAGATCGAAGAACTTCAGGTTGCCCTGCAGTTGCTTCGAGGAGGCGCGGGGCACCTTCAGCGTGGTGGCCTCGAGCCGCTTGGCCAGGACGAGGCAGAGGTTCCGGCTGAAGGGCGGCAGCGACTTCATGAGGTCGAGGAAGACGGCCTTCTCCAGGGTGAACAGCTCCGCCCTCTCCGGCGAGCGCGCGGTCGCCGAGCGCGGTGAGCCGGTGAGGAGCGCGAGCTCGCCGAGCACTTCGCCCTTTCCGAGGTAGGCCACGGGGATGGGATCGGCGGAGTCGGAGGGCGCGGCCAGGATCTCGAGCACGCCCGTCTTCACGATGTAGAGCCGGTCGCCCTGGTCGCCCTGACGGAACACGATCGCCCCCGGCCCGTAGTCCTCCACGCGCCCCTGGTCGAGGACGGCGTGCAGCACCTCGTCCGGCTGGTTTTCGAAAAGATCGGAGGAACGCAGGAAGCCCGGGTCGATCCCGCTGGCCATCGCGCGGGATTATATCCGCTGCCGCGCGCGGGCCGGTGTCCGACGTGCACAGGACCGCGCGCACAGCGCGCTACGGCCGATATGCTAATATTCGACCACTTCCGGGCGGGCTGCCCGATCGGATGGTGGCCAAGTACCTGATTCGACAGACTTTGTCGCAATTCGACCGAGGGATGACTCAGGTCGGGTCTTCACGCGCTTCCCCCTCGCTCGAGAACCTCCAGAACGGGAGCCCCATACGGTCATGACCACCACCGCCACCGCGCCCATCGCACCCGCCGACGTTCATCGCCTGCTCGCCCGTCACATGCTCGCGGACGGGCTCGACCTCGTCTTCGACTACGAGAAGAGCCATGGCTCGTGGCTGCACGACAGCCGCCATGGCCGCGAGTATCTCGACTTCATGACGTTCTTCGGGTCCACGCCCATCGGCTACAACCACCCGAAGATGAAGGACCCGGACTTCCTCCGCGTCCTCTCGCGGGTGGCCCAGCTCAAGCCCTCGCTGGCCGACGTCTACACCGTCGAATACGCGTGGTTCGTCGAGACCTTCGCGCGCATCGCCATCCCCTCCCACCTGCACTACGCGTTCTTCATCGAAGGCGGGGCCCTCGCCGTGGAGAACACGTTGAAGGTCGCCTTCGACTGGAAAGTCCGGCGCAACCGCGCGCGGGGCGTGACCGGCGAGAAGGGGCAGCAGATCCTGCATTTCCGCGAGGCCTTCCACGGCCGCAGCGGATACACGCTCTCCCTCACCAACACCGATCCCAGGAAGACCGACCTCTTTCCCAAGTTCCGCTGGCCGCGGGTGGAGAACCCGAAGCTGCGCTTCCCCGTCACCGCGGACGTCGAGAAGGACGTCGCCGCGGCCGAACAGCGCGCGCTGGAGCAGGTGAAGAAGGCCTTCGAGGACAACCCGGACGACATCGCCGCCATCATCATCGAGCCCATCCAGGCCGAGGGGGGCGACCACCACTTCCGGCCCGGCTTCCTGCAGGCGCTGGAGCGCTTCGCGGACGACCACGAGTGCTTCTTCATCGTGGACGAGGTGCAGACGGGCATCGGCCTCACGGGGAAGATGTGGGCTCATGAACATTTCGGGCTGACTCCGGACGCCCTCGCCTTCGGCAAGAAGATGCAGATCTGCGGCTGCCTCGTCGGCCCCAAGGTGGACGAGGAGCCGGAGAACGTGTTCAAGGTCTCCTCGCGCATCAACTCCACCTGGGGCGGCGGCCTCACCGACATGGTCCGCTCCGGCCGCTTCCTGGAGATCGTCCAGGAGGACCGCCTCGTCGACAACGCGCGCATCGTCGGGGATCACCTCCTGCGCGGCCTTTCGGGCGTGCAGGCGGACCTGGGCGGGATCATGAGCAACGCGCGCGGGCGCGGGCTGATGATCGCCTTCGACCTCCCCACTCCGGAGCTGCGCAAGAAGGCCCACGAGACCCTCATCGCGAACGGACTGCTCCTGCTCACGTGCGGCCCGCGGTCGATCCGCTTCCGTCCGCCGCTCAACCTCGCGGCGGGGGAAGCGGACACGGCCCTCGAGATCGTGCGCAAGAGCCTGAAGGCGCTGTAAAGGCGAGCCGCTGAAAGGGGTGCCCTAATGATCGAGCGCGAAGCCGGCATCAAGGTCTACAACGAGACGCTGGGAGCGAAAGGGGCCAAGGGCCGGCTGGTCCGCGTGTCGCCCGACGGCTTCTACGAAGTGACCCTCGAATCCGGCGGCAAGAACTTCACGACCCTCCTTCCCATCCAGTCCACGGTGATCCTGGCCGCGGACGCGGAAGAAGAGGTGGCCAGCCTGGAGGTAGAGCGCTGAAGACAGAAGAGGCGGAGACCCCGGCCCTGCGGAGGGCCGGATAGATGGCGCGCACCCTGAAGGTCGTCCACATCGGCCTGGGCCCCATCGGACAATCCATCGCCCGCCTCACTCTCGATCGCGACGGCCTGCAGGTCGTGGGGGCCACGGACCTCTCTCCCGACCAGGCGGGCAAGGACCTCGGGATCGTCCTCGGGCTCGGCCGCAAGATCCGGATCAAAGTCGACGGCAGCCCCGAGAGGTTCATTCGCAAGAGCCGGGCCGACGTGGCCGTCCTCTGCACGTCGTCGTCGCTCAAGACGATCAGGCCCCAGCTCCTGGGATTGATCCAGCGCGGCATGCACGTCGTCACCACCTGCGAGGAGCTGGCCTTCCCGGTTCCCGAGCAGGCGGCGGCCTGGCGCGACATCGACAAGGCGGCGACGTCGAAGAAGGTGTCCGTGCTCGCCACCGGGGTGAACCCCGGTTACGCGATGGATGCGCTGGCCCTCATCCTGACCGCGCCCTGCGCCGACGTCACGCGCGTCTCCGTCACCCGCGTGGTGGATGCGCGCACGCGCCGCCTGCCCCTCCAGCGCAAGGTCGGAGCGGGGCTGAACCTCAACCAGTTCCGCCGGGCCATGACCGAGGGCACCGTCCGCCACGTCGGCCTGCCGCAGTCCGTCTACATGATCGCGACCGCGCTGGGCTGGAAGCTGGACCGCGTGGACGAGACGCTGGAGCCGGCCATCGCGCCGCGCGACCTCGACACCGAGTACCTGCGCATCCCGGCGGGCATGGCCGCGGGCATCAAGCAGTCCGCCCGCGGCTATCGCAACGGCGACCTGGCCATCACCCTCGACCTGCAGATGTACGTCGGGGCCGAGCAGCCGCGCGACCACATCCTGATCGATGGCGTGCCGCCCATCGACATGACGATCGCGGGCGGCGTGGCCGGTGACTCCGCCACCGCCGCCATCACCGTCAACGCGATCCCGAAGGTGATGGCCGCGCGCCCGGGCCTGCTCACGATGCACGACCTGCCTCTCGTGCACCGGTACAACCCGCTCGAAGTGAAGGCGCTCGGGCCCAAGAAGCGGTAGGGGCCTGCGAGGGCTGCATCGCGCCAATCACCCCACGGGCGGGTGGTCGCCCTTCGCGGGGACGCTCCGGCGCGCTGGAACCTGTTCATTCCCCGTAAAGCAGTGCGCGCCTACGCTCCGGTGTCAGGCGCCGCCGCGCGTGAATGCACTGACACAGGCCCCGCTCCAGGCGACCACACCACCCGTGCAATGGGGCGCGATGCAGAGCGCAGGAATCCCCATCGCTTGTTGATCCCTCGCTCACCGCAAACGGCGGTTAGGGCTGGCGGCGCTTGAGGTACGCCTGCAGGCGGCTCTGGTCGTGGGGATCGATGCCCAGGAACTCGATGCCCACCTCGAAACCCTCGCTGCGGACCTGGCGGCAGCGCTTCACCTCGCCCTGCACCCACACGACGTCGTGGTCGAGCTGAAGGGCGAAGTCGTGGATGGCCCCGACGTCGAGCGCGGTCTTGAGGTCGAGGAGCGCACCCCCCAGGCTGAGGTCGATGAGCCGCGCCGGGACCTGGGCCCGCGCCGTCCCGCTGACGGGATCGCCGCTCATGCGCCCGCGCGCTGGCGTTCGCGGTCGAGGAACGACTCGAGCAGGGCGCGGTCGAGCGCTTCGACCTTCACGAACGAGATGCCGACGTGATAGACCGCGGTCGCCGCCGGCTGCTCCACGTCCACAACGCGTCCGCGCAGGTCCACCGTGACGTGGGCCAGGTTCAAGGTGATGTCGCACTGCGAGTCGACGGCGAGGGGGGTCGCCATCTCGAGGCAGGCGCCGTCTTCGGACAGGGCGACGACCTTGAAATCGGCGAAGACGGTCGCGCGGCCCCCGGTTCGCCCATCCAGCCGCACGCGCGGATGTCGGCGGCGATCGTCGTCGGAACCCGCCATCGCCCGGGATTCTAGGCGCCGCCCTGGGGGCGGTCAAGGCGCTGGTATACTCGAATCCATCGTCCTGTATGCGCCCTCACTCCGGGACGATCCAGCCCGCATGGCCGCGGAGAAGCCGATCACAATGGCGTGCCAGAACTGCAGCCGGCCCCTGGCCGGGCCGGCGGACGTCGGGTGGGAGTGCGAGTGCGGCATCCGGGTGTGCAGTGATCCGGATTGCTTCGCGGAGTGCTTCAAGCTCGTGGCCAGCGGGGAGGCGACACGCTGCCTCGCCTGCGGGCTCCTGACGTGAGGACCGGCGCGGCGGCCCTGGCGGCGAGCCTCCTGGCCGCCGCCGCGCTCGCGCAGGCCGTGCCTCCCGCGTCGTCCCCGTCTCCCTCGCCGTCCGTTTCGCCGGCCGCGTCCCCGGCGCCGAAACCCACTCCCGTTCCCACCCCCGGCCCTCCGGTGGTGGTGTGGCTGCTCAACGGGGACCGGCTCACGGGCACGATCGCTTCCGAATCGAAGACGTCGATTCGCGTGAAGCTCCCCTTTGCCTCGATCCTGGTCCCCAAGAGTCGGATCGAGCGCCTGTCACGCGACGGCAAGGAAGAGATCCTGCACGAGTCCCGGGAGCAAGTGACGGTGGTGGCGCCGGCGCCGCGCGCCCCCGCCGTGCCCACCGCTCACCTCGTCCTCGTGCTCACGGGCGCCAGCTTCTGGCAGGCCTGGGACCGCAAGGACGCGCCCGTCGATCCCACGTTGCGCCTGCACGTCCGCATCGACGAGGCGGAGGTGGCCGCCTGGGCGGACGGAACGCTGGATCCGCGGGACCTGCCCGGCGCGGTCGTGAACACCTTCGCGTTCGGGGGCGACGAGGCGGGCCTCGCCGCGCCCCACGTCCTGCTCTCGCCGCCAGAGGTCCAGCCGGGCCGCGTCGTCTTGCGCGTCGACGTGCCCGGCGTGGTCGGCGAGAACCGCCGCTTGAGCGTCACGTACCAGGCCAACGAAGGCAGCGTCGAGAACCCGGCCTGGCGCGACGTGGTCATGGCCACGGCCACCCTCACGTTGCGCGGCGACGGGCCGACCCCGATCCAGCTCCGGCAGGCCCGCGGTCAGATGGAGTTCGCCCGCAAGCACATGCGCGAGGTGGAGTCGTTCCGGATCGACATCTCGACCGAATAGCCGCCCCGCCGGGCGCGACGCTTGACACCCCCCGCCCCCGGCCCTAGTCTCGAATCGATGGAAACGATGGCCTGGGCCGACGTCGTCTCGTCGATCAGCCTGGCCATCGGCCTGGCTGCCTGCGCCGGCCTGCGCGCCTGGCTGCCCCTGCTGCTCGTGGGCGGGCTCGCGCGCGCGGGTATCCTCTCCCTCGGGCCCTCCTTCGGGTTCCTGGCCAGCAACCGCGCCCTCATCCTCTTCGGCGTGGCCACCGCGATCGAGATCGTGGGCGACAAGGTGCCGGCGGTGGATCACGCCCTGGACATGCTCTCGACCGTGCTGCGCCCGGCCGCGGGCTCGCTCATCGCCGCCTCCGTCATGTGGCAGGTGCGCGATCCGCTGACGGCGCTCGCCCTGGGCGTGGCCGTGGGCGCGCCCGCCGCGCTCGTGCCGCACGCGGCGAAGAGCGTGCTGCGCGCGGCCTCGACCACCCTCACCGGAGGGCTGGCCAACCCCGTGATCAGCGTCGCCGAAGACATCCTGGCCGTCGCGATGTTCGTCTTCACGGTGGTC
>Ga0207428_10000141_pt1 | contig 97064 bp, 105 predicted proteins | sample RhiMethybrSRZTD1_FD_187600 | JGI IMG/M metagenome (GOLD analysis project Ga0207428, IMG submission 187600) | Populus rhizosphere microbial communities from Tennessee, USA - Rhizosphere MetaG P. TD hybrid SRZTD1 (SPAdes) (version 3) | ecosystem: Host-associated > Plants > Roots > Rhizosphere >... | reverse complement strand
GGCGCGTTCCCACGTGTTACTCTCCCGTCTGCCGCTGCCGTATTGCTACGGCCGCTCGACTTGCATGTGTTAGGCCTGCCGCCAGCGTTCGCTCTGAGCCAGGATCAAACTCTCAAGTTGGATGAGAACTTTTCCCGGCTGGTCGTAAACGTTTGACGAGGTCCACCCACTGATCGATTGCTCGATCAGCGATGTACCTTGAAACGTCAGACCGCCGATGTCTCTTCCAAAGCCGTCTCGATGAAGATCTCGTCTCCACGCGAGAGCGGCCCGCAAGGACTCCGCCGTCCACGTTTCTCTTTCTTCCTATTCACTTTTCAAACAGCCCGGGAACCATGGCGGTCCCCACTCCCCGGTCAGCCGGAGAGCCGGCGAAGCTCGTGCATCCGAGAACTGTCGGATGCCGATTCACTGTTCCAGTGAGGAGCTTCAGAGGCACGCAATCGCACCGTAGGCGGACGGCGCGCCGTTGAGGTGTATATAGGCGTTGCCCTCGCGCATTGTCAACCAAAAAGGCCCATTTTTCTGGCCCACATTGAAGGTCGGGGAAATTTTCGCTCGCCCAATAGATAAATAATGCCTTAATCCATGCCGCGCCGTACTCAGGCCATATTCCTGCGTCGTGCTTGATGTCTTTTCGAGGGACGGAATCGCAACGGGGGCTTCTCAGCCACCGTCAATCAGGCCAGTCAGCTATGGTTCGGGTGCCGCGTTGACGGCCCTGGACCAACCGGCATCGTGCCGGAACTTGATTCAAGCGGGCCTGCCGACGGCGTCTGGGGCTATTTTGTTGCGGCAAGCCGCCTTCGATCCGAGGCGCATGGGGACGGCGAGCTTGGACCAGACACGGTCGCGCGGCGCACCAAGATCACGGCAGGCCGAGGCCATCGAGCTCGGCAACGAACCGCCGCTGTCGGTCGATGGCGGCTTGAGCGGCTTTGTCGATCGCCGACGCGTTTCGGTGCAATGGTTTGCCGGCACGATTATGACCGCGCTTTGCGGCGCTGCTCTCATGGGCGGCGCCGTTTTCACATCCCTCGACGGTGAAACCAATTTTGCCGCTTTGCCTGAACGCGTCGAAGTCGCGCTCCGTGGCGCGCTTGGCGGCGGCGAAAAAAGCGCGCACAAGAGCGATCGCCTGCCGACCGCCGAAGAGCCAACTTTTGCCCGACAGGTCATTCGCGTCTCCACCATCAACAAGGTCGGCAACCACGAAGTCGTGCGCGTGCGTCCTTTCGTGCGCATCGCCGGAAATCTGTCGCTCACCGTTTCCGACCTCTCGGCCAATATCCCCGCATTCAACCCGCAAAGACTGCTCGCAGAATCTTCGCCTGGCAGCGCCGCTGCAAACGACGTCACCGCGGCAGAACCGGAAGCCGAAGTCGCGTTCGTGACGCGCGACATGGTACCGATGATGCCAAGACTAAAAATTTCGCTGCTGACGCCCAACGACGAAGTCATCGCGCGCGTGCGAGAGGCCGCCGAATGGAGCGACAAAGCCGCCAATCATCTCCCTGTCGCCGCCAACATTACCGGAATTAAGCTTGCCTATGCCGGCGATGGGACTGTCGATCCATATGCCGGCTTCGAAGCGCGCGTCGTCCCTGAAAACATTACCTTGCTACCCAAGACCGCGACCCAAACGACGGGCGGAAATGGCCTCAATGAAAAGCTGATTGTCGCAAAGAAAGGCGACAGCATTATCGGCATTCTCCGCGACCTCAATACTGCCCCGGCGGATCTGAGCGCGATCTCGCGAGTGCTCGGGGGTCGAAGTTTCGAAGGCGGCATCAAGGAAGGGCAGAAATTGCGTATATTGATGGCGCCAGTTTCCGGCGGTCAGCGTCTGCAGCCGGTCCGCGTAATAATTGCGAACGATTCAGGAATCGATGCGGTCATCGCGCTGGCGGATAGCGGAAAATACGTTTCCGTTGACGTAAAAAATGTCGAGACCGAGGTTGCTGAAGCCGCGGAAGAGAGCGACGAGAACGACACGTCGGGCGTGCGCCTGTATCAAAGCATATACGAAACCGCGCTGCGCAACCGGATACCCCGCCCGATCATCGAAGACCTGATCCGCATCTACTCCTACGATGTCGATTTTCAGCGCAAGGTGCAGCCCGGCGACTCGTTCGAGGTGCTCTACGCCGGAGAAGACGAAACGCCGGCCCCCGACAGCCGCAATGACGTGCTGTTTGCCACTCTGACTGTCGGTGGCGAAACGAAGAAATTTTATCGCTTCCAGTCGCCGGACGACGGGCTGGTCGACTACTATGACGAGACGGGCAAAAGCGCGAAAAAATTCCTGGTTCGCAAGCCGGTGCTCGCCGGCATCATGCGCTCCGGATTCGGCCTGCGCCGCCATCCAATCCTTGGCTACACCAAAATGCACACTGGCGTTGACTGGGCGGCGCCAAGCGGCACGCCGATCTACGCATCCGGCAATGGCATCGTCGAGAAAGTTGGCTGGGAATCGGGTTACGGAAAATACATCCGGGTCCGCCACAACAACGGTTATGAAACCGCGTATGGGCACATGACTGCCTACGCGCGCGGAATTGACGAGGGCACGCGGGTCCGACAGGGACAGGTGATCGGATTTGTCGGATCAACCGGGCTTTCCACCGGCTCGCACCTCCACTACGAAATCCTCGTCAACGGGCGGTTCGTCGATCCAATGCGGATCAAGCTGCCGCGCGGCCGCGTGCTGGAAGGCGGATTGCTCGCGAACTTCGACAAGGAGCGCGAACGGCTCGACGGCATCATGGCCCGCAAGCCGGCGCGCGTTGCCTCGAGCGGCGCGGCTGTTCGATAGCGGTATTCAGCAGAGCCTCTCAATTCGTCATGCCCGGCCATCGTGCCGGGCATGACACGTTTGTTCTCGATTACGCCGCCTGCGCCAGCTTGCCGTTGAAGGTGAGGCCCAGCTTGTCGGCGGACAGCTTGACGGTTTCCCCGTCCTTGACCTTTCCAGCCAGGATCATTTCGGCAAGCGGATCCTGCACCGATTTCTGAATAACACGCTTGAGCGGTCGTGCACCGTACGCGGGGTCCCAGCCCTTCTCGGCCAGCCAATCGCGCGCCTTGGCATCGAGCTTGAGCACGATCTTGCGATCGTCGAGCAGCTTCTGAAGTCTCGCGATCTGGATGTCGACGATCTTCCCCATGTCCGTCTTCTTGAGACGGTGGAATAGGATGATCTCGTCCACACGGTTGAGAAATTCCGGCCGGAACGCCGCGCGGACCACCGCCATAACCTGGTCCTTGACTGCGTCGCTATCCTGTCCTTCCGGCTGGTTGACCAGAAATTCAGAGCCGAGGTTCGACGTCATCACGATCAGGGTATTGCGGAAATCAACGGTGTGGCCCTGGCCATCCGTAAGTCGGCCATCATCGAGCACCTGCAGCAGGACGTTGAAAACATCCGGATGCGCTTTCTCGATCTCGTCGAACAGAACCACCTGATAAGGCCTGCGCCGCACGGCTTCGGTAAGGGCACCGCCCTCCTCATAGCCGACATACCCCGGCGGCGCGCCGATCAGCCTGGCGACCGCGTGTTTCTCCATGTATTCCGACATGTCGATGCGGATCAGCGCGTTCTCGTCGTCGAACAGATATTCCGCCAGCGCCTTGGTGAGCTCAGTCTTGCCGACGCCGGTCGGGCCGAGGAACATGAAGGAGCCGATTGGCCGCCGCGGATCCTGCAAACCGGCGCGCGCGCGCCGCACGGCCGTCGATACCGCGCGCACGGCGTCCTGCTGGCCGATGACGCGCTTGGCGAGCTCGTCTTCCATGCGCAGGAGTTTTTCCTTTTCGCCCTCGAGCATCCTGTCGACGGGCACGCCGGTCCAGCGCGACACAACTTGCGCAACGTGATCGGCAGTGACGGTCTCCTCCACCATCGCGCCTTTGCCGTCGGAGGCTTCGATCGCGCTCAGTTTCTTCTCGAGTTCCGGAATGCGGCCATAGGCCAATTCGCCGGCGCGCTGAAATTCACCACGACGTTGTGCGTTGGCGAGCTCGGCGCGCAGTTGGTCAAGTTCGGTCTTAAGCTTCTGCGCGTCTGAGAGTTTCTCTTTTTCCGATTTCCAGCGGCCGGTAAGATCGGCCGAGCGCTTTTCCAGTTCTTTCAGCTCATTTTCGAGGCGCTTGAGACGATCCTTTGAACCGGGATCGGACTCTTTCTTCAGCGCCTCCTGTTCGATCTTCAACCGCACGATTTCACGGTCGATCGAATCCAGCTCTTCGGGCTTGGAGTCGACCTGCATCTTCAGCCTTGCGGCAGCTTCATCGATCAGGTCGATAGCCTTGTCGGGCAGAAAACGATCGGTGATGTAGCGATGCGACAGCGTGGCGGCAGCGACGATTGCGGAATCCGCAATGCGCACCCCGTGATGCTGTTCGTACTTATCCTTCAGGCCGCGAAGGATCGAAATTGTGTCTTCGACGCTTGGCTCGGACACATAGACCGGCTGGAAGCGACGAGCCAGAGCAGCGTCTTTTTCGACGTGCTTCTTGTACTCGTCGAGCGTGGTCGCGCCGATACAGTGCAATTCGCCTCGCGCCAGCGCCGGCTTGAGCAGATTAGAAGCATCCATGGCGCCGTCGGCCTTGCCCGCGCCGACAAGCGTGTGCATTTCATCGATGAAGAGAATGATTCCGCCGTCGGAGGATGTAACCTCCTGCAACACGGCCTTTAACCTCTCCTCGAATTCACCGCGGTATTTCGCGCCGGCGATCATGGCTCCGAGATCGAGCGCGAGCAGGCGTTTGTCCTGAAGACTTTCGGGCACGTCACCATTGACGATGCGCAACGCCAACCCTTCGACGATGGCTGTCTTGCCGACGCCCGGTTCGCCGATCAGGACTGGATTATTCTTGGTCCGACGCGACAGCACCTGAATCGTGCGGCGAATTTCCTCGTCGCGGCCGATAACTGGATCCAGTTTGCCCTCGCGGGCCGCTTGCGTAAGATCGCGCGCGTATTTTTTCAACGCGTCATAGGCATTTTCCGCAGTGGGAGAATCGGCGGTACGGCCTTTGCGCAGGGCGTTGATGGCTGCGTTGAGGTTCTGCGGCGTCACGCCGGCTTGCGAAAGGATTTTTCCGGCCTCGCTGTCCTTTTCCAGCGCGAGCGCAAGCAATAGCCGCTCGGCAGTGACGAAACTGTCACCGGCCTTCTCGCCGGCCTTTTCCGCCGCGTCAAAGACCCGCGCCAGCGCCGGATCCAGATAAATCTGACCTGCGCCGCCGCCGCTGACCTTCGACCGCTTGGCAAGCGACGCTTCTACGGCCCGCAGCGCCTGGCGCGAATTGCCGCCTGAACGGTCGATGAGACCGGCGGCGAGTCCTTCCGGGTCATCGAGCAGGACCTTGAGCAGGTGTTCGGGCGCGAATTGCTGGTGGCCTTCGCGCAAGGCCAAAGACTGGGCGGATTGTACAAACCCGCGTGCGCGATCGGTAAATTTCTCGAAATTCATATTTAAATCCCCTCGGCCCATGACGGCGCCGGTAATCCGGGCCCCCGGAGGCGACCCGTTCCAGCGTTATGTGGGAGCATTTATCGTAGTTTGAAGAGCCGGTTTGCTTGATGTAGGTCAACGTCAATGCCCCGCAGAGCGGCCTTTAAAGCGATCGAAAATCAATGACATCGGCGCCCGCTTCAATCCGCGCCATATACCGTTATCCGGTGAAAGGGCTCTCGCCGCAGGCCCTCGAGCGCACGCGGTTGTCTGTGGGCCAGACGGTCCCCGCCGACCGTCTCTATGCCATCGAAAATGGCCCCTGCGGCTTCGATCCCCAAGCGCCGGCCTATTTCCCCAAGCAACGTTTTCTGATGCTGATGCGCAACGACCGTCTTGCCGCCCTGCGCACGGATTTTGAGGAGGACAGCCACACGCTGATTATCCGGTCAGAAAACCGCGAGGCGGCGCGCGGGGATTTACGCACCAAAGAAGGCCGGTTGGCCATCGAGGCGTTCTTCCGTCGCTTCATGCCGAAAGAATTGCACGGACCGCCAAAGGTGCTTTTCGGAAAGGGCGGCCACAGTTTCTCGGATGTTGCCAGGAAGGTAGTGTCCATCATTAATCTTGCCTCGGTAGCAGAGGTGGAAAGTGCGGCCGGCGCGCCGGTCAATCCGTTGCGTTTTCGCGGCAATCTTTACGTCGCGGGCTGGCCCGCGTGGCATGAGTTTAATCTTGTCGGGCGCCTGCTTACGATCGGAGAAACCACGCGGCTGCGGGTGGTCAAGCGCATTCAGCGCTGTGCCGCAACAGAAGTTGATCCAGATACTGGTATTCGCGACCTTCCCATCCCTCGCACGCTGATCGAGAATTTTGATCACGCGGATTGCGGGGTCTACGCCGAAGTCGTCACAGCAGGCGACGTAGCCATCGGAGACGGCATTACGAGCGCTGAATAAAAAGCCGCCCGCTAAGCGGGGCGCCTGATCCATTGCTTCCTCAGTACTGCCGCTCAGCCGCCCGGCAATACGTAGGCATGGATTCGACTGGCCCGATAGACCGACTCCGCAACCGTGCGATTACGCCGCCTGACTGAATCGCTGTCCGCTCGGCATTCGCGGGATAGCGGATGTCGCGATCGGCTCCAGCCATCATTTGGCTCGCAACGGGCGTCGCCTGAGCAACCCGATGGCGATGGTGGGCGGGTCTCGCGACGGCTGACGTTGCGAGAGCAGCAGCCGCGACCGAACACAGCAAAATCGACGCTCGTCTTGTATTATTTGCAGTCATCAAGTTAGTCCCCTTAGTTATTTAAGCAATGCGCCTTCACCAAATAGTCGAGCAGAAGACGCGGCGTTCAAACGCAGTTCGCATATGGCAATTTCGTGATCATTGGAAGGTCGTTTGACGGAAATGCATAGCTGCTATTCCATCGGAATACCTGCCTGTAATAAAGTATACGCTATGCCGAGAACAGCATACCTCAGAAGGCCGATAAAATACTGAAATTGGTCAAGATTAATACTTAGCGGCGAAGAAATTCAGGGCCGCGGCATAGATTTCGGACTTAGCGGCACTCAGCCTTTGCGGGTTAGCAAGAACACTGCCTGCTCGCCGAACAGGTTCCAGAACCACCACGGGGCATTGAGTCGTAGCGGCGAGCCCCACGCATTCAGAGCCACCGCTTTTTCCATCCGTACGCCGATTTCCGTGCAGAGGTGGCGGAAATCCTTGATGGTGCAATGGTGGATATTGGGCGTGTCGTACCAGCTAAAGGGCAGAATATCGGTGCGCGGCATATGACCTGCGAACAGAAGTTGCAGGCGTACTTGCCAATGACCGAAATTCGGAAAGGACACAATCGCCCTACTCCCGATGCGAAGCATGTGCTCGAGCACAGCGCGGGGATGTCGGGTCGCCTGAAGCGTTTGCGACAAGATCACGTAGTCAAACGCATCGTCCGGATAGTCGCCGAGATCGGTGTCGGCGTCGCCCTGAATGACAGCCAGACCCTTCGCCACGCATTCATTCACTCCTTCGCGCGATAACTCGATGCCACGCCCGTCCACGCCGCGGGTTTCGCTCAAAAGGCGCAGGAGTTCTCCATCGCCGCAGCCCACATCGAGCACCTTGGCCCCTTGCTCGACCATTTGAGCGACTAGCACCAGGTCGACGCGGGCGCCACTGGACGTGTGCGGGATATCGGCGCCCGTCGGGCTGTTATCGGCGCGGGAAAGCGTGCTCATGGATCCGCTCTTAAATTAGCTCCTGGAGCCCAGACCGCGCGCGCCGCCGGCCCCGTCGAGGAAGCCACGCACGATCGCAAAGAGTTCAGGCTCGTCGAGCAGAAAAGCATCGTGACCTTTGTCGGTCACGATTTCGGCGAACGAGACCCGAGCGCTCGCGGCATTCAGCGCATGCACGATGGCCCGTGAGTCCGATGTTGGGAACAGCCAATCGCTTGTGAATGAGATCAGGCAGAAGCGTGTCGGTGAACCGCTGAAAGCCTTGGCGAGCACGCCGCCGTAGTCCGCCGCAAGATCGAAATAATCCATGGCTCGCGTCAGGTAGAGATACGAGTTCGCATCGAACCGCTCGACGAACGAAATTCCCTGATGGCGCAGATAGGATTCGACTTCAAAATCCGCATCGAACGAGAACGTCGGATTTTCGCGATCCTGGAATTTGCGGCCAAATTTCCGATGCAGAGCGGCATCGGACAGATAAGTGATGTGCGCGCCCATGCGCGCGACGGCGAGCCCGCGCCGCGGATTCGTGTTTTCCAGAAGGTAACGGCCGCCACGCCACTCGGGGTCAGCCATGATCGCTTGCCGTCCAACCTCGTGGAAGGCGATGTTTTGCGCGGAATGACGCGTCGAGCAGGCGATCGGCAACACGCTGAACACGCGCTGCGGGTAGCTTGCAGCCCACTGCAGCACCTGCATGCCGCCCATCGAGCCGCCTGCAACGGTGAACAGCGATTCGATGCCCAGATGATCGAGCAGCATCGCCTGAGCGCGCACCATGTCGCGAATGGTGATAACCGGGAAGTCCAGGCCCCAGGGCTTGCCCGTTTTCGGGTCGGTCGACGACGGTCCCGTCGTCCCCATGCAGGCGCCGACGACATTCGGACAGATCACGAAATAGCGCTCGGTATCGATGGGCCGGCCCGGCCCAACCATTGTGTCCCACCAACCTGATTTCCCCGTCACCGGATGCACGCTGGCGGCGTGCTGGTCGCCGGTCAGCGCATGGCAGATCAGCACCGCGTTCGTACGCTGCGCGTTGAGCGTCCCATATGTCTTATAGGCAATCTGGAATGGCGCGAGCTCCACGCCGGCATCGAGCTTGAGCGGCTTGTCGGCTCCGAACCGGGCGATCAGCGAGTCGCGCGGCTGGTCCGCTTCGCGCGGCGCATCAACCACATCGTGCATACTCGTCATGGCATCGCCCATGTCAAATCGCCCATGTCAATTCGCCCATCACAATCGGTCCGCTCCCGGCACTACCCGTATCGGGGATCGATTAGCAGAGGTTTACTGTCAACGTAAAAGGTTGCAGTCAATGTTTTCTTTGATTTCAGCCCCCGGCCCACCTATCAATGCCGGCATGGCAAAACCGACCGAAGCACCCGCGCTGGCCGATCTACGCAAGGAGATCGACCGTATCGACGAGGCGATGCACCAGCTTCTGATCGAACGCGGTGAGATTATCGACCGCCTGATCGCGGTAAAGCGCAGCCAGGACACCGGCATGTCCGCGTTCCGGCCCGTTCGCGAAGCACAGATGATGCGCCGGCTGGTCGACCGACACAAAGGGATATTGCCACTTGATACTGTCGAGAGCATCTGGCGGGTTATCATTTCAACTTTTACCTACGTGCAAGCACCATTTTCAGTTCATGCCGATTTAACGGCAGGCGATGCGCTTATGCGCGATTCCGCTCGTTTTCATTTTGGCTTCACCGTTCCGTTCGTTCCACATATGGGTGCCGCCGGCGTTGTTGCAGCCGTATCGACGTCTCAAGGTGATCTCGGCCTTGTGCCCGCCTTCGACATCGCCTCGGCGGGGGCGTGGTGGAGCGCCCTCGAGTTCGATGCCGCGCCCAAAATCATTGCGCGGCTGCCGTTCGTCGAGCGTCCCGATCACCCGGCCGCCTTGCCGGTGTTCGTGATCTGCCGCGTTGCGCCCGATGCCATGGCGACTGGAGCCGAGGTGTGGAGCGTGCGCGTCTCCGGCTGGGGCGTAGGCCCTGCGCAGGCGCTAAGTGCGCTTGCTGACTTCATCGCCGTTCCGGACCATGCCTTCGATGGAGCTGCCCTGCTGATAACGCTGCCGAAGGAAACCAGCCTCCAATCGATCAGCGCGGCGTTGGTTAATGCCGGCGCCACCGTCCGCTCGGCGGCCCTCGTCGGAAGCCACGCAACCCGCTATACGGTTGCCGCCGAGAAGGCCTGATTGTTCGGACACCATTAATGACTGCGAACCGCCCGCACCCGCGCCCAGGCGTGCTCGACATCGCCCCCTACGTCCCGGGCAAGAGCACGGCGCCAGGCGTCGCCCGAGTGTTCAAGCTCTCCTCCAACGAAACGCCGTTGGGGCCGAGCCCGAATGCAATCGCGGCCTATCGCGCGGTCGGCGAACACCTTGAAGACTATCCTGATGGCTCCGCTTCAGCGTTGCGCGAGGCGATCGGCGCCGCCTACGGGCTCGATCCCGATCGCATCGTCTGCGGTGCCGGCTCCGATGATTTGCTGAATCTGCTTGCGCGCGCCTACCTCAACGACGGCGCCGAAGCGATCTATACAACGCATGGCTTTTTGGTTTACCCGATCGCGACAATGGGCACCGGCGCGAATGCAATTGCCGCGCGAGAAAGGAATTTCACGGCGGATGTCGACGCCATTCTTGCAGCAGTGACGCCAAGGACGAAGATCGTATTTCTGGCGAACCCAAACAATCCTACCGGCACTTACATCCCGTTCGATGAAGTCAAGCGGCTGCACAAAGGATTGCCGCAAACCGTACTGCTTGTGCTCGATGCCGCGTACGCCGAATACGTGCAGCGCAATGACTATGAGTCCGGGATTGAATTGGTGGCAACCACTGACAACGTGGTGATGACGCGCACGTTTTCCAAAATCTACGGACTTGCAGCGCTGCGCCTTGGCTGGATGTATGGACCCGCGCACGTGGTGGACGCCGTCCATCGAATTCGCGGACCATTCAACGTGAATGGTCCCGCCATCGCCGCGGGCATTGCTGCAATCCGTGACACCGCCCATGTGGAACGCTCGCGCGCGCACAATACGCATTGGCTTGCCTGGCTGACTGAAGAGATCGGCAAGCTTGGACTGAGCGTGACCCCGAGCGCGGCGAACTTCGTGCTGATTCATTTCCCGGAAAAGAAGGGAAGGACGGCCCGCGATGCGGACGAATTTCTTACCGAACGCGGCCTGATCCTGCGCCAGGTTGCGGCGTACAAGCTGCCCAACGCCTTGCGCATGAGCGTCGGCACCGAAGAGGCCAATCGCCTCGTGGTGCAGGCACTCAAGGAATTTCTGGGGAAACCGGCATGAGCGAACCGGCTCCCTTGTTCAATCGCCTGGCGCTGATCGGTGTCGGCCTTATCGGCTCTTCGATCGCCCGCGCGGCCCGCGCCCAGGGTGCGGTGCGGACGATTGTCGCGACCGCGCGATCGCCACGCACCCGTCGACGCGTTGCCGAGCTTGGCCTTGCCGATCATGTTGTTGAAAGCAACGCCGCTGCGGTCGAAGGCGCCGATCTGGTCATTGTCTGCATTCCGGTCGGCGCCTGCGCTGCGGTCGCGCGGGAAATCGGTCCTCATCTCGCCGCTGGTGCAATCGTTTCAGATGTCGGCTCGGTAAAGGAGGCGGTTGCACGGGACATGGCCCCTCACCTGCCCAAGGGCGTCCATTTCGTGCCAGCTCATCCGGTCGCCGGAACCGAGTATTCGGGTCCGGATGCCGGCTTTGCCGAGCTCTTCGTCAATCGGTGGTGCATCCTGACGCCAGCGCAGGACGCTGACCCCAAGGCGGTCGAGAAACTGGCGGCGTTCTGGCGTCTGTTGGGCGCCAATGTGGAACGGATGTCGGCCGATCACCATGATCTGGTTCTGGCCATCACAAGTCATCTGCCCCATCTGATTGCCTACACCATCGTCGGCACGGCAGACGAGCTGCAAAGCGTGACGCGTTCGGAGGTATTGAAATTCTCTGCCGGCGGCTTCCGTGATTTCACCCGCATCGCCGCTTCCGATCCGACGATGTGGCGCGACGTGTTTCTCGCCAACAAGGATGCAGTCTTGGAAATGCTCGGTCGATTCAATGAAGACGTTTCAGCTTTGACCAAAGCGATCCGCAAGGGCGACGGAGATGCGCTTTTTGAGCACTTCACGCGCACGCGCGCCATCCGCAAAGGAATTGTCGATATCGGACAGGATTCGCCGGCGCCAGATTTTGGCCGTCCGCATCCCGACCTGCCGCACGAGCCACTGCCCAAGCCGTATGCGTCCGAGAAGAGCTAGAAAAGTGCGGGTGTGTTGCCGATCGGGATAGGCCCGAGGGAAACCGCACCGTCATTGAAGCGAAGCGGCAACGTAATGGCTCGCTTGCCTTCGAGCGTGGTCTGCTCGCCAAGCAAGTTGAGACCAAGCGAAATATTCGCCCCTGCCTGCTGGCGCGCCACACCTCCCAGCCCGGGCGCGAGGCGGTCAAGCGCGCCTACAAGCCTGTCCATGTTTGGTGACGTTTGCAGCTTCTGCTGCGCCCCGATTGCCGCCAGAAACTGATCGACTCCAGCCATTGTCACGCGCAGCTCACCCTCGAGCCGGCCGTTATTGTTGAGGGTCACGGCGCCCGTGCCGACCGCAAGTATGTCACCCTGGTGCACGCGCGCATTCGTGATGTCGATGCGTCCGCCCGCCGCCTGCACCTCACGAAAACGCGCCGGCCAGGGCTTGGGCGAAAAATCATTCAAGCCGCGAAGAAGAGCTGTGACGTTGGCATCGAATGGCCGTGCCGCGGCGGGGTTCAGTTCGGGTGCCGAGGCCTGATCGAGTTGAAGGGCGACCTCGATCACTGGCCTGTTGGCCGCAGAGCCTTCGGCCATGCGGCCATGAATTTCCATATGTTTGGCACGGAAAACGTTTTGCCGCGCATCGCCGTTGGTGCGGTCTACCACGAGTTGGTCGACCACCAGGGACCCGCGTTCCGGGGCCGAGGGCGTACCACGCACGCTGGATTGGGCCAGCTTCCAGTCCGCGATCAGCTCAGGCGGCTTTCCCGGCTCGCCAACGGTCAGGGGGCCGCGAAATTCGCTGATAAGCAGACCGGGCTGATAGACCTGCGCCAGCACAACAAGGTTGGTGGTCTTGAGCTCAACCGGAGGCTGGCTGTTGCTGAACAGCGCCAAAGCCTGGTCACACTCGACCTCGATCCGGAACGGATAGCCGCCGACACGCTCCGAACCGCAGCCATAGATCCGGCCCGCCTGGGCTTCACGCGCGCGCCAGCCTTTGATGGCGCTTTCGGCCTGGCCGGCTGCGAATTTCCAGAAGCCGCTCCAGCCGGCAATTACCGCAAGCACAATGAGTACGAGAATCGCATAGCGAAGCGCGGTGCGGCGGCGCGGTTGCAGGCTCTGTGGGCTACGCATCATCCATTCAAAACCTGCCGAATGCGGCGTTTCTGCGCCCGGGCAGCACGGCCTCGCAGTTGCACAGGAATAGCCGCCCTGTTACGCGGTCGCTATCCTTTCAACGCCGTGGTCCGCTGATCCGCTCCCTGCCACGATGAATGCCCCTTTCGAGCAAAGCAACGAGGACTTCTGGGTCTTCGCCTATGGGTCGCTCATGTGGCGCCCGGGCTTTGACTTTCTGGAGCGGCGCAATGCCCGCCTTGTCGGCGCTCATCGCGCACTGTGTGTTTATTCGTTTGTGCATCGGGGAACGCCGGAAAAACCAGGGCTGGTATTGGGACTTGATCGCGGCGGTAATTGCCGCGGCATCGCCTATCGGGTGGCCTCCTCGCAACGCGCCGGGACAATCGAATATCTGCGCGCTCGCGAGCAGGTTACTCGGGTCTACCGAGAGGCTTGGCGCAGAGTCTGGCTTGATGGGGATGCGCAAGAGAGCGTGCACGCACTTTGCTACGTTGTCGACCGCGGTCATCGCCAATACGCGGGGCGGCTCAGTCTTGCCCGGCAGCTGCACTACGTCAGGCAAGGTCACGGCCGCTCGGGCGCGTGCCGCGACTACGTTCTTGCGGCGGTCAAACAATTGCAAATGCTTGAAATCCGCGATGCGGACTTGCAGGTGATCGCCGACCAGCTAAAAGGCCCCCATGAATCGGCCGCTGGCTGACCCCGCATCTGCAATGCCTGTCATCGATTTATCTTGGCCCGCCCCTCCGCGATAAGCCGCGCCGTCGCCCTTTCGATGTCGTTTTGCAAGCGCTCGAAAAACTCCTCCTTGCCCAGTCCCGGCGGTATCGGATCGAGGATCTCTGCAACGACTGTGCCCGGAATTCGCAGCCACGAACGTCGCGGCCAGTACAGCCCGGAATTGAGCGCAATCGGAACGCAGGGCACCCCTTCGGCCATGTAAAGGTGGACGACACCGATCTTGTAGCGTGGTTCCGCTCCGGCGGGCCGGCGCGTTCCCTCCGGGAAAATAATAAGCTGTCGATTGTCAGCTAATTCAATTCGCGCTCGCTCGATCATCGCGGCCAGTGTCTGCGCGCCGCCGCCCCGCCGCACCGGCACCATGCGTCCCTTGATCGTGAGCCAGCCGAAAATGGGAATCCACTGCAACTCCCTTTTGAGAATGAAGACCGGATTGTCGAGCAGCGGCAGCAGGGCAAACGTTTCCCATGCCGACTGATGTTTGGAGGCGACGATGAGCGAACCTTCGGGGATTTTTCCGCGGCCCCGTATCTCGTAATCAATGCCGGCGACTACGCGCAGAAGTACGAGATTTGTACGGCCCCATGACTTCGCCACCGCAATGATGGCACGATAGGGCATGAAGAAGGTAGGTAACGCGACGATCAAATAGACCAACGTGTTGAGGTAGAACAATACGTTAAAGGCTATGGAACGGAGCAGGATCAAGCGACGCTCCTTAGATAGCGCCATCGGTATCGAGGTGCATGCGGGCAATTGCGAGTATGTATTTCAGATATTCCGCAAAAAGAAAACGCGCAGTGTCCACGCTTGACCACCAAGGCTCCGATTTTACCTTTTCCGAAATCACCGGATATGGAGTCAGCGTGACGTCAGGCAGTTGGTGCTCAAGTTCCGACATTGCGCGCGGCATGTGCCAATTCGAAGTAACGACGATCAAGGAATTGAAGTTATGCTCGCGTGCCCAGCGGCGGGTTTCGAGCGCATTACCGAGCGTATTAAGCGCCGTCCGGTCGAGATCGATGCAACAGTTAAAATACTTGGTGTAGAGAGGCGTCAGCCGCGCGATTTCTTTTGAACTCGTTGCGCGATGCACGCCCGTGATCAACAGGCGCTTGCCGCGGTTGGCTGCAAGCAGCTCGATCGCATCCGGAATGCGGGCGGCAGCTCCCGTGAGCGCCACGATGCCATCCGCTCTGGTGTCGAGCGTCACCTCCTCGCTCGCAATACTCGATACAAACCAGACAAATCCGCCGGCAAGCAATATGAGCCCCGTGGCGCCGGCGGCCATCGTGAGGAAACCGATCCAGCGAGCAAGACCGGCAAACATGTCAGTCGATCATTTCAAGCGTGCTGTTGACGGTATGTCGGGACGTCAATGCGGTCACAAGAGCAATTAACGCGACCTGGCCCAGCACGGCTGCATAGCCCGCCAGACCGATCGAGAATGAACCGAAAAGTATTGATGTCTGATCAGCGCCGGCGCTGCCCGCAAACCAGTGGCTGATCATGCCGGCGAGCGCGAACAGCACAATTGCGGCGCCACCGCCAATGACACCCCCCTGCAGTCCGAGGATCAGAAAATGATGCTGGAAATGCCGTGCGATAAATCCATTTTTTGCCCCTACCAAATGGAGCACCTCGATGACCGACTTGTTCGTCGCCATAGCGCCGCGGGTAGCAAAGGTGACCGACAACATGGTCGCGACAAACATCAGAATTAGTACGCCGATGCCCGCACCGACTGCAGTACCGGCCATCGCCCGCATGCGATCGATCCAGCCGCGATGATCATCGAGCATGGCGCCCGGCACCTGATCGGCCAGCTGACGCCGCAATTGCGCAAGGTCCGGCGCTGCGTTCGCTGCGATCTTGATCACGATCAGCCGCGGGACAGGTAGCTCGTCAAGGGAAAGCCCGTTGCCAAGCCAAGGCTCCAATAGTCTGGCGGATTCATCTTTCGAATAGGGCCGCACCTCTACGACCCCGGGGGCCGCGCGAGCGACAGAAACGGCCTTGTCGACGCTGGCATCGACATCGCGACCGGTCACCGGGACAACCTGGATGGTCACCTCTCGCGCAATGTCTGATTGCCACTCGCCGGCAGCCCTGCTCACAAGCACGGCTGCGCCCGTCGTTAACGATGCAAGGAAAGTCATGATGGCAACGACCGCGACAAGCGCCCGGCCGGAAATCGAATTGCGTGGCACGAGAGGCGTCTCGAACCGCGGCATTGGTTCCATCGGCGCCCGTGCCGACGTAGTCCCTTTCCGCGCGCCCATTTCCGCCATGCGAGCCCTCAGTCGTAAATATGCAGCCGGCCGTCGTGCAGAACGAGTCGCCGCGCATCGTACTGGTCCATAAGCGCAATGTCGTGGGTGGCGATGATGACCGAGGTGCCCGACTTGTTCAGCTCGATGAACAGCCGCAACAATCGCTGCGCCAAAGTCGGGTCGACGTTACCCGTAGGTTCGTCGGCAAGCAGCAATTGGGGTCGCGCGATCACCGCGCGCGCGATCGCCGCCCTTTGTTTTTCCCCGCCCGAGAGCACCGGTGGCAACGCCCACATTCGCTCACCGAGCCCCACCCAGTTAAGAAGCTCTACGACTTCGTCGCGATAGCTGTCCTCGGGACGGCCCATGACGCGCAAAGGCAAGGCAACGTTTTCATAGGTCGTCATATGGTCAAGGAGGCGAAAGTCCTGAAACACTATGCCTATGCGCCTTCGCAGCGTCGCGACCGCGTCGCGGGAAAGGGTCGCTACGTCATGGCCGAACTGGGTAATCAGCCCGCGCGTCGGCCTCAGCGAAAGAAACAGGAGCCGGAGCAGGGAAGTCTTGCCGGCGCCCGAGGGGCCGGTAAGGAACTGAAAGGAATGCGGATCGATGCGGAACGAGAGGTCGCGAAGCACCTCCGGTCCCAACCCATAGCGCAAGCCCACATTCTCGAATCGGACCACCCACCCCTCTCCGACAACCTTTATTTACCACCGCCGAATCACCGCCCGCCACGTGGTCCTCCAGATCAGCCCAACGAGAGCCTGCAGGGCATCCGGAATTGCACGTTTTACAAGATTATGACGACCTGCCATAGCCGCGAGGCAAACCAGGCAGACAATCCGGGAAACCGACGGCCCGCCATGGTTTCCGATCCGTTAACGGACGGCTGGTACGTTGGCACCCGAAATAGCCATGCAGATCGTCTGTCCGAACTGCGCAACATCCTATGCCATCGACCCGACCTCCTTGGGCTCGGCGGGGCGTACCGTCCGTTGCGCGCGGTGCAAGAGCACCTGGTTTGCGGATGGTCCAAAACTGGAGCCCGAACTGACCGCCGTGGATGCCGGAACTGCTGCCGAAGAGACTTTCACCGGCGTGCTTCGCCCTGACCATCCGGTCAATTCGAGCGGCGTCGAGGTAGAACATCGGCCTGCTGGAGACGAAGCGGGAAATTCCTCCGTCACGCAAGAGCATCCAGCCGCTGCGAAGACGCCGGCCACCGTTGTCGATGCGCCGTCGCTCGTACCGTCAATCGAGCCATCGGCGAATTCCCCTGGTGAGGCCGATGCGGACGAAATTGAAAACTTCGCTGCGCGCCGCAAGCGCTTGCAGGCGCGACGCAAGCAGGCCCGACACTCGTCCCGCTGGACGGCACTGATCCTGGTGCTGTTTGCGTTCAATGTCGCACTGGTCGGAGCGCGTAGCGAGGTCGTACGATTTTTTCCGAATACCGCATCGCTGTTTGCCGCGGTCGGATTGCCTGTCAATCTGCGCAATCTCAAATTTGAAAACATGCGTATTTCAAAGGAGGCGCAGGAGGGCCTGTCCTCCCTGATCGTGGAAGGCACCATCGTCAGTGTCACCAATAGGCCGGTCGAGGTGCCGCGCCTTCGCTTCGCCGCGCGCGATGCGGCGGGACATGAGGTCTACACCTGGACGGCGTTGCCGGGCCGCAGCATTCTCGGCCCGGGAGAAAAGCTGGACTTCCGCAGTCGGTTCGTGTCGCCGCCCGACAATGCGGTTGACGTGATGGTGCGATTCGCAGGCGCGCAGGACGCGGTGCCGGGAGCAAAATAAGCTCCAGCGTCGGCGCTCAGAAGTCCTTGAGAAGCCGCTCGATATAGTCGAGCTCAAGCTGCGGCCGGAAACTCTCGCCGAAACGTTTGCGCAGCTCCTCCAGAATGCGCCTCGCCCGCTGCGCGTCGATCTCGCCAGGTACCTTCACAGTAAGATCGTCGCCATAGTCGCGACCGCGCATCGGCCGGCCGAGCGGATCGGTGTCCTGCTGGGCACGCGCCTGCCCGCGTCCGGGTCGACCATTCGGCCCAGGTCCGGCACCCTGCTGCTGCATCGATCGCGCCATGCCTTGGGCGCCTTTCCGCATGGAATCGAGTGCGCGTCCCTGACTGTCGACGGCGCTGTCGGCATCCCCCTCCCCGAGCTGACCTTCGGCCTGACCCATGGCCTCGCCGGCATCCCCCAGCTGGCCCATCTCGTTGCCCTCGCCTTGCTGTCCGGGCTGGCCCATTCCGCGTTGGCGAAGCTGCTCAAGGAGCTTGTTGAGCCGGTCCTTTAGTGCCTGCTGATCCTGACGCAATTCGCCCATTTGGCGATCGGACTGGCCTTGTTGGCCTTGTTGCCCCCGTTGCCTGTCACGTCGATTGTCCTGACCCTGGCGAAAGGTCTTGTCGCGCAGCTGCTGCTGCTTCCGGATCATGTCGCCCAATTCGTCAAGGGCCGACATCATGTCGTCATCGTCGTCATCGCCTGAGGCGCCGGGTCGCGCCATCTGCAGGTTTTCGAGCATCGACTGCAATTCCTCGAGCAGCCGGCGCGCCGCATCCTTGTTGCCTGAGCGCGCGAGATTCTCCAGCCGATCAAGCATGCTCTTGAGGTCTTGCTGGCTGAGCATGCGCGTGTTGCGGTCAAGCGGGCGCGAAAGCTGCTGCGGGTTCCTGCGCATCTCTTCTGCAAGCGCCTGCAGGAATTTGTCCATGGCTGCGCGCAGCTGTTCCATAAGCTTCTTGATCTCTTCGTCGCTTGCACCGCGCTCAAGCGCCTGACGAAGCGCTTCCTGCGCCTGGCGCAGCGCCTGTTCGGCTTGCGAGACGTTTCCATCCTCGAGCTGGACGGCCATATCCCAAAGCCTCGCGACCACCTCACGCAGCGCGTCGTCACTCTTTGCGTGGTCGAGATCGTGGTAGATCGAGCGCAGGCCGAGATAAATACCGGACTCGGGCGTAAATCTTTCTGGCGCAATAGTGAGCGCATCGAGAGCGGTGAGAACCAATGGTTTGGTGTCGGCATCGAGTGCCAGGATGCGCCTCTGCTCGATCAGCGCGCGCGCCAGCGGCTTAACGAAAATCCGTTGCGGTAACTGCAGCTCGTATGCCTGGCTGCGGCCCTCGTTGCCGGCCTCGTCCCGCGCCGTGAGCGTCATCGTCACATCGGCACCGGCCCAAGGATGTTCGGTCAGGTCGTGCGTGGTTTGCGCCGTCCCGGATTTGGTGCGCGCTTGCGGCAGACTGAGCGCATAGTCGGGTGCCGAAAACAGCGACCGCGGCGGCTTGTCGGACGCTTGCTCGTCCTTGAGCGCGAAGGTGGCTTTCGCTTCCACGACGCCGTAGTCGTCATCCATCTTGTAATCGAGGCGAAGCGCGCCACGCGCCTGCCGTTCCGGATCCTTGATCAGTTCGATGTTCGGCGCGCGGTCGGGAATTGCAGTGAAATTCCAGACCAAATCGGTGCCGAGGACGCCATGTACGGCGGCAGAACCGTCGCCCTTGATCAACAGCCGACGTTCCTCGGTCCCGGGCGGAAGCGGCGCGCGCGCCTCGGGTGGCGCGGGCTCAATCGCGCCGTGGTGCGCGATGTCGAAACCGACTTTGCCGGTGGCGCGGATGACGAGCTGACTGCCCACTGGAACGGCTACCGCAGGCGTAGGCTGCGCGGTTTCCCCCGGACGCAGACCCACGAGCATCACCGGAGGCCGGCCGGTGTAAACGGGCGGGGTGACCCAGGCATCGATGCGGAAATTGGCGGGCGCCACCACGCCGCGCCAATCGAAAGCTGCGGCGATTCGTTTTGTCCGCTCGCCGCCGGCAGCGAAGAAACTCGCGACCACCACAATGACAACGAGTGCACGGAATGCCATTGGATCGCGCAGCGAGAGACGCGGAGCAGGCCAGCCAGCCTTGAACTTGCGCGCCGAGCGGAGCGCGCGCTCGACATGCGCCTGCCAGAGCGCCTGTGCCACGGGATCATTGTTGTTGGCAGCGATGCGGTCGGCAACCGCCGTCGCCGGACGGTGCGCTTCACCGGTGCTGCGATCGAGCCGTCGAAGACCATCGTAGACACTCGGCAGCCGCACGATCAGCAATGGCAACGCTGAAGCGACAATGGCGACTGCGAATATGAACAGGCCGATCGCGCGGGCCAGCGGCGGCAATGCCAGCCACAAACCGGCCCACGAGAAAGCCAGAAACAATCCGAGCATAGTTGCCACGGCGGCGAGAGCCGGCCACAACTTTTCCCAGAAGAGGCTGCCACGCGCCCGCGCCAGCGCCCGCGCGAGCAAAAGTCGTGCGGTTTTCTCGTGCGCCAAAGGCTGTTTTTTTGGTTCGTCCAAAAGGCGCTCCGTCGCTCAGGCTCGGGAGAATCTGTTCATTAGGCTAACACGTGCCAACCCTGACGGCCACGCGTGTATTTATGCGCTCAAAGCCAATCCGGCATGCGATCGAGCGCAATTAATTGGTCAACTTCAAGGCGTGGGCGTACCACGGCCCATTGCGCCCCATTGACCAAAACTTCGGGCACCAGGGCCCGGGAATTGTAAGTGCCAGCCTGGACGGCGCCGTATGCGCCCGCAGACATGACCGCCAACAGTGCGTCACCCGCGGGTTCCACCATATCGCGGTTAACGGCCAGGAAGTCTCCGCTTTCGCAAACTGGCCCGACTACGTCGGCACGAAAACGTCGGGTCGAGGACGATTGTGTCACCGGCCAAATCTCGTGATGCGCGTCATATAACGTTGGGCGTATGAGATCGTTCATTCCGGCGTCAACAACAATGAAGTTCTTTGCCTCGCCGTGCTTCACGAACAACACCCGAGTGACCAAAATACCGGCATTGCCGACGAGAAGACGCCCGGGCTCGAAAATCAAACGGCAATCGAGATCCCGAGTCGCCCGCTTGACCACTTGTGCATAAGCCTCCGGATGCGGCGGAGGCTCATTATCATCGCGGTACGGGATGCCAAGCCCACCGCCAAGATCCACATGTGCAATCCTGTGGCCGTCGGATCGTAAAACGCGCACGAAGTCAGCCAGCAATGCGAAGGCATTGTCGAACGGGTCAAGGTCGGTGATCTGACTGCCGATATGCATGTCGACGCCAACAACCTTGAGGCCCTTGAGCTTGGCAGCACGCGTATAGATCTCGCGTGCGCGGCTGATCGGAATACCGAACTTGTTCTCCGCTTTGCCGGTAGCAATCTTGTGATGCGTTTTGGCATCGATGTCGGGATTAACGCGCACCGAAATGGGTGCTGTGCGGCCCTTCGACGCGGCGATTGACGAGAGCAGCTCAAGCTCGGGCTCGGATTCGACATTGACGCAAAGAATGCCCTCATCGACGGCAAGTGCGAGCTCCGATGCGGTCTTCCCAACGCCGGAGAACATGATCTTGTCGGGAGCAATGTCGGCCGCTCGCGCGCGCTTTAGCTCTCCACCCGACACGACGTCAGCGCCGGCGCCCAGCTTGGCGAGCGTTCGGATCACTGCCTGATTGGAATTCGCCTTCATCGCATAACACACGAGCGCGCTGACGTCGGCGAACGCGCCGTCGAAAACTTTGTAGTGACGGATGAGTGTCGCCGTCGAATAGCAATAAAACGGTGTACCAACCGCGGCAGCGAGTGTGTCGATGTTCACCGCCTCGGCGTGCAGCACGCCGTCGCGATAAGCAAAGTGGTGCATGGCGCGCTCAGTTGAGCAGAACGTCGAGAGGAATGCGTTTATTTGGGCCCGCCGGCGCGATCGGCTTTCCGTCACGTCCCAGGACCGGCCTGTCTCTGGTGTCGATGTCTTCCGGCGTTATTTGTTGGCCTGCGAGCGACGCCCCGGGCGGCGGATCCAGTGGTCCCTTGCGTCCGCACGCCGACAAGCCGATCGACGCAACGAGGGCGCCGATCACGGCAAGACGGAGAAGCGGGTGGTCTGAATGCCTCACGGGAGGACTCCTTGCTTGGAGAACGATAGCAAAACAGGGAAACAAGGCGAAGTCAGGATTTCTCTTTTTCCAGCTTGCGCAGCCATTTTTTGGCCTGCCCCCGCACGTTTTTGGGCGCGGTACCACCGAAGCTGGTCCGGCTTTTTACGGAGCGGTCGACGGAGAGAACGGTAAAAACGTCCTCGTCGATTCGCGGTTCCACCTCGCGCATAACCGAGAGCGGCAGCCGGTGCAGGGCGACCCCCGACGCCGCGGCCTTGGCGACGATCCTGCCCGCGATGTGGTGCGCTTCGCGAAATGGAATCTTCAACGCCCTCACAAGCCAGTCGGCGAGATCGGTTGCGGTGGCGTAGCCCTCGCCAGCGGCCTTCTTCATCCGCGTTGCGTCGGGTTCGAGATCGGCCACCATACCCGTCATCGCGGCAATCGACAGCGATAGCGCAGCAAGCGCGTCCATCGCGCCCTCTTTGTCCTCCTGCATATCCTTGGCGTACGCAAGGGGGAGACCTTTCATCACGACCAGCAGGGCATTGAGCGCGCCGATTACCCGGCCTGTCTTCCCCCGCACCAGCTCGGCGGCGTCCGGATTGCGCTTTTGCGGCATGATCGAGGAGCCGGTCGTGAACTTGTCCGACAATTTGACCAAGCCGGTGAGTGGCGAGGTCCAGATCACAATCTCCTCGGCAAGTCGCGAGAGATGTACGGACGCGATTGCGGCAGCTGCGAGCACCTCCATGACGAAGTCGCGGTCGGATACTGCATCGAGCGAGTTGGACATCGGCCGATCGAAGCCGAGCGCCTTCGCGGTCATGTCGCGGTCGAGTGCGAACGAGGTGCCGGCAAGTGCCGCGGCCCCGAGGGGAGATTCGTTCAGGCGCCTTCGCGCATCCGAGAATCGTCCGCGGTCCCGCGCGGCCATCTCGACGTAGGCAAGCAGGTGGTGCCCGAAAGTTATCGGCTGTGCCGTTTGCATATGGGTGAGGCCCGGCATCAGGGTGCCGGCATGCGTCAGCGCCTTTTCGGCGAGCGCACGCTGGTAGGCGGCCAAGGCCGCATCGAGCGCATCCACGATATCGCGCACCCAAAGCCTGAAATCCGTGGCGACCTGGTCGTTGCGCGAGCGCGCAGTATGCAGCCGGCCCGCCGCCTCGCCGATCAGCTCCGCTAGCCGGCCTTCCACGTTCATGTGAATGTCTTCCAGGGCGCGCCTGAACGAGAACTTGCCCGCTTCGATCTCTGACAGGATCGTGTCTAGACCGTGAGCGATCTTTTTCGCATCGTCGGCCGTAATGATGCCTTGCTTGGCCAGCATCTCCGTATGGGCCTTGGATGCAGCGATGTCCTGACGATAGAGATGCCGGTCAAAATCGATGGAGGCGTTAATTTCCTCCATGATGGCGCCGGGGCCCGACGTGAACCGCCCACCCCACATCTTGTTGCTCATGGCATATCCACCAAGCCGCTCATGACCGAATCCCAGTCCAGCTTCGCCAAAAAACGCCCCGCCCTGGTTTTGGCGGGCGGAATCGCCGGAGTCCTGGTTGGGCTTGCGGGGGTATACGGGATTGCGACCCTCACGCGCAACGTGGGTGGGGACGCCGCCTGTCGCCCGGGTGTCGAGTTAGCCAAGAAAATAGCGCCATTTGCGCGTGGCGAGGTCGCCGCCGTTAACGTTGCCAAAAGTCCGTTGAAAATTCCGGCCCTCGCCTTCCAGGATGCGGCCGGCAATCCCATGACTTTGGAGCGCTGGCGCGGACGCACGGTGTTGCTCAACCTGTGGGCCACCTGGTGCGTGCCCTGCCGCCAGGAAATGCCTGCACTCGATGCGCTTGAGCAGCGGCTGGGCGGACCGGCCTTCGAAGTCGTGGCGATCAATATCGACACACGCGACATCGGCAAGCCGAAGGAATGGCTCAAGGAGGTCGGCGTGCAGAAGCTCGCCTATTTTGCCGACCCGACCGCGCGGACGTTTCAGGACCTTAAGACAGTCGGTCGCGCGTTTGGCATGCCCACGACGTTATTGATTGACCCGCAGGGTTGCGAGATCGCCAGCATCGCTGGTCCCGCCGAGTGGGCAAGCGAAGATGCGATCAAGCTGATCCAGGCGGCGCTCGCACGCTAGGCGTCGCCGCACGCCAAAGCCGGGTCTACGCCGTTATATTGAGATTCTGGCCGATGCCCGCAGCAAGGTTGCCAAGGCTGGCGATGTTCCGCTGAGCGGCGTCGATCACCTGCACGATGGATGCCTCCGCGTCGGCATTCATTCGCAACATCCGGGCGGCCAGCGCCATTTGTGCGCGGCCGACCTGGGAAGCGGACAATGCCGTTGCGAGCGAGAGCGGATCCATCTCAAGCAGTTCTACGGTTCTTTTCTCAACGAAAGATAAATGTTTGATCGGCTTGACACGGGCTCGCGCAACCCTATACTTAACCAAATGGTTTACTATCGCCGACCTGACCTGGATCGCACGTTTGCAGCCCTGGCCGACCCAACTCGCCGGGCCTTGCTTGCTCGGCTGAGCGAGGAGGACGCTTTATCGGTCAGCGAGCTCGCCAAGCCGTTTGCGATGTCGCTACCGGCAGTGATGAAGCACCTCGACGTGCTGTCTGATGCCGGTCTCGTCGGGCGCGAAAAGAACGGACGCATCGTCAGTTGCCGGCTGCGAGCGGAACCGATGCGGGACGCCAATGATTGGCTTAACCGATATCAGAAATTCTGGACCGAGCGGCTCGATCAGCTTGCCGCATTTCTGGAGGAAGATACATGGCCACCGTCGCAACCAAGCCAAGCCTCACCATCAAGCGGCGGTTCAAAGCACCGCCGGAAAAAGTCTTCGCCGCGTGGACGGATCCGGAAAAAGTAAAGCGCTGGATGGGGCCCGGAGAGATAAAGCCGCTGCGGGTCGAAAGCGATCCGCGCATTGGAGGCCGTTATCGCTGGCTGATGCAAGCGCCGGGCGGCGAACAGCACGATGTGAGCGGCGTCTACCGCGAGGTGATACCGAACGAGAAGCTGGTCTTCACCTGGGCCTGGAAATCCACGCCTGAACGCGAGTCGCTGGTAACGGTGACATTCAAGCGCGACGGCGACGGCACCATCATGACGCTGCTGCACGAGCAGTTCTTCGACGAAGCTGCTCGCGACCGTCATGAGGGCGGTTGGACCAGCGCGATGGAAAACCTCGAGAAATACCTCAACGCATAGTGACAGGAGTTTTAGTTATGCCGCACCAGTGGTCGCACGGTCACTTTTACTGGAACGAGTTGATGACGCGCGATGCCGAGAAGGCAAAAAAGTTCTACGGCGCGACGGTCGGCTGGACCTTCGAAGCCATGCCGATGCCCGACGGCGACACCTATTGGGTCGCCAAGATGGGAGAGGAGTATGTCGGCGGACTGTTTCCGCTGACCAGCCCGCAATTCGACGGCGTTCCGGAAAGCTGGATGGCTTATCTCGCCGTCGACGATGTCGATGCGCGGGCCAAGAAGGCGCAGGCGGCCGGAGCCACGCTGATGCGGCCGATCTTCGACGTTCCTAATGTCGGCCGCATCGCCATTCTCAAAGAGCCAGGCGGCGCCGGCGTCGGCTGGATGACGCCACCAAAAGCCTGAAGGTTTGCGGAGAAAGGACCATGCAACACGCGATCGTTTCACAAGACCAGTGGTTGGCTGCTCGGAAGGCCCTGCTGGAGAAGGAAAAGGAATTCACCAAGGCCCGCGACCGGCTGAGCGAGGCACGGCGAGCACTGCCTTGGGTCAAGGTCGGAAAAAATTACGTGTTCGACGGCCCGCACGGCCGCGAAACCTTATCCGACCTGTTTGGCGGCAAGAGCCAGCTCATCGTTTATCACTTCATGCTTGGCCCGGGCTGGGTTCAGGGCTGCCCGAGTTGCTCGTTCCTCGCCGATCATTTCGACGGCGCGGTCGTCCATCTCACCCAACGCGACGTCAGCCTGGTCGTGGTATCGCGCGCACCGTTCGCCGAGATCGAAGCCTACAAAAAGCGCATGGGATGGAAATTCAAGTGGGTGTCGTCACACGGCACTGACTTTAACCGCGATTTCCACGTGTCGTTTGCACCGGAGGAGAAGGCACGTGGCAAGGTGGAATACAATTACGCGCTGACCGACTTCCCGAGCGATGAAGCGCCGGGCTTGAGCGCATTTATCAAGAACGAAGCGGGCGAAGTGCTGCACACGTATTCATCGTATGCCCGCGGTCTCGATATTCTTGTCGGCACCTACAATTTCCTCGACATGGCGCCGAAGGGCCGCGATGAGGGCGCCCTGCCGTGGACCATGGCGTGGGTGCGACGGCACGACGAATATGAGCCGTCGCCTGTGAAACCCGCCTCGTGCTGCGTTTGACCGCTGCAAGCCACAAAAGAAAAATCAGGATAGGAGCATCAGTATGATCAGGGTCAGTGCATTCCGCTGGGTACCAACCTTCGCACGAGGTCTTGTGCGCGACTTGAGGGTGCGGTGGGCGTTGGAAGAGGCAGGCCTTCCCTATGAAACACGGCTGATCGGACCGCAGGATCAGGCATCCGCGAGCTACCGTGCGATGCAGCCGTTTGGACAAGTCCCGGCCTACGAAGAGGATGGGCTCGTGCTTTTCGAAAGCGGCGCAATCCTCTTGCACATCGCTGAGCGGTCGGAGGCATTGATGCCTTCCGATCCCAAGGATCGAGCGCGCGTGACGGGGTGGATGTTCGCGGCGCTGAATTCGATCGAGCCGCGCATTCAGAACCTGTCGGCGATCGATCTTTTCCATGCCAATGAGGAATGGGCAAAAACCAGGCGGCCGGAGGAGCTCAAGTTTGCGCAGAAACGTCTGGCCGCGCTGTCCGATTGCCTCGATGGTCGCCAGTACCTGGTAGGCCGGTTTACCGTCGCGGATTTGCTAATGACAACGGTGCTGCGCATTCCGCGCAACACGGATCTGATCACGCAAATGCCGGTCCTTAACGCCTACCGGATACGCTGCGAAGCGCGCCCTGCGTTCAAAAAGGCCCTGGACCGTCAGATGGCAGACTTTGTGGACGAAGCGCCGGCCGCGGTAGCTTGACCTATCGCGTCGGCACCGGCTTCTCGCCGCGATAATCGTAGAAGCCACGTTGGGTCTTGCGGCCTAGCCAGCCCGCCTCGACGTATTTCACCAGCAGCGGGCATGGCCGATATTTTGAATCGGCCAGTCCCTCGTGCAGGACCTGCATGACGGACAAGCAGGTGTCGAGACCGATGAAATCGGCGAGCTCGAGCGGGCCCATTGGATGGTGCGCGCCGAGCCGCATCGCGGTGTCGATGGCCTCGACGTTCCCGACGCCTTCATAGAGCGTGTAAATCGCCTCGTTGATCATCGGCAGCAGAATGCGATTGACGATGAAGGCGGGGAAATCCTCCGACACCGCTATGGTCTTGCGCAGCGTGGAAACGAAAGCCTTGCTGGTTTCGAAGGTGGCGTCATCGGTGGCGATGCCGCGGATCAGTTCGACCAGCTCCATCAAGGGCACCGGGTTCATGAAATGAATGCCGATGAAGCGCTCGGGCCGGTCGGTGGACGACGCCAGTCGCGTGATTGAGATCGATGAGGTGTTCGTTGCAAGGATCGCGTCTGCCTTCAAAGAAGCACAGAGATCGGAAAAAATCTTGCGCTTGACCTCTTCTTTTTCGGTCGCTGTTTCGATTACGAGATCGCAGCCAGAGAGCGCGTCGTACTTTTCCGCCGGCTTGATGCGCGCAAGCGCGTTTTTGCGGTCATCCTCGCTGATCGACTTTTTGGCGAGCTGGCGCGCCATGTTGCCGTTGATTGTCGCCATTCCCCCTTTGATTCGATCAAGGGAGACGTCGTTGAGCAAAACCGAATACCCTGCCAGGGCGCAGACATGGGCAATGCCATTGCCCATCTGACCGGCACCGATCACTCCGACACTCTGAATTTTGGCTACCATGGTCTTGTCCGATCAATGCGAAGTCCCGACTCTTGGCTTCGGTCCGGTTTTTAACCTTCGAAAATTTGGTGCATTTTTACGCTGTAATGGCGCGTGAAGCCATTGGCGACAGAAGAAAATCTAAACGTGGTCAACGCTTCACCTTATCGAGCTCAGCCGCCAGTTCCGGTAAAGCCTGGTAAAGATCCGCTACCAGACCATAGTCGGCGACCTGAAAGATCGGCGCTTCCTCGTCCTTATTGATAGCAACAATGACCTTGGAGTCTTTCATCCCGGCGAGATGCTGAATTGCGCCGGAAATTCCGACGGCGATATACAGCTCCGGCGCTACGACCTTACCAGTTTGGCCGACCTGCCAATCATTGGGCGCATAACCGGCATCGACCGCGGCACGAGAGGCTCCAACCGCGGCACCAAGCTTATCCGCAACCGGTTCGATGAATTTGGTGAAATTCTCGCGGCTCTGCATGGCGCGGCCGCCAGAGATGATAATCCGCGCTGAAGTTAATTCGGGCCGATCTGATTTCGACAGCTGCTCGCCGACGAATGATGATACGCCCGGGTCGCTTGCAGCCGTCACGTTTTCGACGCTCGATGCGCCGCCCGCGCCAGCCGCCTGGAATGTCGACGTGCGCACGGTGATGACCTTCTTGGCGTCGCTCGACTTTACCGTCTGGATTGCATTGCCGGCATAAATCGGACGCTCGAATGTATCGGGCGCAAGAACCTTGGTTATGTCGGAAATCTGCATGACATCGAGCAAGGCTGCAACGCGCGGCATCACGTTCTTGCCGGTCGTCGTCGCCGCCGCAACGATGGCATCGTAGTTTGCGGCGAGAGATACGATCAGCGCGGCGAGCGGCTCGGCAAGCTGATGCTCATACGGTCCGGCATCTGCCAACAATACTTTGGTGACTCCCTCAAGCTTGGCGGCAGCTTCGGCTACTCCCTTGCAATCCTTGCCTGCGACGAGCACGTGAACGTCGCCGCCAATCGCTTTCGCGGCGGTGAGCGCCTTGTTGGTTGCATCCTTGAGCGATTTGTTGTCGTGCTCGGCAACGAGAAGCGTGGCCATCTAGAGCACCCCCGCCTCGTCTTTAAGCTTGCTGACCAGCTCCGCCGCCGATCCGACCTTTACGCCGGACTTGCGCCCAGGCGGATCGGCAGTCTTTACCACCTGCAGCCGCGACTTGACGTCCACGCCGTATGCGTCCGGCGTTTTCTCATCTATCGGTTTTTTCTTGGCCTTCATGATATTCGGCAGCGAGGCATAACGCGGTTCGTTGAGGCGCAGATCGGTCGTGACGATCGCCGGCATCTTCAGCTTGACCGTCTGCAGACCTCCGTCGACCTCGCGCGTCACCTCGATCGCGTCGCCCTCGATCGCAAGCTTGGAAGCGAAAGTGCCCTGCCCCCAATTCAGCAGCGCCGCCAGCATCTGTCCCGTCTGGTTGCAGTCGTCGTCGATCGCCTGTTTGCCCATGATGACCAGCCCGGGCTTTTCTGCTTCGACGATCGCCTTTAGTATCTTGGCCACCGCAAGCGGCTCAACCGCGGCATCGGTCTTCACGAGGATGCCTCGATCGGCGCCCATAGCGAGCGCGGTCCGGATTGTTTCGGAAGCCTGAGCGGGACCGATCGAAACCGCGACAAGTTCGGTTGCCTTGCCGGCCTCTTTCAGCCGAATCGCCTCCTCGACCGCGATCTCGTCGAAGGGGTTCATCGACATCTTGATGTTGGCAAGCTCGACGCCGGATCCATCCGGCTTGACGCGGATCTTGACGTTGAAATCAACCACCCGTTTCACGGGCACAAGAATCTTCATGATCTCCCATCCGAATGGGCACTTCAGCAGAGCGGGGCGGAAGCTAAAGGCCGCGCCGTTCGCATGTCAACGTTTATGCTGCGCCGCACAGTCGATCTAGCGATTCTGGCCCGGCGCCCAGAGCACGTCGGAAGTGCCCTTATCGTTGGCATAACGGCCGGCAACAAAGAGATAATCGGACAGCCGATTGACGTATTTGAGCGAAGGCTCCGACACACCCTCGTTCTCTTTGTCCTTGAGCTCGACCATGAGCCGTTCTGCACGCCGACAGACCGTTCGCGCCAGGTGCAAATAGGCGGACGCCGGACTGCCGCCCGGCAAGATGAATGACTTCAGCGGGGCCAACTCGGCGTTGAGGCGGTCGATTTCGCCTTCCAACCAGGCAACCTGGGCGTCCGTCACTGTCAGCCGCGCGCCCCCAGGCCCCTTTTCGGCCAGGCACAAATCCGCTTCCGCGTCGAACAGGTCGTTTTGAATGCGTCCAAGCGCTGCATCGAGGGCATTGTTGCCCTTGGTGTGCAAGCGCACGAGACCGATTACGGCATTGACTTCATCAAGCGTGCCGTAGGCCTCAATGCGGAGATCATATTTCTTGCGCCGGGCTCCCGTGCCGAGGGAAGTCGTCCCGTCGTCGCCGGTCCGGGTATAGATACGGTTGAGCACAACCATGAGCACCTCGCCTTGAGCTTCCTCTCCGCTGGGGATTCGGGGTAGCCTTTATCTTATACGGTCTGGTCTCAAAAGATGGGGTGACGCTCATGCGCGTTCTTACTATTGCGATTGCTGCCGCATTTCTGGCCATGCCCTTCGCCGTTACCGCGAAAGCTTGTGGAGCGGCCGGCAAGCACTCCGCAAAGGCGGCTACCGCCGACTACTCCGCTGCCAAGAAGAAAAAGACGAAAAAGCAAAAAGAAAAGGTTGAGTATATGCGTGCAGCGCCCATGAAGTGAGGCGCTTCCACCGATCTAGTGACCCATCGCCCAGATCGTGGCCATAATTACTATGATGGCAACGAACTGAAGAAGCACCCGCAGCCGCATCAGTTTCTGCGAGCGGTTTGGTGAACCGCCACGCATCATGTTGATCAAACCAAGCAATAAAACCACCGCGACCGCGATGACGGCGGCCGGCACCAGATAATGTGACATGAACTCCGACATGGGCTGCGCCTTCTAACACTGCGGGCGTGTCCGGCCAACGCGATCAAAGTCGCGAATTGTCCTCAAACGCACTTAAATTGGACTCGCCTATTAGTTGCATCATCTCTAGTGTCTCCGAAAACGTGTGTTGTTCGGGTGGCGTATGGGGAACGACGTTGCGGGCAAAGCCGACGCCCGCTCCTCGGAAAATTCCGGTTCAAGCGTTTGTTCCTCGCGCCGCGTCCAGGCAGGGAAACTTGTCCCGGAAACAGGCGATGGGCTTGGCAATGGACTGGCGCCAGTGCGACTTGGCGCCGTAGTTGCCGGCGCCGTGGCCGACCGGCGTCGAGCTAACGCTCTCGAACTCGGCGTCGATTACCTGCTCGTCGAAGCGAGCGCGCACGCCGCAGAACAGCTTAAAATCACCTGGCCAAAACTTTCCGCGGCTACACTGAAACTGCCGGTGAGAATGATCCCCTTGCTGGTGGGATTGTTGGCCGTTGTGACCATTATCGTCGCGCCAGGCGTAACTGTACTCGCGATTGTTGTGGCATTGCCGGCAGCGTTTCGCATCTGGATTGTCTTGTATCCGGTGCCGCCTTCCGTCGAAGAACGTTTTTGTTCCACGGCCGAAGAGGAAGAACCCATTTACACCATCATCGCGCCGCTCCGGGGCGAGGCAAGGGTTGTCGATCAGCTGCTAACGGCAATCGAGCGGCTGAATTACCCGGTTGAAAAATTGGATGTGATTATTGCGGCGGAGGCCGACGACCACGACACCCGTGCGGCGATCACTTCGCGGAAGCATCGCATTCCAATCACGGTCATTCCCGTCCCGTCCAGCAAACCAGATACGAAACCGAAGGCCCTGAACGTCGCGCTTCCTTTTGCTCGAGGCATGTACACCGTGATTTACGACGCCGAGGACCGGCCCGAACGCAATCAGCTGCAAGTAGCCTTGAAAGCCTTTCGCTCCGCAGACAACGACCTCGCCTGTGTGCAAGCGCGCCTTTGCACCGATACGCAAACGAGCTTGCTCGCGCGCTACTTTACCGCCGAATATGCCGGGCATTTCGATGTGTTGCTGCCCAAGCTTGCTGCGCTTGGCTTGCCGCTGCCGCTGGGAGGCTCTTCGAACCATTTTCGCACCGAGGCGCTGCGTAAAGTTGGCGGCTGGGACCCATACAACGTAACGGAGGATGCCGACCTCGGCATGCGGCTGGCCCGCTTCGGCTACCGATCGGCAACGATCGTCTCCACCACCTATGAAGAAGCGCCTGCGGATTGCCGCCGGTGGGTCGGGCAACGCACGCGATGGCTCAAGGGCTGGATGCAGACGTGGCTGGTGCACATGCGCGAGCCAAGACAACTTTTTCGCGATCTTGGCGGCGCCGGCATGGTGGCTTTTCAACTCGTCGTCGGCGGCAATGCCCTCGTACCGATGCTGCACCCTGTATTTATTGTCGGACTGCTATGGGAGATCTCCAAGTTGGTATTGGGAGGCGATGACTGGGTGGCTTTTGCTGGACCGATGCACTATTTCGCGGCGGCCGGCGCGGGGTATTTGACTTCGGCCTATATCGGTTGGCGGGGGCTGTCTTATCGCGGGGTGCCAAACAAGATCAGCGTTTTGCTGTATACGCCGTTGCATTGGCTGCTGCTCTCGCTGGCGGCATGGCGAGGGGCCTACGAGCTGATCTGGAATCCGTTCCGCTGGGGAAAGACGGAACATGGCCTTGACGATGCGTCACGGCAAGAAAGAACGACGAAGTCGTTACTCGAGCTCGAGCGCCTTGTCTCTGGCTTAATACGGCGCGGCGAACTGGCCCAAATTCGGAACTAGAGATAGCGCTTCAAATCGGCAGCAGCGTCTTCCGGCCGTCGCTTGAGGCTGAACGGCGCAACGAAGCGGCCTTGCTTGTCCATCAGATAGACCAGGGCTGTGTGGTCCATGGTGTAGTCGCCGCTCTCGGTCGGAATTTTCTTGGCGTAGACGCGGTACGCCTTCTCTACAGCATCGACTGCAGCGCGATCACCGGTCCCCCCCCGCAAATGCGGGTCGAAGCTGGACAAATAGTCCTTCATGACGGCAGGCGTGTCGCGTTCCGGATCGACGGTGATGAAAAGGGCGCCGGTGCGATGCGCATCTTCCCCAAGCGCACGCATAACCTCGGACACGTCGAACAATGTAGTTGGGCAAACGTCGGGGCAATGCGTATAGCCGAAAAATACAAGGAAAGGCCTGCCCTTGAGGTCGGCATCGGTTATCGTATTGCCGTTCTGGTCGATCAACTTGAACGGACCGCCAATGGCGGACGACGGCCCGGCGCCAAAGTTCCCTGTTGAAAAAAGGAAGACGCCGGCAAAGATGACCACTCCGGTCAGAAATGCGGAAAGGATCAACAGAATCTGGGACGTGCGTGCGGTCATAGCGCGACAATTTCTGTCAGAAACATGCCGCCCAGCCTGCCCGTAACATCTCGAAAAACACCGTAGTGCCGTAATAAGCCCACAGCCCAACGCTCAGCGCGATGGCGAGCGAAACCGCGCTGGCAAGCAGAACCACGAGAATCGGCCGGGACTGTGCAGCCACGGAATTGGTCGCCGGCATTTGGGCCCTCCGGGAAACGCGAATCACAGATAAGTTCGTCGACAAGGAACTCAAGCAATGCGGCTCCGCCGCCTTAGATAAACCATCCTAACACCAATAAATATCGACGTTTCAATGGTATCGGGGCGTGGCGTTGACTCGATACGTCAAAGCCGTGATGAATAGCTCACGAAAATGCACACCTTTCAGGGATGGAGAATCTGATGCGCGCTTTTGCGATCGCCGTGGCGATCTCGATCTCGGCGGCCACCGCGGTCTGGGCTCAGACCGCACAGGCTCCCGGGCAAACCCCGGCTCCCGCAGCGGCGAAATGCGACAATCCCAACGCCCTTGGAGTTTCCCGTATTGTCGAGATCGACACGACTGGCGGACCCGGCTTCGGATTCGAGCATTTCAAAGCCTATGATTTTCTCCGCGACAAGGAGATCGTCCTGACCTTCGATGACGGTCCATGGCCTGGACATACGCCAGCCGTGCTGAAGGCATTGGCCGAGCAGTGCACCAAGGCGATTTTCTTCCCCATCGGCAAGCATGCCGGGTGGCATCCCGAAATCATGAAACAGGTTGCAGCGGCCGGCCACGCTGTTGGATCGCACACCTGGTCGCACAAGGACTTGTCGAAACTAAACGAGCAAGAAGGCAAGGACGAAATCGAAAAAGGCATTGCTGCAGTCAGCATCGCTCTGGGCAACAAGCCGATTAGTCCGTTCTTCCGCTTTCCTGCCCTGCGGCATCCGCCCGAGCTTTTGAAGTATGTGGGCGAACGCAACATCGGCGTCTTCTCCACCGACATGGATTCATTCGACTTCAAGATGCGCAAGCCGGAGCAAGTCATTGCCTCGGTCATGAAGAAGCTGGAGAAGCACGGCAAGGGCATCGTTCTGATGCACGATTTCCAGCAAGCGACTGCAAAGGCGGCGCCCGACCTGCTCAAGAAGCTCAAGGAGGGCGGCTATAAGGTCGTCCAGGTTGTCGGCAAGACCCCCACTGAACCCAAGAAGGAATCCGTCGACATCGTGCTCAAGGAGATGGGTGGCGGTCTCGAAACAGCCCGCCCAATGTCGAGCGTGATCAAGACCATCGACGGCAACTGATTTCGCCATCGCCGGAATTCAGGCCGGCCGCGCAACCGCGCGGTCGGCTTTTTTTGCCGCATACTCCTTCGGCCTTGTGCTGTGGTAAACTTTGGACAGCCCAGTTCGGAATCAGGGGGTGAGCAAATGGCCGTACTCGGTATTGCTTTCGGAATGCTCGCGGCAATATGGATTCTTGTCTTGCTCGGCTCGCCGTTTTTTGGCCCACGCGATCATTAGCGGCCTGTCAGAGAGCGACCGCTTTTTTTCAAACTCCCTTCGATCGAGATCGCTGAATCTACAGACAATACGGCCCGACATCCGATTATTCCAATGTCCAGGTTGCGATCGCAACCAAATGATACCTATTTTCGTTTCGTTAGGTTGATCTCATCTGCGGAGAACACGGATCATTGGAAGGGGGAAACCCAGTGCCGGACATCGTTACTCTCACGATCAATCCAGCGATTGACATCTTTGTTAATGTCGCGCGCGTCGAGCCTACTCGAAAGCTCCGCTGTTCGGCGCCGAAGCGAGACCCCGGCGGCGGTGGCATCAATGTGGCGCGGGTAGCGCATCGCCTCGGCAGCAGCGTCGTGGCGATCTACCCGACCGGCGGCGCCATAGGAAAGTTGCTGCATCGGTTGGTAGAACGCGAGGGCATCGACAGCCTGGTGACTCCGTCACACGTCGAGACGCGGGAAAACTTCACTGCGTACGAGGAAACGACCGGAGAGCAATATCGTTTTGTTCTGCCCGGTTCGAAGCTTCATCGCGCCGAATGGGAAACCGTGCTCGACAAATTAACGACCCTACCGCACAAGCCGAAGTTTGTGGTCGCCAGCGGGAGTGTGCCACCCGGCGTGCCTGAAGATTTCTTTGCGCGCGTGGCGCGATGCGCCAAGCAGCATGGCGCGCAATGCGTCATCGACACCTCGGGGCCTGCATTGCAGGAAGCTCTTAAGGAAGGGGTCACGTTGATCAAGCCGAACCTGGCAGAGCTATCCGATCTCCTGGGTACGCCACTCGACAGCGACCGTGCGCAGGTGGCGGCGTGCCGCAAACTGACGTGCGATGGGAGTGCGCATGCTGTTGCACTGACCCTCGGCGATCAGGGCGCGCTTCTGGTCACCGCTGACCAAGTCTTCCGCGCCCAGCCCCTCGCTATCGAAGCGATAAGCACAGTCGGTGCCGGTGACAGTTTTCTGGGTGGGTTCGTGGCAGCGCTTGCCTCGGGTGAATCACTCGAAAGAGCATTTCGTACTGCGGTCGCAGCCGGTTCGGCCGCCGTGCTGTCGCCGGGTACCGAGCTTTGCCGCGACGACGACGTGCAGCGATTGCTCCCTCAGGTAAAGATCATCGAATTGACGCATGCGCCAGCGTGAACGCGTCAATGACGTATGGGCGGTCGCGCCTTGATCTTGACGGGAACGCGCATTTCATCCTGCACGATCTGCATCATTCCCATCCAGACAATGTATGGAAAATAGAACAGTAACGGCATGTTGTTGCCCTGCCTCGCGTTGGTTCGACAAGAGAACGCGGCCGGTTTTGCTGCAGTTCCCGGCAATCACGTGAGCGTGTTCGACCGCCCCTGCATTACCGACGCGGCTCTGCCACGTGAACATCGGACACACGTCTTTTGATGCCGGCCTGGCCGCAATTGCGGCTCGCATACTTTTCCGCCATCCGCTGAATCTCCGCTCCGTAGCGGTCTTTGTTCGTCCCCGTCCAAATACGCGCAAGATCGGAGAACGTGATCGGGCGTTGAAGCCCGCCGCATTGCGCTCTGCACGTCGTCCTGAACCTGACGTGTGCGCTTTGCCACCGGCTCAGGAATGCGCGTGGTCGAGTACATCAAAACGTGCTGAAGATGCGCCAGCACGCCTGTGCTTGCGTCGATGAAGCGTTCTCCCGGCTTGCCGGGAACGGCCGCGCCCACACCCGCAAAATTATTGTCGGCCGGCAGCACGCTTGCCGGCGCGCCATCCGGTCGAAGAAACGTGACATAGTTCGTTTCGATCAGCATCTGAAAGAAAGCGTAGTCCCAGCGAACTCCGACACATTGTTGCGGCGGCCGGGCCACGCACTCGCCGAGCGATCGATAAAGCGCTGCGATACCTTCGAAACGCGATTCAATTTTGCGCGGTGGCTGCTGTCGCGCGTTGCGCTGCGATACGAATTGCATCAGAGCGTCCGGCGTAACGCAGCTGGGGACCGCGTTATCCGCGGTCGCGATGATCGGCGGCAGCTCGCCAGCTTGCGCACAAGCGCCAGCTGCGAGCAGCAACGGCAGCGCAAGCATCCCCGCCCGAATCAAGCCCCGTCCCATGGACAGGGCGGATACCTGATTCGCGTTAATTTTGCGCGGTCACACCGCGCAAAAATGGGCAAACGCAGGCGAGACCGCCCGGCCTTGGCTCTCTTTCGAAGAAATGTTTACGACTGATCAGGATTGCGAGACGCTATCCGCGAAGACCCGCGCCTTCGACCGCGCTATCTGTTCGTGCTGGCGTAACATGCCAACTGATGCCTTTGCTATTTTTAGCGGGTCACGCTCGCCTGTTTCAATCATCACCTCGATATACCAATGCAGCCGGTCAGGGCCGGCCCCCTTTTCATCCGGTGTCATAGAATCGCAGAGTGACGAGAAATCACGCCAGGCAATTTCGTAGGCGCGGCGATGTAGATCGGTCGTACCACTTTCCGTTGGGGTCATGGCACACCTCCGGTTTGCTCTTTCCAAGTTCCCGGCGCGTGGAAAGTTCCTGCATGAAGCGGCCATAGAGCGTAACAAATTGTCTTGGGCCTGACCGAGTTTGGCCTTGGCGCGCACTGTAGCCCTACCATCAGCCAGAGTCTTAAGCATCCGTACGACTGTTGAGACGTTGGCGGCAGCGAAGGACTTCATCACCCGTCAGAAGAACGCCGGAAAACCATTTTTCTGCTGGTGGAACGCCACGCGTAAGCCTAGCTTTTCGGAAAAGTGTCGGCCCGCAAAATTTGCAGCTCAAATGGATTTTCGCCCGCGGCCAGATCGGCTCTCGCGTTCGGCCGCACGTGTTATTACTTCGCTGAACCGATTGCGAAATAGCGCATCAAGAATATCTTCGATGTTGTCGGAGCGCTCCCGCAAAAGTGCGTCAAACTGCTCCCTCACCAGGGTCCACTCATTTACTTTGGGATCACTAGACATGCGCAGATTAGCTGCTCTCAGCGCAGCCCTTTTAACTCGTGTTCGATGTCAGAGCGCATCCGACGCGTTGTTGCTAGTCCCAAGACCGAGAACATAAGCGCGACGGCGCTAGTGGTTATTGCGAAGACCACAATGCTGTGATCGGTAAAAAGCACGGTGTCCATCGTGGACCTCCATTGCTCCGTCCAGCCCACCTCGTTGACCAAAGCGCCGGTGCGCTGCCGAGGTTATTTGCGACCCTTACTCAGATTGTGCCTTTTGATACATCCGGGTAACTCGGGAGCCCCTTATGTGTTCCTCCCGACATAGAGAGAAAAATAAACTTTGTCAGCCAATGGGTTGGGTTGTGTCGCGACTTGGGCAGAAGGACCCGCGGTCGTACGAATAAACCATCCCTGCCAGCCAAACAGCCACTACACTAGTGATCGCGAGTTAGCGCGCGGGGGGTCGTCCTACTGAGCAAGCAGCCGCCTACCTTTGGTGCGGCCGATAGGCCGGCTTGTCCGTCCTGCGGCAAGCCAATGCACCTCATCCGGCGCGGACCACATCCGGATTACGCCAAATACGAAATCCAAACTTTTCTCTGCCCCTCATGTAACCATGAGGAAATACGAAGCGCAGACGTGTCCGGACACCCACACCCATAGCAGTCGCTTAGAACGCCGCTACGGACAGCTGTCGGACATCGAAAGGTCGCCGCACAGTAGGCAGAACTCGACGGCAGCCCATGTCGGCTTGTGGCCCTAAGCAGACATTCCAATTATGACCTCTGATGTCCGCTTTCGGGATGAAGCAGACATGGCGATTGCGCCGCGAAATGTCTGCTTTTGACCCAAAGTGGACATTGTTGCGTAGTTGCTGCTCATTCCGATGTTGATGGGAAAAGCTGGGCAAACGATTACGCGAGGGTGGTCTTGAGCTGGTGCTCCTCGGCGATGCGTTCGAACGGCTCCGCTGGATTTTTGATTCGATAAATTAATTTATTGTCTTTCTCGATTGGGACCAAACCAACGATTTTATAATGGCCACGGGCAACATTGTGTCCGAACGTCCCTTCGAAATAGACAAGCTGACCGACTGTGTATTTATGCATCATTGGCAGGTAAGCTGTCGGCGATGCGGTGCCATGTCTCAGCAATGTGCCCTAGCATGATACGATGGGATTGCGACCCTGCTTGCTCTGCCAAGTATAGGCACTCTGCTGCCTTGGCTCGACAAAGTTCGGCAGTCAGGAGAGCGGTTTTCTCTGCCACTAGGCCACTGTAGAGCGTGTTGGACTCACGATCAGCCTTTTCTGTCGACAACCTCAAACGTAACTAAGCCTCCTGTAGATTGCCCGCTGCCTGCTTGCCGCGTTCGGTCACTACGTCGTAGCTGACGCGCTGGCCTTCACGGAGCGTGGACATTCCGGAGCGCTCCACCGCGCTGATGTGAACGAACACATCGCGCGAACCGTCCGCCGGAGTGATGAATCCAAATCCCTTTTGGGTATTGAAAAATTTGACAGTACCTACGGCCATCGTGGCCTCCTAACTGCGTAATGAACCGTGCGTCCCGACATCGGACGCCACCGGAACAGCCGAGTTTTGGGAGTTGACCTGAATAGCCCAAAGTTGGGCGCAGCAAGGCAGACCAAAAACCTGGTTGCTGCTAACGTTTATAGCAAAGATGGACGTACGCCACAAGTTGGCGGGATGGCGAAACGGAATTAAGGAGCTGTACCAATAGCGTTTTCGTTTTCCAAAACCAACAGCGGAGGCTTCCATGAAAAAGGCCGTGGTTGGAATAGCATTCTTAGTTTCTAGTTACACGGCAGTGTGGGCTGAGGAATTTTATATCGTGCGCGACTTAGCGACCCAGAAATGCACCGTCGTTAATAAGCCACCGGTCACCAATACCAGAACGATAACATTGGCCACTGACGCGATTTTTAAAAGCCGGGCAGATGCCGAGGCCGGCATCAAAAGCATCAAAGTGTGCACTGGTCAGAAATGAGGGCTGGCTTTGGGCTAAAGACATTTCACGATTAGCCGCAATGTCCGCTATTGGCGCTAAGCGGACATTTCTTTTTGCGCCGCGATAGTTGGCGGAGTCCTTTACTGTCTCTGGCTGAGATCAGAGAGCAAACGCAACTTCTAAAACAGCCTGTATCAAATGCGACAAAGCGTAATGTCTGCTATGGGGCAAAAGCTATGAGCTTGGAGCAAATTACCGGTTCATTTCACCGCGTCCGAATGATTTGATGCGCTTGCTTTCAAGCAAATGACCATTCTCGTCGTAGCGCAATTCAATAAGCCAGTCGTAGACGTGACCTGGCCATTTGCCGTTGGGAAGGAGCGTTTTCGGATCTGCGCCGAGCGAGCGAAGTAACCCGGGAATATTTCCATGGTGCCAAACAATACCGGACTCGCGGCGCAACTCACGCCGACGAGCGAGCGAAGTAACCCTGGAATATTTCCATGGTGCCAAACAACTAAGATGTTCTCACCGTGTGGCTGGCTTTTTATCTCGTTGACTAATTCATTGAAATGGTTGTTTTTGAACAGGTCATTAATTTTGAGACCAAGCTCCTCGGCAGTCGGCTCTATGGTGAGCAGAGGACGATGACTAGTCCGACTATCCTTGCTACCGAAGATTTCGTCCAGCTTCACCGCTCGCCCGTCAATTGTGAAATTTTTGAAATAACTAGCATACGCTTTGGCGCGTTCGACTCCGAGAGATGATAAACCGTGGCCATCACCCGCTTTCTCGGCGTGGCGGATGATCAAAATGACTGCGTTCTTTAAGCCGCTCGAGTTTTCACTTTGCACCGATTCCGCGAAAATTGCCGCTGGAATTCCCAGTGCAACCAACATGCAAAATACTAGTTTAAGTCTCATTTACCGGTGCCAGATGGGCCAAAGCGGGCATGAGATGTTTTGTTCCATTGGACGCACGCCCACGCTAAGGCCAGCGTGAACGCAACCTAAGGCGGCATCAATTGCCCAAAGGGGAAACCGCATGTGTGTGCGGTACGCAGACGCTCCGAATTCGTAAGCCTTGGCCTTTTTTTTTGAATACATGTCAGCTTTAGGTCATAAGCGGACATTTGCAGTACAACAGCCAATGTCTGCTATGGGCCAAAGCGGACATTATGTTGATTAGCTTGGTTAGGAGTGGCGTCGACCCTCGATTTCAAGGGTGACAAGTCGTGCCAGCAAGGTTGCTGGATAGAGCTGACCAATAATTGCTTCAACGTTGGCGAGATCGCGGGCGAAGGGGTCCAGGGGCACGATGTCTCCATAGCCTACCGATGTCAGGGTCACGAAGCTGAAATAAATCAAGTTGCCGGCGAGAAGGAGATCGTCTTCGCGCGGATCCAAGCCAATGAAGGCTTTTTGCCTGAGCAGCGCTACAAAACAGAACAACGCCACAAAGATGAGTCCGATGCTAAGATATAGAAAGATCGCGCCGACGATGCGATGAAGCGTCACTTTTCCAGGTGCGAAGACCGCGCGGGCGACTACGATTGTAAGCGTCAGGCCTGCAATTAGCCAGGCGGTGGCGTCGAGGTAAATATCGAGAACTGAGTGGTGCCGCAGCCTCAACACTGTGGTTACGACAATCAATATTAGAGCGACCAAAATAGCCGCGAGGGCGACACGACTGTCGGACACGATGAAAACTGCGGCGACCAGCGCCAGCCCAAACAGAACACCAAAATTGTGCGCTGCGACAAGTCCGGCGGCTTGCGCCGGGGCAACCACAAACATAAGCACCGCGAGAGTGATCGTGAGCGCCGTCAATAGCGGATCACTGTATTGTTCGCGCAGCCGGCGGACTCGATCTCCAGTCATCTTTGCGATTTCCATATCGCGAAGGCTGGCTTTGCCCCATTAGCGCATTTTTTCACGCGTGCGATCCATCAAAGTGGACATCGATGTTCGCAGACGTCCGCCAAGCACCAATAGCGGATGTAATTTCAGTCACCTACCCCGACCCGTCTTCAGGTGCTTCGGAGTGATGTAGCGATCCAGTCGACCGGACTCGCGGCGCAACTCACGCCAGTCGTCAATAGCAAAATCAATGACGACCAGTCCGGCAGTCGGTAGTTTCTCAATTAGCCGTGCACGCGCGTTGACGTTACCAGATCCAATAACCATCAACGCCAGTTCATGCAGACCGGGATTGTGCGCAATAACGAGAAGGCTATGCACCGAGGATGGTGTCTCTTTGAGAACGGCCAAAATACCTTCGGCCGTCGCGTCATAGAGCGCTTCGACCGTCTCGACATTAACTGCTGTTCGGAATTCAGGCGCGCTGAATCTCCACGTTTCCTGAGTGCGAACAGCCGGAGATACCAGCACCCGATCGGGAATCAGCGCGTCCTCGGCAATATAGGCGCTAATTGTGGCTGAGTCCTTATGTCCGCGCTCGATCAGCGCGCGGGGACGATCTTCGATGCCGCGACCAGATCGCGTAGCCTTGGCGTGACGAAACAACAGAAGACGACGCATGACTTCACACAACATTCATAGTAATCCGGGCATCTCCGGGTTTCGGTAACATCGAACGCAGGTCAGTTTCTAATTTTCGCAGGTCGAGATCAGCGGGAATATGTAGATAAAATTCAAGTAATCGTTTTCCCTTAACAAGGGCCGAACCTTGTAGCCGACACCCCCGCGATCCCAACATCGATTGCATTGAGCTGAACATCTGCTCTGGATCCACGTCGTCAGCCAGACGAACCCGCAGACGGCACGCAACACGCGATTCCAGCCAAAAAATCAGAACCCAACTGAAGATGGTGACGAAGATCGCCATAGCCCACGACCCCATGCCACAAGCGAGGCCGATGATGACAACGGTAATTGCTTTTCCGGTCAGCTTCGGATTGTCCAGTACGGTGCGAAAACGCAGCAGCGCACCAATACCGAAAATAACGAAGGCAAGAGTTTGGCTTGTCCCACTCAACTCTGCAACGACTGCGCCGACCATACCGAGCAGCACAACCGTTTTACGTTCCTCAAGATCTGACAAAGACGCAAGACGGGTTGAGCGCGGATGCCACGCTACAATCCACGAAAGCGCACACGCCAATGCCAAGCTCAGAAAGAGTCGCAAAATGTATTCAGGATGCAAAAACTGCTCGAGGCTATGCTGTAAGGATAGCCATGAATCAACAGCTGGATCGATGACTCCTCCGGCTTTCTGTTTGAACATTTCCTCCGCGGGGTTTGCGGCAATGCGGCCGACGAGGTTACGAGCACTAGCGCACTTGCGGCAATCGCCCGCCCGCTGGCTTGCCCTTTTCGAGACTGACGCGATGACATAATGCCCTCCGATTTTCCGCCCTGATTGTTATTTAAATTACTGGTTCTGCACGCATAAAAACTTTTCCTACTTCATTCACTCGAAAGCGGGCACGCATCAACCCGCTTGCTTTCGACTAGAAGACCATTCTGATCGTAGCGTAACTGAATAAGCCAGCCGAAGGAGTCCGCGGGCCATTTGCCATTAGGAAGGAGCTTTTGAGGATCGGCTCCTAACGCGCGTAGCAGCCGCGGGATTTTTCCGTGGTGCCAAGAGATCAGGACATTCTCACCGTGTGGCCAACTTTCTATGTCATTCACTAAATTCAAAAATTGTCTGTTTTTAAACCGATCATCTATCTTGAGACCAAACTTCTGGGCTGTCGGTTCAACGGTGAGTCGAGGGCGATGACTATTGTGAGTATCTTTTGTCGCGAAGATATGATCGAGCTTCAATGGTCGCCCATCGATTACAATATTTGCGAAATAGCTTGCACAAGCGTCAGCACGTGCGTCGCCCGTAGGAGACAGGCCATGGCCAGTATCCGGCTTCTCGGCGTGGCGGATAATCAAAATGACCGCGTTTTCTAATCCGCTTACTTTCTTGTCTTCTGCCGGGTTCGCGATGCATGCGGTGCCAAATGCCAGCACAAACAGGACGAAGAGCTGGAATGGCAATGGTCTAAGCAATCACTCCTCCGAGGCTTCGTCGGCGAATTGTCGGCAAAAGTTCGCTCATGACGAGGATTGATAAAATTGGCCTTTAGGGCAGATTCGCGGATGTCGGAGCATCCAAATACCGTCTCGGGGCGAGTATTATCATCATCCCCCGAAAGCGGACATGTACGGTGCAAATAGGGATGTCCGCTATGGGCCAATACCGGACATTGCGAATTTTCAATTCACCGCCTGCGCCTCCGGGAATTTCCATGTGCCGTTGAGGATCTCAGCGCGCGGACGATAGAGCCGCACCATGTAGTTCCAGCCGGACATGGTCGGCAAGCAGTTGGCAGTTTTGCCGTCGCAACCACCGAATTGGACGGTGACTGAACTGCTCTCGCCTTTTTTTGCGGTGATATTGTTGACGGAATAGGCGTCGTACTCATTCTTCTGAAACCGGCCATCCGCATCGTAGACGGTGATCGACCAGAAACCATCGACCGGAACATCGCTGCCGACGGTGAGTTTGTAGACAGTCTTCCCGTCGTGTCGGCTCGGGTTGACGTTAAGATACTTGGCTTCACTGTCCGGATTTCCACCCCAGCCGCCGGCGCTTCCTATCAGAAGACGGATTGGGTCGACCTGCTCCTTGGTGCCGAACATGCGGTTCTGATCGGGGACTGTTGCGTAAAGCACCAAAAGCGCGTCTCGCACCCTCTTGTGGCTGACGGGGTCCCAGTTGGGAATTTCAAAACTGCCGGTGCCTTGCTGAGACACCTTTACGGCGTCCTGCAAGACGTGGACTGTTTTCAGGTCCGCTGGGTTATTCGGATCAACGAACGTACGTAGAGCCAGCATCAAATAGCGTGTGCCAATCTGCTGTCTCGTAAAGGTGTGACTGCCCGCGCCATAGTAGACGGCTGGCGTATACTGGTCCTCATCAATCACGATCATGGACATGAAGCGACCGCCTGCATCGGGCAGCGTGACGGTCACCGGCCCCGCATCGAGGTCGAATACCGCGGCTGAGTACACCGTGTCTCGGTTGCCGCGGATCACGATTTGATTGTCGATTGGCTCGATCTCGCGGCGATGAAAGAATTTGCCCGGGCCACCGGCCTGTTCGACGATGTTGGCAAAGTACGTGTCAGTCTCAGCGCGGGTGAAGTTGTCGGCCGTAACCGGAACTGTGCTGCGTGCCGGCGATTGTGCGTGGATTGATGTTGCGGTGCATATCAAGGCCAGTGCCGCCAGAACCGCTCTGCTCACGCCGATGCTTTGCAGGCCCTTGCGGGCGGCGTGAATGCTCACGCCCCGCATGTTGTCCGTGAACGCGCGAAATGCGTAAGTGAAATCGAGGTTATCGTAGACCTTGTCCAGAGTCGCCTTGCTCGGCGCGCCGTCCTTAAATTCGAGCGTGCCGAGGCGCGAATCGACTTTGTCTGGTGTGGTGATTGACGGAGGGATTTGCGTAGGCGATTGCGCGTCAGCGATGCGGGGCAGTGCCAGAATGGCGCATGCCACGACCGGTGCAAGATATCTGATAACGTCTTTCATTATGGTGTCGCTCCTATTTACCCGTCCCCACAAACGCCGAGTTTGCGTCAGACGCGCCGCGCGGAGCACGACAATTGCGGTCTCCTCGTACAGCAATGAGTGCACGTTTGGATTTTATTCCGGCGAGTTCGCAGCGGGAAGTTGCCCTTAGGGGCATAGCCGCGACACCCATAGCGCGACATAAATGTCCGCTTTGGGTCAAAAACGGATATATGCGCCGCACAACGGCATGTCCGCTTTACCGCCGATAGCGACCACGAAAGCCATCCGGCCGAGTTAGATTCGCTAACTGAGATCAGAGAGCGAACATAAACTGTAAAAACGCCTGTAAGAACTTCTGACGGAACGTTGCTAAGCGTTGGAGCGGGCGAAGGGAATCGAACCCTCGTATGCAGCTTGGGAAGCTGCCGTTCTACCATTGAACTACGCCCGCGTTGCTCCACAATATCGAATGCGGTGCGTGCGCGGCAAGCACGCTGTCACGCTCAGGTTTTGAAATGCTTTGAGAGCTTAAGGCCCTGCGCCTGATAGTTCGAACCGATGCCTTGGCCGTACAATTTCTCAGGCCGCGCAAGCATTTTCTCGTAGACCAGACGGCCGACAATCTGTCCATGTTCGAGAATGAACGGCACCTCTCGCGAACGCACTTCAAGAACGGCGCGCGCGCCCTTGCCGCCGGCTCCGGCATATCCAAAACCCGGATCGAAGAAGCCCGCATAGTGCACGCGGAATTCGCCTACGAGAGGGTCGAACGGCACCATCTCCGCGGCATAGTCGGGCGGCACCTGCACCGCTTCCTTGGAAGCGAGGATATAGAACTCGTTGGGGTCGAGGATCAGGGTCTTGTCGGGACGGGCTTGCATCGGCTCCCAGAAATCGGCGACGGCATATCCGCCACGCCGTTCCACGTCGATGAGCCCTGTGTGACGCTTGGCCCGATAACCGACGAGACCGCCTGGACCGAGGCCGGAAAGGTCGACGCTGACCGCCACGCCTTCGCCCACGTCGGCCTTGTCGGCATCGACGAGACGCTCGCGCGCGTGCAATTCGCGCAAGGCCCCGGCGTCGAGCAATGCGTGACCGCGGCGAAAGCGGATTTGTGACAAGCGCGATCCTTCACGCACCAGGACCGGAAACGTTCGCGGGCTGATCTCGGCATAGAGCGGCCCATGATATCCGGGCTCGATACGGTCAAAACCGCGGGTCTCGTCCGCAATGACGCGGGTGAACACGTCGAGCCGGCCGGTCGAGCTTTTCGGATTGGCGGCCGCGGAAATCTCCTCGGGCAATGCCAGGCTTTCCAGCAATGGCACGATGTAAACGCAGCTGGTTTCGAGGACGGCACCGTCGCTGAGCGGGATTTCGTGCAACTTCAGCTCGTCTATGCGCCGCGCAACCGTGGTGCGGCCGGGCAAAAAGCTCGCGCGCACGCGATAGGCCACCTCGCCCAAGCGCAGGTCGAGGCTCGCTGGCTGGATCTGGTCCGGGACGAACTGATTTTCGGACAATATGCCGCCGTCGGCGGCGAGCACCGCGATCATTCGATCGGGCAGAATGCCTCTGTCCTCAACAGCGAAAGAAAGTGTCACGGCGGCCCTGTTTTCAGACGCGCCGATCTAACCCGAGTAACGCCTTGACGGGAAGCGGTGGCTCCCGCTAGAAGCATCTTATCCCGTGGTCATTTGAGCCGGCCGGCTTGCAGCCACGTAAAACAAATCGCTAAAAGGCCGGGGACGCGTGAGCCCGGCCGAGATATTTCTCCGGCCGGTTTTTTGTTGGCCACGCGCACGGCCAAAAAGAGATGTCGGTTTTTGAAACCGTGCGCAGGGCGTAGAGGAGGCCGTCAATGTCCGCGTCGACCAAAAGCTACCGTCCCGAAACCCGGCTCGTTCACGCCGGCACCTTGCGGTCGCAATTCGGCGAGACCTCGGAGGCGCTGTTTCTTACCCAAGGTTACGTCTATCCGACCGCGGAGGATTGCGAGGCACGTTTCTCGGGCAAGATTCCCGGGTATGTCTATTCGCGCTATTCCAATCCGACCATGGGCATGTTCGAGCAGCGCATGGCCGCATTCGAAGGCGCGGAGGCTGCACGATCAACGGCGACCGGCATGGCCGCCGTAACCACGGCACTGATGGGTCTGGTGCGAGCCGGCGATCACGTGGTGGCCGCTAAGGCGCTGTTCGGCTCCTGCCGCTGGGTGATCGAGGAGTGGCTGCCGCGCTTCGGCGTAACGTCGACGCTGGTCAATGGGACCGACCTCGACGCATGGAAAAGTGCAGTCCAGAAAAACACCAAGGTGTTCTTCCTTGAATCGCCGACCAACCCGACACTCGAGGTCATCGACATTGCCGCGGTCGCGGACATCGCGCACAACGCCGGTGCCAAGCTCGTGGTCGACAACGTGTTCGCAACGCCGCTCTATCAGCACCCACTGGCGCTTGGTGCCGACTGCGTGGTCTATTCGGCGACCAAACATATCGATGGGCAGGGACGCGTCCTTGGCGGAGTTATCCTCGGTTCGGAAAAACTCATCCTCGACCATTATCATCAGGTCCTGCGTCAGACCGGTCCCTCATTATCGGCATTCAACGCCTGGATTCTGCTCAAGGGGCTTGAAACCTTGCCGGTGCGCGTGCAGCGCCAGACCGACAATGCGGGCGCCGTCGCCAGCGCACTCGCCGGTCACAAGAAGATCACGCGGTTGATCTATCCGGGTCGGGCCGATCACCCGCAGGCGGACATCGTTCGAAAGCAGATGCACGCGGGTTCGACGCTTTGCTCGTTCGAAGTCAAAGGCGGCAAGGAAGGCGCCTTCCGTTTCCTCAATGCGTTGCGCCTGATCGGCATCACCAACAACCTCGGCGACGCCAAAAGCCTGGTCACGCACCCGACCACCACCACGCATCAGCGGCTGACGCCCGAGCAGAGGGCAGAGCTAGGCATCGGAGACGGACTGATCAGATTCTCAGCCGGCCTGGAACATCCCGACGATCTGATCGAGGATCTGCTTGCGGCGTTGGATAAAGTGTAAGTGAAGGAGTTCGGTCAGGGCACCGCGTGCGACAGCGCAGTCGCCGACATGATCGGCCGGTGGATTGCTTCGGCAATGGCATTGCCGAGGCTCTTCGCCATGCAGGCATAACTCCAGTCGTTCATGTGCAGGCCATCCGGCGACACGAATGTTTCAAATGTCAGACGATCGACATCGCGCCAGTGGCGCATCACTTCGAAACGGCGGAACAGGTCGACATCCTCTCGCTTCGCCGTCGCGGAGATCAACGCGACCATCTCTTCCGCGTCGGGCTTTGCGATGACCTTCGGCGCAAATTGCGGATCGATCAGAACGGCATCGGCGCCAGCCGCGCGAATTTTGTCCAGCCCCGCGCGGATGAGGGCACCATGGTCGCCCAAGCGATGACCACGAATGACCGAATTGGTGCCGAGTTGCCAGAGCACGAGGTCAGGCTTGGCCGCGATAACGGCCGAATCGAACCGCTGCAGCATATCGGCGATTTCTTCACCGCCCACGCCGCGGTTCAACATCGTAATCGATACTTTTGGAAAATGTTGCTGGAGCTCGATCAATAGCCGGCTGGGATAGTTCGATGCAGGCGAACTCGCGCCCGCGCCCGACGTGGACGATGATCCAATTGCGACGACCGTGATCGGATCGCCCGCGAAGACCTTCTTCGCAACGTGTGGAAGCGGGTTTGCCAGGCGAATGAGATCGAGAGGAACACTGCAAGACGGCGTCGCCGTGCCAGCAGCGGCGGAAAATGGCACAGCCAGCCCCGCCACGAAGGCGGTGGCAAAAACCAGTTTCGTCACCCGTTGTGCGGGATCGCCGATCACGTGCACTTCCTCTGTTCTCAATCAGCGGCTGCCGTTGGTCGGCGGCTCTTCGGATTTGGCTGCGGCTATCACCATATCGGCCAGCAACCGTCCTATGCAATCGTGGACGCGCTCGGCGATGTCAAGTTTTTTGGTGGCCGAATTCAAATCAAACGTCCCGAGCTCTCCCCATAATTTCATGATGCTAAATCGATCGAACAAGGGGACTTCCTGCTGCAGTGCAACCCACCGCATGTCTTCCACATAAGTACCCAAAGCAATCATTGATTCCGTTCGGGGGCTGTATTGCGCGTTGATTAAAATCACGTCAGCGCCCGCCGCGCGGGCAGTTTTCACGCCTTTGTCGAGTGCCTGACTAAATTGATCCGGGTCGACCCCAAGCATCGCGTCCACGGTCCCGGTCTGCCAAACAAGCAGGGCCGGCTTGGCCGAGCTCAGACCGGCGGGAAGCCCCTTCACCATCTCGGCAGCAGTGCGACCGGCCTTGACGTCGGTCGTAACCTTAATTTCGACGCCCGGAAGTTTTTCGGCAAGCGCGCGCTGAAGCTGCGCCGGATAGGCGTTGCCAGCCGGCAACTGCGACGAACCGGCGCCCACCACCAGCACGGTCAGATGCTTCGCAGCCAAAGCACGGGCCACCTGCGGCAAGCGGAAGCTTGGCTCGACCAAATTCTCTGCAACGCGGCATTCGGCCGGCTGTTCGGCCCATGCGGGACCGGCAGCTAACAAAAGCAACGCAAGCGGCAGCAAGCGTCTCCTCATACGTCGCCCCCCGCATAACCCGGCTTTGCGGCGGGCGGGTGCGGTCCCCCGCCTCGCCGTTCAGCTTGTCTATACCATGAAATGAGTGCCGCAATGGCCACCATGATTGCAATGCCCGCGAGGCTGACAACTATTTGAGTCAAAACGCGATTGGAAACCTCCGTGAATACAAAGTGGCCGGCAAAGGACAAGAAGACACCGAGGCAAAACGTTTCCAGCGAGTGCTGACCGCAGACGATCGCCGGCCAGAAAATCCACGATTTCAGGCCGGACCAGTTACGCGGCACCAGGGCGACCGTAATCACAGCCAGCGCAAGGAAATGCAGGATCCGAAGCACATCGAGATTGGTCTTATCGATAGGATAAATTGCATCGCCGACGACCTTCGGCACGTACACTGCAAGACGCGGGAAGTACCAGGTCATCGTAATTGCAAACGCGAACACAACATAGACAATCGCCAGCCCGACCAGGATCGGCGAATGAATAAAGCGGGAGAGGTTCTGCGCACCACCTAAGGCGCACCACGCTCCAAACACGAACAGAAGTTGCCAGGCGAATGGATTGAAAACCCAGGTCCCGCTTGGATAGGCCGGAATGTTCCACTCGAACACCCACATCAGCGCGTAGAGCGTGGCCGACGCGATCAATGCAATCGAGGGCGCGCGCAACAGCAGCCATAGCATCGGCGGGAACCACGCCAGCAGCAGGATATAGAGCGGCAGGATGTCCATGTTGACCGGCTTGAACTTCAGGATCAGCGCCTGAAAAATAGTCACGTCCGGATTTTTCAGAAAATCGAGGACACCCATTTCCTCGGTGTAGAGCGGATTGTCGAAACTGTTCGCGACGTATGCGATTTCGGCAAGATAGATCGCCAGCAGAAAAACGTGCGCCACATAAATTTGCCACGCGCGTTTAAGCACACGCGCGGAGGCAACAATGAACCCGTGTTGCCGCATTGCGCGGCCATAGACGAAGGCAGCTGTGTAGCCCGAGATGAAGACGAAAATCTCGGTCGCATCGCTGAAGCCATAATTGCGGATGGTAACCCAGTTTACCGCATTGGAAGGAATGTGATCGAGAAAGATCAGCCAGAGGGCGAGTCCGCGGAACAAATCAAGCCGGAGATCACGTTCGGTCGAAACCGGGGCCATGTGCGGCTTTTCTTTCGTACAGTCTTTCGGCCATAATCCGGGGCATCAAGCGAATGACAAGCCCCGGTGAAGTAAATTGTGCGGCATATAGATGTACCGTGCCGTAACACGCAAGATTGAAGTCACAGTGACGCCACGTTTCCTTTCGGAACGGTCGTCGCCTGCGAACAGCTATTTCTTCTGGGCGTACACCATCAACATCACGAACCTCGGCGATGAAACCGTTCAGCTCAAAACGCGCCATTGGCGCATCACCGACGCAACCGGCCGCCTGCAGGAAGTGAAAGGCCCTGGCGTCGTCGGCGAAGAGCCGACTTTGAAGGCAGGTGAATCGTTCGAATACACCAGCGGCGTGCCGCTGCCCACGCCTTCGGGCTTCATGGCCGGCAGTTATGGCATGGTCTCGGAGGCAGGCGAACATTTCGACATCGAGATCCCCGCTTTCTCCCTCGACTCGTCCTACGCCGAGCGCACCATCAACTAGAATCGGCTCCGACGTCGCCCGGCGCAAACTGATAATTCGCGCTACAAAATTCGCAGGTGACGGAAATCTTGCCGTCCTCGACCATATGATCGCGGTCGTCCTGCGAAAAGCTCTTGAGCATTGCCTCGACGTTGTCGCGCGAGCACGAACATTCCGCGCGCAGCGGATTGGCACGGAATACCCGCACGCCCGGCTCGTGAAAAAGGCGATAAGCCAGCTGCTCGCTGGAAACCGACGGGTCGATCAGCTCAAGATCCTCGACAGTCGAAATCAGGGCCTGGCCTTCCACCCAGGCATCGTCCTCCTCGATGCTGTGCGGTTCAACGCCATCGGGCGCATCCCCGGGATCAAGATCCGCAACGCGCGCGCGCTCGGCAGCCTTGGGCAGAAATTGCAGCATGATGCCGCCAGCGCGCCAACGATGGATCGCGCCTCCGGGTTCCGGGCGCAGTTCCTCGGCGACCGCAAGGCGCACCCGGGTCGGAATCTGTTCAGAGCGCAGAAAATATTCGTGCGCCAGATCTTCGAGGGTGCCGCCATCAAGCGCGACCAGGCCTTGATAACGGTTCATGTCAGGTCCCTGGTCAATTGTCATCGCAAGATGCCCCTTGCCCAGCAGTTCGGCCCCGCTCGCCTGGCCTGACGCGATGGCGGCAGCCACGCGATCCTTATCGAAACGCGCGCAGGCGCGCACCTTGTCGGGTGCCGTAAAGTCAACGACCAGCATGCGAATTGGACCGTCGCTTTGCGTTTGCAGAATGAAACGCCCATCAATCTTCAGTGCGGTTCCCAGCATCGCCGTCAGCACCACGGCCTCGCCAAGGAGCTTGGCGACCGGTTGCGGATAGGCGTGACGCGCAAGTATTTCGTTTACCGCAGGACCAAGCCGTACGATTCGCCCGCGCAGATCTAGCTCGGCCACTTCAAACGGCATCACCACATCGTCGGCGGCGGTAGTCGACGGCGCACGGGAAGGAATGACAATTTGGGGATCGGTCATGGTGGGTTCGGTCATTCGCTCTATGTAGAATGCAATGCTCGAAAAGCGAGCCCTGTGTTCCGGCCATCACAGACTTAGGAACTCACGCGAAGACGGTGAATGCCAAGCACGAGGCCACGCCTCAGCGGGGCCCAAATCGCGTCTCAATCGTCGACGTGCATGCACCAGGCAAGCAGGCCCTTCTGAGCGTGCAGCCGGTTCTCGGCTTCGTCGAAAACAACCGACTGCGGCCCGTCGATGACGTCGTCGGTGACCTCCTCGCCTCGATGCGCCGGCAGACAATGCATGAACAGCGCGTCGGGCTTGGCCTTCGCCATCAGGCTCGCGTTGACCTGATAACGCTTGAGAATATTGTGCCGGTGTTTGCCGTCGCGATCGCCCATCGACACCCAGGTATCGGTGACCACGCAGTCTGCATCCCGGACGGCAGCTTCCGGATCATCTCCGATCAAGATTGCCGCGCCGGACGACTTGAGCCAGTCCATCAGCCATTTCTTCGGCCGCAACTCCGTCGGCGTCGCCACCCGCAGCTGGAAGTCGAAACGTTCGGCTGCATGCATCCAGCTTGTCAGGACGTTATTGGCATCGCCGCTCCAGGCTACTGTGCGTCCACGGATCGGCCCTCTTTTTTCCTCGTATGTCATCACGTCGGCCAATACCTGACATGGATGCGAGCGCCGCGTCAGACCGTTGATCACCGGAATGGTGGCATGGCGCGCGAGCTCGGCGACAGCCTCATGGTCGAGGATGCGGATCATTATTGCATCGACATATCTCGACAGCACCCGCGCAGTATCGGCGAGCGTTTCACCGCGTCCCAACTGCATTTCCTGCGCGGTGAGAATGATGGCCTCCCCGCCGAGCTGCCGCATGGCGACGTCGAACGATACCCGGGTCCGCGTCGATGGCTTGTCGAACACCATCGCCAGTGTTTTGCCGGCAAGCGGGGCGCTAATTGTGCCGCGAGCACGCTCCCGCTTGATGGCTCGGCTTGTATCGATGAGATGGCCAAGGACCGGCTTCGGGATATCGGTCAGATCGAGAAAATGCCTGACGCCGTTCGTGATCATGACGCCACCTTGGCCGCGCGCGCGTGCGTCTGAGCAAGCTTTGCACAGGCGCGATCGATGCGTCCCACCGCTTCTGTGGTCTCCTTCTCGCCTATAATGAGAGGCGGCAGCAGCCGGACCACGTTGTCGCCCGCGGCGACGGTGATCATTTTCTCGGCGCGCAACTGGTCCACCATCTCCGAGGCCTGCGGAATCATGCGCAGGCCGATCAGCAGGCCTTCTCCGCGCACTTCGGCGATAACCGACGAATGGCGATCCTTGAGCTCGGCCAGCCGTTGCTTGAGCAGCAAGGCATTCTTGCGCATGCGATCAAGGAAACCGGGAGCCATCACCACATCGAGGACCGCATTGCCGACCGCCATTGCCAGCGGATTGCCGCCAAAGGTCGAGCCGTGCGTGCCGACAGTCATCCCTTTTGAGGCTTCCGTGGTCGCAAGGCACGCGCCGATCGGAAATCCGCCGCCGAGTGCTTTTGCGAGGGCCATGACGTCCGGTTTCACGCCGCTGCGCTCATAGGCAAACATTTCGCCGGTCCTGGCGATGCCCGTCTGAACCTCATCAAACACCAGCAGCAGGCCGTGCTGGTCGCAAAGCTGCCGCAACGCGCGCAGGAAAGTTGGCGGCGCGACGCGCACTCCGCCTTCGCCCTGTATCGGCTCAATGAGTATCGCCGCCGTAGCGGGGCCAATTGCACGTTTGACTGCGTCGAGATCGCCGAACGGCACCTGGTCGAAACCGTCGACCGGCGGCCCGAAGCCTTCGAGGTATTTCTTGTTGCCGGTGGCGGCGATCGTCGTCAGCGTGCGGCCGTGGAAGGCGCCTTCAAAGGTAATGATGCGGTAGCGCTCGGGTTTGCCTGAAGTCGATTGGTATTTGCGCGCGATCTTGATCGCGCATTCCAGGGCCTCAGCACCTGAGTTCTGGAAAAATACTGTGTCGGCGAAGCTCGCGGCACACAGCCTGTCCGCCAGCTTTTCGCCTTCGGGTATCTGATAAAGGTTGGAGACGTGCCAAACCTTCTGCGCCTGGTCGGTCAGGGCCTGCACCAGTCGCGGATGGGCGTGCCCAAGCGCGTTGACCGCAACACCTGACGTAAAATCGAGATAGCGCTCGCCGTCAGCCGTGAATAGCCAAGCGCCCTCGCCCCGCTCGAAAGCGAGATCGACCCGCGCATACGTTGGCAATAGATGCGAGCTCACGACCAGCGTCTTCCATAGTCCAGTTCGCCTGCGCATGACTTTGCCGAAACCGGGCTCTTCGGGGTCATGCGCAACCCGAAAAGAAAATGTGCCGCCTCGCCGGGCGGCACTTTTTTTATTCTATTGCCGGCCCCGGCCCTGTCAACACGACGAACGATCCGACTCAATTGTGCCGTAAGGCCGGATTCTAAAGGAAAACCTGTTAGTAGCCAGTCAAGGAGGCTTGCAACGGCTTGCAGGAGAGTCACTGCCTATTGTAGCTTCCTAGACAGATAGTACGACATCTCGTGCTATCGAGCGATTTCTGTCCATCCCTGACGCGTTTTGCGTCTGGCGCCTCATCTGGCGTCCGACGACGGGGTTGGATTCCATCCAAGGCCTTGGGGTCTAAGGAGAAAATGCAATGGGCTGGACGGACGAGAGGGTCGAGCTCCTGAAAAAACTATGGGCGGATGGATTGTCCGCTAGCCAAATCGCGGCCGAACTGGGGGGGATCACCCGCAACGCCGTTATCGGCAAGGTTCACCGCCTGGGACTTTCGGGACGTGCCAAAAGCCCGTCCTCGTCAGCGCCACGGCCACGCAAGGCCCGTTCTTCCGGCCATATGATGCGGGTTCCGAGGCCGTCGATGCGGGGCAATACCGCGCTTGCCTATGACTACGACCTCGAGCCGGAACCGGAGTTGATTGAAATTCCGGTGGAGCAGCGCAAGACCCTTCTGCAGTTGACGGAGAAGACCTGCCGTTGGCCGGTGGGCGATCCCGGCAGTGGGGACTTCTTCTTCTGCGGCGGCGAAACAGCGAACGAATTGCCGTATTGCTCTTATCACTGCCGCGTCGCTTATCAGCCGATGAGCGAGCGCCGAAGGGACAAGAGACCATTCAAAAACTGACGGCACACAAACTTGCGTTGCACCGCGAAGCTGTGGGCCAATGAGGCGAGGGGATCGCGCTTCAGGTCGACATCCCGGCAACGTAACTACATCTTCTCAAGCGCGGCGTAGACCTTCTTTCGGGTATTGCCGACCCGCTTGATAACCTTGCGAACCGCATCCGCGCTCACACCGTACTTTCTTGCAACATAATAGACTTCGTACGATTCTTTTCCCGAGATTCTTGAGCGATCCGATTTTCCGCGCTTCTTCTTACTGTCGGCCATTAGCACTCTCCTCTGCCTCGATCAGCCATCAGCGCATAAACGCACCGCTAACATATCATCATTCGATCAGCCGGTCGGCAAGTCCGAACAGCTGCGACGGTATCGTGAGGCCGAACGCTTTGGCCGCACTGAGGTGAAGATAAAGCCTGTGTCGATCGGCAGAGCCCCTCGCTTGCGCAAAAAGAAGCGAGCCCATGCGCCACAGATCATGCGGCTCCTGCAACGCGCGTGTCGATTTCGTTGCGAAGCATCACAAAGTCTATCGGCTTGGTAAAAAGCCCCTCAGCGCCGCCCTCCAGAGCCTTGCGCTTCGTTTCGGCGTCGCCGTATGCAGTGATCATGATCACCGGAACGTCGGGTCGCGCCGCCTTGGCTTTCGGCAACAATTCGAGCCCTGTCATTCCCGGCATGTTGATGTCCGACAGGATCAATATCAGCGACGCGGTCCTGGCATCGGTTATGCACTGCAAGGCTTCGAGAGCCGACTGGGCAAACTCCATGGTGAAGCGGCCCACGCGAAGGTCGCGCCGGAACTGCTGGCGAAACAGCAGTTCGACGTCGGGTTCGTCATCGACCACGAGAATAAGGACGCTCACGCTCGTGCTCCTGATTTGCCTAGGGAGGCCGCGGTGCGCGGGAGAGTGATCCTGAATTCCGTGAATTCGCCGGGTTGCGTATCCACTTCGATTGAACCCGCGTGCTGCTTGACAATGATATCGTGGCTGATGGAGAGGCCAAGCCCCGTCCCCTCTCCGGCCGGCTTTGTTGTGAAGAACGGGTTGAACATCTTGTCCTTCACCTCGGGCGGAATACCGGTGCCATTGTCGCGGATGCGGATCTCGACGCGGTCGCCAAGATTTTTGGTGGACGCGGCGAGAGTTGGCTCATAGCCGTTGTCGTTACCCTGGTCCTTGCGTTTAGTTGCCGCGTAGAAGCCATTCGAAATCACGTTCAGCAGGACTCGCGTGATTTCCTGTGGGAAAAGGTCGACCTCGCCGGCAGTCGGATCGAACGACCGATTCAAGGTTATGTTGAATCCCTGCTTCTCGGCTCGGGCGCCGTGATAGGCGAGATTGAGGCTTTCCTCAACGATAGCGTTGATGTCGACAGGACGATGCTCGCCCGAGCCACTGCGCGAATGCAGGAGCATGTTCTTCACGATGGAATCGGCACGCTTGCCGTGCTGTACGACCTTGTCGAGATTGCCCTGCAGCATGTCCGCGATCTCGCCAATTTCGCTTCGCACTTTGTCACCAAGCTTGGCTTCATCAAGGGCCTGTCGTAGTTCCTCGATCAGTTCAACCGAAACCGAAGAAAAATTATTGACGAAGTTAAGCGGGTTTTTGATTTCATGGGCAATGCCGGCAGTGAGCTGGCCCAGCGAAGCGAGCTTCTCGGTTTGGACGAGGCGATCCTGCGCGGTGCGCAGCTCTTCCAGCGATCGACCGAGTTCGCGCGTGCGCTCCTCCACGCTCTCAAACAGGCGAACATTTTCGATCGCTATCGCGGCCTGGTCGGCAAACGTCGTGACCAGCTCGATCTGTTTGTCGGTGAAAGGATTTACCGCGTGGCGCGTCAGGGCCAACACTCCGATCGGCGTTCCCTCACGCAACATGGGAACGCTGAGAATGGTGCGAAAATCGCCGAATTTCTGCCCCTCGACAAACGTGTAGTCGGGATCCGCCTTGACGTCCGGAATATGAACGACCCTGCCCTCAAGCAGGGCTCGTCCGGTCGCCGAGCCGCGCTCCGGCTTGACCGGCAAATCTTTCACGAGCTCCTGGAATTCTTCCGAAAAGCCATAGCTTGCGGCGCGGACAAATGCTCCGCCCTGTTCGCGGGCGATCGTCCCTTGGTCGGCCTCGCACAGTCGAGCGGCCGCCTCCACCAATGCTTGCAGAACGGTCTGAAGATCGAAGGTCGAGCGGCTGATCACCTTCAACACATCGGCGGTGGCAGTCTGCTGCTGTAAGGTTTCACGTAACTCGCTGAGCAGGCGCGTGTTTTCGATTGCGATAACTGCCTGCGCGGCGAAGTTTTGCACAAGCTCAATCTGCTTATCAGTGAACGGCCGAACCTCCTGACGATACATATTGATCGCACCGATAATCTCGCCCTCCTTGAGCATCGGCACTGCCAAAAAAGTCCGCGCTCCGCCGACTTCGACAAGATCGACAATGCGGGGATCTTTCGCGAGGTACGCCTCATCGGTTCGTAGGTCCAGTAAGTGGACAACTTGTCGGGTCTTGAGGACCCGGTTAAGGGGGACTTGCGGATGGTCGCGCAAGTCGAGGTCGGGATTTTGCCGCCAGGAATCGGCATAGCTTTCCTTGCTGTGGACTGCGACCGCTCTAACAATGAAGCCGTCACGCAAGAAAAGGTTGCCATAGGTGGCTTCGCAGATGCGGGTCGCATTGGCCAACATGGCGCTGAAGACCGGCTCGAGGTTTCCATGTGAGCTCGAGATGACCTTAAGCACCTCCGAAGTAGCCGTCTGCTGCTCCAGAGTTTCGCGAAGCTCGTGGGTGCGTACCTCGACCTTTTTTTCCAGGTCTGCGTAGGAATCCTGCAATCGGCCGGCCATCTCGTTAAACTGATCGGCGAGCGCCTCCAATTCGTCGCCGGACTTGATCGAGATGCGCTGCGAGAGATCGCCGCCGCCGATCCGCGCAGCGCCGGTCCGCAAGGCCTGGATCGGCACCACCATCCTGCGCGCGAGGAATATCCCTGCCAGCGCGGCGAGACATAGCGCGCCAATGAGAACCAGGGCGGTGCGCTGTATCGAGGCTACGAGCGGCTGATAGGCCTCGTCCACGGGCAATTCGACAAATACGGTCCAGCCCAATGGCGCGACCGGGGCAAAGGCCGTCAGCACCTTTCGGCCGTGGATATCGGTGGCAGTCTCAATATCCTCCGCCGCACCGCCTTTCTCCATGCGCTGCGCGGCCTGCACCTGCGCAAGACGCGTCATGTCGGTGTTGCGCAAAACCAGGCTGATGTCGGGATGGGAGATCAGGCGGCCTTGCGCGTCGACCACATAGGCCTGGCCGCGCTCGCCAACCTTGATTTTCGAGACTACGTCCCAGATCAGCTTGAGATTGACTTCAGCGATACTGACGCCGGCATCGCGCCGCGTGCCGGCGAGCGAGAGAGTCATGTACGGCTCGGATTCGCGGCGGAAGTAGACCGGGCCATAATAGATCTTGTTCTTCACTGCTTCGGTGAATTTGGGCTCCTTCGAGAGATCAATGCCGCTACCGACCACATCCATCGCGAGGCGCGACACCCGCAATTGCTCCTTGCCGCTTGCGTCCACCTGCGAAAGCTCGGTGATTGCCGGAACCTGCCGTAATAGACGCAACGCATCGAATCGGCGTTGCTCGGTCGTAGCGGCGGACCAGAGCAATTGCGTCGTCCAGCCCACCTGGCTTTCGATTTCCTTGATGAACTGCCCTATCTTTGCTGCCGCCGCTTCCGCCTGTTCATGCTGAATCCGGATCAGCGCTTCCTTGTTTTCGCGATAAGAGCCCCAGATTTCGAAGATGCCGTTGGTCAGCAACGCAAGACAAACCACCGCGACGAAAAGACCGGTGTATTTCAGGAATAAATGGCTACGTAATTTTTTCAGAAACCTGCGGCCGTGAAGTTTCCGCGGCTCCGTTGCCGGGTACGACCCCACACGCGCTTGTTCCGCGTGATCGGTCATTCGGCCACCTCGTCAGCGCGGGTCGCGTAGCGGGCGCGGTCACCCTGTTCGCATGACGTACCGGGCCAGGCGAAACCTGCAGCAATCGCTTTGATGAAATCAGGTCGCCGCACGCAACCACCCCCGTTGCCGACAACAAGCCCAGTTATGGCTCAAAACATATCAGAACGGGGGGAAGCAGAAAGAGATGCTAGCCCGGGATTTGCCGAAATTGCGACGCTATCAGCCGGCTATGAGGCGGGAAACCTCAGTTCATGCGGCCGAACCGGTCGTCGAGCGCGTAACCCGCCCCGCGTACGGTACGGATGGGGTCAGCCATATGGCCACGATTGATCGCCTTGCGCAGACGACCGACATGGACGTCCACGGTTCGTTCGTCAATGTAGATATCGGAGCCCCAGACCCCGTCGAGCAGTTGCTCTCTTGAGAACACCCGGCCCGGCCGCTCCATCAGAAATTCCAGCAAGCGATATTCGGTCGGTCCGAGGTCGACCGGGCGTCCGTTGCGCGACACCCGTTTCTTTTCCCGGTCCAGTTCGAGATCGCCGATACTGAGAATCGTCGCGACGCGCTCCGGATTGGCGCGGCGCAATAGCGCGCGCACACGCGCCAGTAGTTCCGGGACCGAGAACGGCTTGACGATGTAATCGTCGGCACCCGTGGCGAGCCCGCGCACTTTCTCGCTCTCCTCGCCGCGGGCCGTCAGCATGATGACCGGCAATTGTCGGGTTTCTGGTCGCGCGCGCAGGCGACGGCACAATTCGATCCCGGAGAGACCCGGCAGCATCCAATCCAGCACTACGAGGTCAGGCGTGCTTTCTTTGAGCCGAGTGTCCGCTTCGTCGCCGCGCGCTGACGTTTCAACCTCGTAGCCCTCTGCCTCAAGGTTGTAACGGAGCAGCATGGTGAGCGGCTCTTCGTCTTCGACAATCAGAATTCGTGCGATCATGCAAAGATCCGTTGTTGCTAGCCGGCGGTGCGCAACGCAGCGATGGTCGTGGTGTCGCCCTTTGGCCGCTGGTCGACTATCGGATGTCCTTCGATAATGTAATGCACAGTTTCCGCAATGTTCGTCGCATGGTCGCCCATGCGTTCGATGTTCTTGGCACAGAACATCAGATGGATGCAAAACGTGATATTCCGCGGATCTTCCATCATATAGGTAAGCAACTCGCGGAACACCGAAGTGCAGACCGCATCGATTTGCTCGTCGCCTCGCCACACGATCATTGCTTTGCTGTCGTCGCGCCGCCCATAGGCGTCCAGCACCAGCTTCATCTGCTGCAAAACGAGGTCGGCCATGTGCTCGACGCCGCGGATGAGTTTGGGCGGCGGAAATTCACCGTTGAGGGCCATCACACGCTTTGCAATGTTCTTGGCGAGATCGCCGATGCGTTCGAGATCGTTCGCCAGCCGCAAGGCGCCGACGATGTCGCGCAGGTCAACCGCCATTGGCTGACGCCTTGCGATGGTGAGCACCGCCCTTTCTTCGATTTCGCGCTGTATGGCGTCTATATTCGCGTCCGCCGTCGAAACGCGCTGTGCCAACGCGGTGTCGCGCTTCGCCAGTGCGTCTACCGAGTCTGCGACCTGCTTCTCAGCAAGGCCGCCCATTTCGGCAACCATGCGCGCAAGATCCTGAAGGTCGGCGTCGAAAGCTTTCATCGTGTGATCGGTCATTGTTGTCATCTTTCGATCTCTGGTTGTTCCGGCCTATCACTTCTCGGAATCATGCTCTAGCCGAAGCGCCCAGTGATATAGTCCTGGGTTCGGCGATCGTTCGGGGTCGTGAACATACGTGTGGTCTCCCCAAACTCGACCAGTTCGCCGAGATACATAAATGCCGTAAAATCGGAGACGCGCGCAGCTTGCTGCATGTTGTGAGTGACGATCGCAATCGTGTAATCGTCCTTGAGGTCGTCGATCAGTTCTTCGATCTTGGCGGTCGAGATCGGATCGAGTGCAGAGCATGGCTCGTCGAACAGGATCACTTCGGGCCGGACGGCGACGGTCCGCGCGATGCACAAGCGCTGCTGCTGGCCACCGGAAAGAGACAACCCGTTGGCGCCAAGCTTGTCCTTGACCTCTTCCCAAAGCGCAGCGCGCTCGAGGGCGTGCCTCACCCGGTCTTCGAGTTCCGATTTCGACATTTTCTCATACAAGCGGATACCAAAGGCGATATTCTCGAAGATTGTCATCGGAAACGGAGTGGGTTTCTGAAAGACCATCCCGACCTTGGCGCGCAGGAGATTGACATCCTGTGACGGCGAGAGAATGTCCTCATTGTCCAGCGTCACATGACCAGTCGCCCGCTGATTCGGATAAAGGTCGTACATCCGGTTGAGAATGCGCAGCAGCGTGGACTTGCCGCAGCCGGACGGGCCGATAAAGGCGGTCACCTTGCCATGATAGAGAGGCACATTGATGCTTTTGAGAGCGCGGTGATCGCCATAGAAAAAGTCCAGGTTCCGGATAGAGACCTTTTCTACAAGATCCTCGTCCTTGGACAATACGTGCGTGACTGTCGGCACGGTAATGGCTGCTACGCTCATGACGTTTTTCTCTGGGCGGCGAGGATGCGGGCGACGATGCTCAGTGCAAGCACCGCCAGGGTGATGATCAACGCCCCGGTCCAAGCCAGTTTCTGCCAGTCGCTGTACGGACTGAGAGCAAACTGGAAGATGACGACCGGAAGGCTGGAGACGGGAGCGTTCAGGTTGAGGCTCCAGAACTGGTTGTTAAGTGCGGTGAACAAGAGCGGGGCGGTTTCCCCCGAAATACGCGCGATCGCCAGCAGCACGCCCGTAATCATGCCCGCGCGCGCGGCACGATACGCGACTCTTTGAATCATCAGCGATCGCGGCAGGCCGATAGACGCCGCGGCCTCGCGCAGGGTGTCCGGAACAAGAATCAACATGTCTTCGGTGGTGCGCACCACCACCGGCACTACAATCACGGCCAGCGCGACGGCGCCAGCCCAACCGGAAAAATGCCCCATCTGCGCAACCATGACTTCGTAGACGAACAGGCCGACCACGATCGACGGCGCGCTGAGCAGGATGTCGTTGATGAAACGCACCACGGTCGTCAATTTGTCGTAGCGCCCGTATTCGGCCATATAGGTGCCGGCGAGAATACCGAGCGGCGTGCCAATCACTACCGCCAAGACTGTCATGATCAGGCTGCCGACGATCGGATTGAGCAGGCCGCCGGCGGAACCTGGCGGCGGCGTCATTTCGGTGAACACTGCGAGCGACAGGCCGTTGAAGCCCTCCCACAGCAGCACGATCAGGATCAGCACCAGCCAGGAAAGGCCGAAGGCTGTCGCGGCATACGCAAGACCCATGGCGATGCCATTGCGGCGGCGGCGCTTTCCGTAGATAGGCGTAACCGGTCCCTGTCCCTGCATTGTCAGGCTCCGACCCGGGCGTTGAGACGCATCAGCATCAGGCGTGCAATGGCGAGCACGATGAAGGTGATGATGAACAGGAGGAGGCCGAGTGCGATCAAGGACGAGGTGTAGATATCTTCGACGGCTTCAGTAAACTCGTTGGCGATGGTGGCGGAAATCGTCGTGCCAGGCGCCAGGATCGAACCGGAAATGCGGTGCGCATTGCCGATGACGAAGGTAACCGCCATGGTCTCGCCGAGCGCGCGGCCGAGGCCGAGCATGACGCCGCCGATCACGCCGACGCGGGTATAAGGCAACACAACGTAGCGCACGACTTCCCAGGTGGTACACCCGAGTCCGTAGGCCGCTTCCTTGAGCACCGGCGGCACGGCTTCAAACACGTCCCGGGAGATCGAAGTGACAAAGGGCAGCACCATGATCGCGAGAATGAGGCCGGCGGTGAGAACGCCGATGCCGTAAGGCGGACCGGCGAATAGGGTCGAGAGCAGCGGCACGTTGCCGAACGCTGAGATCAATAACGGCTGCACGTGTTGCTGCAGGAACGGCGCCAATATGAACAGGCCCCAAATGCCGTAGATGATGCTGGGAATGCCGGCGAGCAATTCGATGGCGATGCCGATCGGGCGACGCAGCCACATTGGGCACAACTCGGTAAGGAACAGGGCGATGAATAAGCCGACCGGCACGGCGATCAGCATGGCGATGATAGAGGTAACAACCGTACCGTAGATCGGCGCAATAGCGCCGAATTGCTCGGTCACCGGATTCCAGACTTCCTCGTAGAGGAAGCTCAGGCCGAACTTATGGAAGGCCAGTGAGGAACCATAAATCAGCGAGATGATGATGCCGCCCAGGATGGCGAGAACCGTAATGGCGGCACCGCGGGTCAGGTGGCGGAATGCGGCATCATTTAACCGCAAACGCTGCAGAACCTTGGCACGATCGACACGGCTAACAGTCGAAAGACCCGTACCCTGCAACGCCACGTCAACCACGGGCTGCCTCCCCGATTGCATCCGGTTCTCCCTCGCCTTCGCGGCTATGGAGAGTAGTCAAGCGGTCTCTAGCTCTCGGCACAAGCCGTCCCTCTGCCGGTCGCAGATAGAGAAAAGGGCGCTGGTTGGCGCCCTCTCCATAGGATCAATTGGTCATCGCGAAAATCGGCTTGCCGCTCGCGTCCTTGATCTCGTTAGCCCAGAACTTCTCGACGTCCTTGACGACGGTTTCGGGCATCGGAACATAGTCCAGCTCCTCCGCCATCTTGCCGCCGTTCTTGTAGGCCCACGCAAAGAACTTGAGCGCCTCGCCGGTTGCGGCCGCATCAGCCGGCTGCTTGTAGACGAGGATCCACGTTGCAGCCGTCATCGGCCAAGACTTATCGCCAGGCTGATTGGCGAGGATCACGCCGTACCCGGGCTGCGACTTCCAGTCGGCATTGGCCGCCGCGGCCTGGAATGTTTCAGAGCTCGGCGACACCGTCTTGCCGGCCTTGTTGATCATCTTGGTAAAGATCAGCCTGTTCTGCTTGGCGTAAGCGTACTCGACATATCCGATCGATCCCTTGGTGTTGGCGACATTATTCGCAACGCCTTCGTTACCTTTGGCGCCAATACCAATCGGCCACTGCACCGAGGTGTTGACGCCGACCTTCGACTTCCAATCCGCGCTCACATCGGACAGGTAGTACACAAAGTTGTAGGTAGTGCCCGAACCGTCCGAACGGTGCACGACCGCGATCGCCTGACCTGGCAACTTCGCACTCGGATTAAGCTTCTTGATCGCTGGATCGTCCCAGGTCTTGATTTCGCCGAGGAAGATCTTGGCGAGTGTCGGACCATCGATGGTGAGTTCGCCCGGCTTGATGCCTTCGAGATTGACGACCGGAACTATGGCACCCATGACGGCGGGAAATTGTGCAAGGCCGATCTTGTCAAGCTCTTCACCTTTAAGCGGCGCGTCGCTGGCACCAAAGGTGACCGTCTTGTTAGTGATCTGCTTAATGCCGCCGCCGGAGCCGATCGATTGATAGTTCAAGCCGTTACCGGTGAGCTTTTTGTAGGCATCGGCCCATTTCGCATAAATCGGGTACGGAAAGGTGGCGCCGGCACCCGAGATATCGGCTGCCTTGGCCGGAACAAGCGCAGCGACGGTGATGACGCCTGCCGCTGCCAATACGGTCCAGTGTTTCAAGGGTTCTCTCCATGTTTGCGGTCGAAATCCGGCGCGGGCCGCGAGGCGACCCACGGTTCTGCTTTTTGCGCCCTGAGCCCGGGCGGTTTTTTCGGTCTAAAAAACGCTCTCCACGACGGCTTCGGATATTCTCGTTGTCTTTGGGTTTCCGAAGTCTGGGTCAGCCATAAGCGCCGCATGTCACCGTTCTATAAACGTTTGGTGACAGTCACATGACAGTCTAAATGGTTGGGATTGTTGTGGATCTGCTCGATACGCCGGCTTCGCCCGTGCGCAAGGGCAAGTGCATGGTAAATGTGGCTCCTTCGCCTAGCGTGCTCTCGATTGTCAGCCGCCCGGTATGTCGATTGAGCACATGTTTAACGAGCGCCAGTCCCAATCCTGTGCCGCCTTGCGATCGGCTGTCGGCCACGTCCACGCGGTAAAAGCGTTCTGTAAGACGCGGCAAATGTTCCGAGGGTATGCCTGGTCCGTAGTCACGAACCGCAATGCGCGCTTCGGAACTGCCTGCCCGCGTCTGCCCGCGGCTCGCCGTGACGTCGACCCGCTTGCCACCGGCGCCGTATTTGAGAGCGTTTTCGACCAGATTTTCCAGGGCGCGGATCAGCTCGTCGCGGTCACCTAGCACCATCAGTTCATCCGTCGGCACCGCAACATTGATTTCGACGTTGCGATCGCGGGCGAGCGTTTGCAGACCGTCGACAACCTGCCGCACTATCGGCACCAGATCGACTGGCGTATTCGGCTGCAAGTGGGCGTTAAGCTCAATTCGCGACAGCGACAGCAGATCATCGATCAGACGCGCCATCCGGGTTGCCTGGGCCTGCATGATTCCCAGAAATTTAGAGCGTGCCGTCGCATCATCCTTGGCGGTGCCCTGCAATGTTTCAATGAAACCAAGCAAGGCGGCGAGCGGCGTGCGCAGCTCATGGCTCGCATTGGCAATGAAGTCTGCGCGCATTTGTTCGACCCGGCGCAGCGGGGTGAGATCGTTGAACGTCATCAACAGGAGATCGACGGCGCCTTCCCCGCCGCTTGCGACCCTGACAGGAGTGACGAAAGCCTCGAGCCATCGATCGAGCGGCACGCGTTCGAAGAATTCGACGCGCTGCCGTTCCCGTCGCTTAGCTGCCCGGCGCACGGCATCGACAAGTTCAGGCATGCGCAAGGCGATCAACGCAAGTTCGCCCCGGCTCAAGGCCGGTGCAATCGTTGTCGCTGCCTGGTTGAAAGCAATCACGCGGCCCTCGCGGTCCAGCACGATGGCCGCGACAGGCAATCCGCCGATCAGTTGCTCTATCAACAGCGCCTGTGGGGCTGCGAGCTTTTGTTCAATTGCACGCGTGGCAGCGGAGTCGCTTATGACTACAGAGTGACCGAGCAGCGCCTGCCACGCTCCGCGCAATCGAGCCGCCAGGCCATTGGCAGGCTGAAATTCGCGACGGTATTGATCTAGAGCCATGTTCAGTCGGCGTCGGTCTTTTCGGGCTCGATCTCGCTGCGGATGGGCGCTGTCACGGACTTGATCAGCTTCGACGCGGCCGGACGAGCACCGCGCAAATTCAGCCATATCTCTCGCACGCCTAGTATAACCAAAGCGATTGCAAACGGCGCGAGATAATAGAGCAATCGAAAGAGCAGCAGACCTGCCAGCACGGATTCCTTGTCAAATTGCCACAGCGCCACGAGCATGGCCGCATCGAAGACGCCAAGGCCTCCCGGCGCATGACTGGCAAATCCGAGCAGCGTCGCCGATACGAAGACCACCGCAATGGTTACAAAGTCGATATTCGGGTCCCCCGGCAACAACATGTACATGGCGAGCGAACAGAAGCCGAGATCAAGAATCCCGATGAAAATCTGGAGCAGCGTCGACGGTCCGCTTGGCAAGCGAACCTTCCATTCGCCCTGCCCGATCTCGCGCGGCGCGCTCCACACCCAAATGACATAACACACCAGCACCGTGAGCATCGCGATGCCGATCACGCGGTTGAGCCACGCCGGCAACTGGTCGATCGGAACCGCAGCTTCCGGATGATAGGCCACGCCGAGGCCAAGCACGGTGGCATTGCCGAGCCAGAAGGTGAGCCCGGCGATAAAACATATCTTCGCCACTTCGATCGCATCGAGTCCGTAACTTGAGTAGATCCGGTAACGCACAGCGCCGCCGGTGAAGACCGTCGCGCCGACATTGTGGCCGATCGAATAGCTGGTGAAGCCGGTGAGCGCTGCAATACGATAAGGGACTTCGTTACGGCCAATGGTTCGCAAGGCGAACAGGTCATAGAACGTCAGCGTGAAATAGCCGCAAGTCACGAAAAATGCGGCCGCTGCTATGTGATGAGGCTCTGTCGCCTTCAGTGCTGCAATCACTTCATCGACGTCGATGTCGTGCAGCATGTTGTAGAGCACGACAGCCGCCACGCTAATGATGGCCACGCTCAGCAGCACGCCGATCCGATTCCAGCCAATCGTCTTCTGGAAAAAACGCCCCACCGAGCGCAGCCAATTAAGCATCATTCCTCCGGTTTGGCGCCGGCCGTGTGACCATGGACGCCGCGCCCCAGCAAAACGCGCCTTGCCCGACCCCTAGCAGAAGTAGCCCCGGCGGGCGAGTAGAGCCGCCATTCTGGCAATCTGCTACAGTGTCGGAAATAAGGCCCCGACCTTAACGTTTGATAACAACGGCCGTCAGCGAGGCGTCATGAGCGAATCCGACAGCAAATCCGATGCCGCCGTGCCCCGTCGGACTGTTCTCAAGAGCGCCGGACTGGGTGTCGGCGCTGGGATCTTGTCCACTCTGGGGACGGCCTCGCAAGCCGCCGGCGAGCCTGACATCTGGAATCAGGACTATTGGGCAAGGAAAGGCGATGTTCCGCTGTACATGTTTAGAAAACGGCTGGGCGCGCCGGCCGTAGGCGAACCACTACGCCCGGTCCTGTTCCTGGTGCACGGATCCTCAGTCACGTGGCGCATTTTCGATCTCGTTACGCCCGGCCATGGCGAATATTCAATCATGAACGTATTCGCGCGCTGGGGTTTCGATGTCTGGACAATGGACCACGAAAATTACGGCAAGTCGGGCCGCACAAACGGCAATTCCGACGTTGCCAGCGGCGCGCAGGACTTGAAGGCTGCGATGCAGGTCGTCATGCGCGAAACCGGGCAGCAGAAAGCGCATTTCATGGGAGAGTCCTCCGGCGCGCTGCGGGCGGGACTTTATGCAACGATCGAACCGGAACGCGTCGACCGTCTGGTGCTGGCAGCGTTCACCTTTAAAGGCACCGACTCTCCGACCCTCAAGAAAAGGGCGGAGCAAGTGGAATATTTCCGCACGCACAACACGCGCAAGCGCGACCGTGCCATGATCGAGAGCATTTTTACGCGAGATAAACCCGGCACAACGGATCCCGCTGTCGGCAAAGTCCTGGCCGATGTCGAATTGCAATTCGGCGATCAGATACCAACAGGCACTTATCTCGACATGACAGCCAATCTTCCGGTTGTCGACCCGAAAAAAGTGCGGGCGCCCGTGCTGTTGGTGCGGGGCGAGTACGACGGCATTGCGACGGTGGAAGATCTGTTCGACTTCTACCAGCAGCTCCCGCATGGCGACAAACAGCTGGTGATCCTGCCGAACACCGCGCATTCGGTCGCGGTCGCCATCAACCGTCACCTGTTTTGGCACGCCGTGCGCAGCTTCCTCGACATGCCGGCGCCGGCGGCGATCTGACCCGACATACGGACCTATAGCTTCGCGGCGAAAAATTCGCGCAAGGCGGCTGTGGTCTCGGTCGGCGCTTCGTCGGATAAGTAATGGCCGGAGGGCACGGTTTTCGCATCGACGATGTTCGACGCGTAGGCCTTCCATATTTCGGCTGGCCCGGGCCTGCTGTGTCGCCCGACGCCGCCGGTCGCGCCCCATAGCAAAAGAACGGGACACTCGATCTTCCGCCCCGCGTCGAAGTCTTTGGCGTCCATCTCGAGGTCGATGCCGGCAGCTGCGCGATAGTCCTCGCAGATCGCGTGGACGGTTGCGGGATTGCGGAAGCATCGCTTGTATTCCGCCAATGCTTCCGGATCGAAAAAGCTCAACCCCTGCTTCGTTTTTGCCAGCTTCTTTTCGATGAACCAGTCGGGATCGGCGCCCATCATCCGTTCTGGCAAATCGTATGGCTGGATATTGAAGAACCAATGCCAGGAGAACGTCGCCCACTGCTGGTTGATATGATTGTAGAGATGATGCTGCGGAATAATGTCGAGGATTGCCGCGCGCAGGACCTTTTCCGGATGATCCAGGCACATTCGATGCAGAACGCGGGCGCCACGGTCGTGGCCGGCGGCGTAGAACCGATCGAAGCCAAGTGATGCCATCACCTCGATCTGGTCCTGCGCCATCGCGCGGAATGAGTAGCCGGAATGGTCCTCGCCACCCGGCGGCTTTTCGGAATCGCCATACCCGCGCAAATCAGTCGCCACAACGGTGAACTCGCGGGCCAGCGTGGGCGCGACCTTGTGCCAGTTCAAATGGTTGAAAGGGTTGCCGTGCATCAGCAGGACCGGTGGTCCCTTGCCACCGGTCACGGCAACGATACGGGCGCCGCTGGTCTTGATCTCGGATCGCGTGAAACCTTCGAGCAGCATGTCTGGACGTGGCCCTGTTTTGATCTCGTGAGCCGCCCTTTGTGCCGGGCATCCACGTCTTCTGCCAGCACAAATTCCTGAATGCCGCAAGAGAATGCCAATCGAGCCGAAAGCGAAGCCCCGACTTCGCTGCCGAAGCCGGGGCTGCTTTCCTGTCCGTCGACTACTCTCAGCCGCAAACTGTAATGCGGCGAACGCGAGGGCCAAACGGCGTATAGACGACTTTCTTCACGACGTAGCATTCCGACGCAATGACGGTTGTCGGCGCAACGATGCCGACAGCGAAGCCGCCGCGCCAGTGACCATGGCCATGATGGCCGTGATGGCCGTGCATGTGCGCGGAAGCTGAGGTCGGGATCAGAGCGGCAGCGCCGATCGCAATGGTGGATCCGAGGGTGAGGGCGAGCTTGCGGAACATGGCGGGTTCTCCTCTGAGGGCACGGGATGTGCGTCCTGAACATGGGTCGCCGACTTCCGGCGAAAGGTTCAAAAGGTGCCGCCCGATATCCGGAGCGAGGTTTTCCAGCGCTAATACGCACAAAATGCAGGTTTCGCCGGCTTTTGCTTGCCCATCTGCGCCCGAAAAGGGGAAACTGCCGCCGTTTGGGGGCCGGCAAGTCATTCAAATTTTTCTTTGTTGGGCTTGAACCTCGGCGCCCTCGGAAGCGACCAACGTGCGAGCCGATTGTTCTGCGATGCAAACGACGTCGGACGAAGTTCTGATCTCGCGAATCGCGGCTGGCGACCGGCTCGCCATGCAGGTGCTGTATGCGCGGCACCATGTTCGCGTGTATCGATTCGTGCTCAGGCTGGTGCGTAACGAAGCGACGGCGGAAGACCTGATCAGCGAGGTGTTCCTCGACATCTGGCGACAGGCCGGAAAGTTCGAGGGCCGGTCAGCCGCCTCGACGTGGATGTTGAGTATTGCGCGGTTCAAGGCGCTGTCGACGCTGCGACGCCGGCCGGAAGACGAACTCGATGACGAAACCGCGGAGCGGATCGAGGATCATGCTGACGATCCTGAAACGACTCTGGCGAAGAAAGAAAAGGGGTCGCTCTTGCTGCAATGCCTGACCAAACTCTCGGCGGACCACCGGGAAATTATCGATCTCGTGTATTACCACGAGAAGTCGGTGGAGGAAGTGGCCGAGATCGTCGGCATTCCGGAAGCAACCGTGAAGACACGAATGTTCTACGCGCGCAAGAAACTCTCGGAGTTCCTGAAGGAGCAAGGACTGGATAGAGGTTGGCCATGAATGCAACGAAACAAGAAGCGCCGGAGCGCCGGGAAATCGAAGAACTGCTGCCGTGGCATGCGGCCGGAACATTGAGCCGCCGCGACGCCCAGCGAGTCGAGGAGGCGCTCGCACGCGATCCCGAACTCGCCCATCGCTACGCACTGGTGCGCGAGGAACTCGGCGGGACCATTCATCTTAATGAGTCGCTCGGCGCGCCGTCCGCGCGCGCGATGGAAAAGCTGTTTGCCGGAATCGACGCTGAGCCTGTTCGCCGCCAGGCGGCGCCCCTCAATTTCGGCACTCGCATCGCCGAATTCTTTGCCAGTCTGTCGCCGCGCACGCTGGCCTGGTCGGCCGGCGCCGCTGCGGTTGCCATCCTGTTGCAGGCGGGATTGCTCGCCGGGATCATGCTGAATGAAACGAAGACGTCCGGTTATCAGACGGCCTCTGCCCCGACCACCGACCCGGGGGTCGGCGCATTCACCTTGATCCGGTTCGCGCCACAGGCTTCGTCCGATGACATCACCAGGTTCCTCGAAGCCAACAAGCTTTCCATCGCCGCTGGGCCGATGGCCGGCGGCCTCTACAAGGTCCGCGTTGCGGTGACAGGGATTCCGAAAGCAGAGCTCGCCCGCATCGTGAAGAAATTGCAGGAAGACAAGGTCGTGAGCTTCATCGCCACGACCGAGTGACGCGAGGCCGCGAACGACATTGGAGGCCGCATCATGCGCGCGCAACGAACCGTCCTCATCTGCCTGGTTGCAGCCATGGCGGCCCTGTCAACGGACGCCCACGCGCAGAAAATATTCAGCCGTGGCCCTTCACCGGACGTCGGCAGGCCGATCGGCCCGGGCGGCGGAGGTGGCGGCTTTCGCGGACCCGGCTGGGGCGCGGTCCCCGGGATCATCATGACAGTCCCGCAAGGCTATAGGTCTGCCGGTCCTGTCGTTGACGATAATTTACCTGGCCAGCGGCGGCCTCAGCAGGCGAACCGGCAAAGGCCGAGCGGCGCGCCGCCGGCCAACGAGCGCAGATTTGTTCCGGATGAAGTCGTCATCGAACTTTCCAATTCGGTCGGCGCTCAACAGGTCGATGCCCTGCAACGCCGATTCCGGCTGACGCGCATCGAAAGTCAGCGTTTTCAGTTGTCCAACACGACGCTGTATCGCTGGCGCATTCCGGATCGTCGTTCGGTGACCGCCGTTGTGCGGTCCCTCGAAGGCGAACGGCTCGTCGCTTCGGCACAACCGAATTACCTCTTTGCCCTGCAAGAAGACCAGGCGACGGCCGGGGGAGATCCCGCCCAATACAGCCTCTCCAAGTTGCACCTGCCGCAGGCACATACCCTTGCGAAGGGCGCGAACGTGCTCGTCGCTGTGATCGACTCGGGCGTTGATGCGAACCATCCCGACCTCGCAGGCTCCGTGGCGGAAACATTCGACGCCATTTCTGTTGCGGGCATGCCGCACAAACACGGCACCGCGATCGCTGGACTGATTGCCGCGCACGGCAAATTATTGGGCGCCGCGCCGAACGCCAGAATAATGGCGGTGCGGGCCTTCGACCCAAGGGAGGCAGGCGCCGAGGGCACTACCTTCAACATCCTCAAAGGCATCGACTGGGCGGCGTCTCGCGGCGCGAATGTCATCAATATGAGTTTCGCCGGTCCGCCGGATCCTGCGATCCGCCGCAGTCTCGAGGCGGCCCGCCGCAACGGCACCGTGCTTGTCGCCGCCGCAGGCAATGCGGGAGCGAATTCGCCGCCACTCTATCCGGCCGCTGATCCCAACGTGATTGCAGTCACCGCCACGGACGCGGACGACAAGCTCTTCGAGCAAGCCAGTCGTGGCCGCCATATTGCGCTGGCCGCGCCGGGGGCACAGGTCCTGGTCGCAATTCCGGACAATGGCTATGAAATGTCGTCCGGGACCTCATACTCCGCGGCTGAAGTGAGTGGCATCGTGGCGCTGATGCTTCAGCGCAAACCCGGCCTCACGCCCGATCAGGTGCGCACCATGCTGCGCACCACAGCGCGCGACTTGGGACCGAAAGGACCCGACGTCATGTATGGCGCAGGCCTTGCAAACGCCTATGGTGCGCTCATGGCTGAAACGGCGCCACCGCTCGGTGCGAGTTCCCGTCCTATCGAGCGTGCAAGCGCTGGCGCGAGATGAATTATTTTTCCCTCGTAATGCCTGGGCTTGTGCCGGCAATGACAAAACAACAGTTGCGATCGTGACGTATTGCGACCACCTCTGCGAAAAGACAACCTTGAGAGACAATGACGGCCGCTGACCCGCCAATAATGCTGCTGCGTGTGACGTGCAACGATGCGGTTGCCGACGGCATTCATCTTCTTGAACTTCGAGACGCAAGTGGAACGCCGTTGCCGGAATTTTCCGCCGGTGCGCATATCGCAGTACGGGTTCCGAACGGTCTCCTGCGCAAGTATTCGTTGTGCAACGACCCCGCCGAGCGCGACCGCTACCAGATCGCGGTCAAGCGCGAGGATAATGGGCGTGGGGGTTCACTCAGCTTGATCGATGACGTTAAAGCCGGCGACCAACTGACGGTGACCGCACCGGTCAACGATTTCGGCCTGCCCCCTCGCGCCCAGGATTTTCTGTTCATTGCCGGCGGCATTGGCATCACGCCGATCATGGCGATGATCAAGCAGGTGGTCGCGGAGGGTAAGCGCTTTCGCCTGTTCTATTGCTCGCGTTCGCCGGAGACAACGGCGTTCCGCGAGGAGCTGGGCGCGCCGCAATTCAAGGATACGGTCAGGATCCATTATGACCAGGGCGACCCTTCGCGCTCGCTCGACCTGCGTCCGATCCTCGCCGAGCGCAAGAATCGCGAGCATCTTTACTGCTGCGGTCCACGACCGCTCATGGAGGCGGTGCGCGCGATGACCGATCACTGGTCGCCAACCGCCGTGCATTTCGAGGCGTTCAGCGAAGCTGAGACCCATAAGGCCGACGACAAGCCGTTCAAGGTCAAGCTTGCGCGCTCGGGCACGGTGCTCGATGTTGCGACCACGAAGACGATTCTCGAGGTTCTGCGCGAGCACGGCCTCGAGGTGCCGAGCTCGTGTGAAACGGGCACTTGCGGCACCTGCCGTACCAAAATGCTCGCAGGCGCGGCGGACCACCGCGACCTGGTCCTTGCCGATCATGAACGCAAGGACAACATCATGATCTGCGTCTCGCGCGCGCGTGGCGAGGAGATCACCATCGACCGCTAGGGCATGTCATGGCCGGGCTTGTCCCGGCCATCCACGTCTTTTATTTGGTGACGGTGGCAAGACGTGGATGCCCGGCACATAGGCGTGCGAAAGCACGCCGTCCTTTGGACGACTATGGCCGGGCATGACGACGCATTTCCTGTTGTGGATCGAGTGCGTTCTACTGCTGGATCACGCGCAAATAGGCGCGCACCGCCAGCGCATCGTCGTGACTGAACTTGAAGTCGGGCATGTCCGGGTGGCTCGACGTAATGCCCCGTTCGAGCGCGCGCGGGAATTCGTCGAGATCAACACTGCGGCCAAGCATGCGAAATGGCGGCGCCCCTTTATGTCGGCTCCGGCCTCGGGGGCCCACTGCATGACAGCTCGCGCAGAATTCCGCCACCAGCCGCTGGCCCTGGCTGACCGGATCCTGTGCCTCCGCCGCGCTGCCAATAGCAAGAAGAGCGATCGTCGAGAGCATCGGCGGCAGGACTTTCATCGGGCTATCCAATCAGAGGGAGTGGCGCGCCAGTCGGAATAAAAGTGCGAACACGTACGTCATTGAAATACCACTCTAAATTCAAATGACAATTCAAGCTCCCCCAAGCTGTCAGCGCAAATTTATAGCACGCAGGCGTAGGAAGCGATGTCCGCTTTACCCCCAAAAGCGGACATTCCAGGTCGGCGCGCATGTCGGCTATGGGCCAAAAGCGGACATCGTGAGAGGTCATCAGGCCATACGTCGCCACATGGAGGATAGCAACTCTGAAAAGTTCGTGCGTGCGCAAATGTACAACGTGGCGAACAGAAGCGTAGCAACAATGGCCGCGATCAGGCTGTTGTTAAGGGATAAGACATTGCCGATCAGGGTCGCCACAAACACTAAGATTGCCGAGACGCTAATGTTTGCCAAATTCAAGTACGACCAATCAATGGATACCTTCTGGCTTCGTTTCATAATCGTCGAGGAGGGTGCGTTGCACGCTAGTTTGGTGGCTGCAAGAAGTTCTTCGATCGATGAGTGAGCCAATGATGGGTCTTTCATGGCTTGCAGCAATTCCTGACAAGCATTGAGCCCGACGATGTGGTAGCGGCAGTTACTTGCAACAACGTGATCACTAAAGTCTCGATAGTGCTCTCCATAGCCGGGGTATGGATCAAAAATTGGGATCTCACGTCGGAGCTTGTAGAGTTTCTGGAGTTCGTAAGGATCGTCGGTATCTACAACTAAGAAATCATCGGCTTCTCGGTCTAAATAGAGCGCAATATCAGACCGAGGTTTGGGCCAAAACAAAATGGGTTTCGTAGTCATCTTATCTCTGGACGTATCAACGGGCACCTCGACGGCTGGTTCCCTGGCGAGAGACCGTCGCCGGAGAGACGCGTGATCCGTCGTTCTTTGGCGGTGGTGCGGCGATAAGCGGACACCTCACATTGCACGCGCGAGCTCCGCTTTACCCCCAAAAGCGGACGTGCGGTGCAGCTACGGATGTCCGCTAAGGGCCAATAGCGGACATTGCCGCATTCGAGCGCCGCACAGAAAGTTGCGTCATTTATTCGGAGGGGCGTCGTAGAGCGGAGCTCCTTTGTCCACTATGTGAACAGCGATGTATTTAAAAGGCGTGTTACCAAGAATTTTTAATCCAGCGTGCGGCACATCGCGCTTATTGATGGCGGCTGCTCCGGTGGGCAGGTTGATCTGCTTCCCGTCCGATGTTTCGACCGTTGCGCCTTGCAGCACGTAAAATGCTTCCTCGCCGTGATGGATGTGACGCGGAATGGTCTCGCCAGGTTGATTTTCGACGACCGAGATGATGACCTCCATGTTCGTCCCCGTTAAATCGGCGCGTTTCAATTCCTGCCGAGTTTTCGGGTTCAAGTCCTGCGCCTGCGCCAAGCTGGCGAACGCAACAGCGTAAATTGCAGCGGCAATCCAAGTTCTCGCGATAATCATGCAGTCCTCCCGGTTTGTTTCAAGAATCGTTATTCGATCACCTCATCGGCACGGCTGAGGAGTAAGAGTGGGATTGTAACGAGCGAAAGGGAACTGGTGAATGTCCGCTTTGGGTCATAAGCAGACATGTGCGGTGCAACTAGGGATGTCCGCTTTGGGCCATAAGCGGACGTCACGGGGGGCTTCCAGATATTAAGAATGGTTCGGGCGATGCGGGGCGTTACTCCCGCTCTTTCGGCATGTCGGCGTCCGTTGCATCGCCGCCTTACGGAGAGGGAAATGCCTACTGCGTCACCGCAGCGATCGCCCGAAACTGAAGAAGCAGGATCAACCTTTATTTTGCCATCGAAGCAACCGGTTCGCAATGAACCTGTGACAAAGCGGCTCGTTTCGGGTTCTCGTTTGCCGATAATAATCATCGGCCGATTTGGCTCACACCTTTAGGTCGCGTCGCCTGTCGCAATAAGCCAAGTCTTTGGCCAGAGATAACAAGACAGCCTAGGCGTCGCCCCTAGACTGCCGGTATGTTCGACCTTGACCGCTTCAGAGAACTCTTTGGCCCTGAGTACGACAGCGGGGAGATGTTGGCGCTCGCCTGGATCTCCTATAGGTCGTTCAGGTTCGATGATCAAAGCTATACAGACAGCGCTGAGATTGCGTTCTACTGCGGTGCTACGGCCATGTTCAATGCCGTCTTGAGGACGGGCCACCTGTGGACTAGCCAGAACTACAAAGACCCAGATGGTACTACCGCTAAGCTGAAGGAGCAGTGGAAGTCATTCGAGAGCGACGTCGTCGTAGAGGACACCTCGGACGATGAGAGGAAGCACCTCCGTGACGCGTTCGAGAATGGAGGCTTGTTCGTCCTCCTCAGCGCCATGTGCATGGCAGATGACGGTGACGAGAAGTTCATTGGCAGGATGACAGACCTGAGAAGCGAGCTGAGAGCGTTCCGCATTAAGACAAAATCTAGGGTGACGCGTCACTAGTCTCCGGCTCTATTCATCTCCGTTTGAGTTCGCGCCGCCGGTAACAGCAGGTGCCGCCGCGCCCCGGGCCGAAATTCAGCGAGCCCCCTGTCACAACTCGCGCCGCTACAGCCAAGTCGTGCTGTCGCCTCTCGGCGACGCAGACATTTTTCAATGCAATCGTCATGTCCGCTTTACTCCCGAAAGCGGACATGTGCGGCGCAACTAGGGATGTCCGCTTTGGGTCATTAGCGGACGGATTCTCGCAAAAGGTCATGTCCGCTTTACCCCTAAAAGCAGACATGTGCGGCTTTGGGCCAATAGCGGACATGACCATTCGACGACGTCGTCGGCAATCGAAAGTAGGCCTGCCGGCATGGCAAGTCCGAACGCTTTCGCGGTCTTAAGATTGATTAGAACTCAAACTTGGTTGGTTGAAGCACGGGAAGATCGGCTGGCTTTTCACCCTTGAGGATTGCTGCGAAATGTCCGCTGTGCGTCGCAAGGTTCGGCGCAGAGTGAATTGCTTGCCTCCAAAATGCATACACCGGCAGGGCATCTGCCGGTGCTGCTGATGGGACAAGGCACAAGGGGACGGGGACGCGCTTGTCCCTTGGGGACGCCATGACGTTAGCCGTCCGGTGTCACGAGGACAGCTATACGCTCGTATAGGCAAGGTATAGGTCTCCCCAAAATTACCGTTGTATTGCCCTTGGCGTGGCCGCTGGTGAGTCACGCAGGCAATGTCCGCTTTGGGTCACAAGCAGACATATGCAGTGCAAAACGGCATGTCCGCTTTACTCCCGAAAGCAGACATTCGCGCATTTCGATCTGCTCGGGCTGAGAAGGAAAACCCGTTGCGTGACTGAAAAAATGGCAGCGCCTCGTGCCAAGGCGCTGCCGGTCGCGTCGGTTATCTGGACTTCAGGGCCCGGCTGTCGTCCTTGTCAACACCGATTCCGGGCACCGACGTGTTGCCGGTGCCATAAAATTCAAAGGTTCGGTCCCTTGAACCTTGCGTTTGAGCTGCGCCTTCCTTGTGACGTACCACTTTGTCTATGACATCTTGTGCACGCAACTCTAGCGCCCAGGTTTTAGTCTGGTCTACAAAATACGCTGCGTAGGAGATGCTCGGTGCGACGACCGAAAGCATTAAGGCGGAAGCGAAGATAACTTTGGTGGCGGTCTTCATCGTTTAACTCCGTCAGGTTGACGCAAGATGATTTCTTGCTGGGCGCTCTTGTCGCGCGCCGACGCCTCACCCTCAATCCCCCAAATGACAATAGATACGATAGTTTTTTGCTATCTGCTCCCGTGCTATTGACCGCATTGGAGCAACGATAGCCGACCCGACCGAGGCCAACTTGCAAGAATTATCTTCTTACCCGATGGCCGACCAGCAGATTCAGATGCAGGACACTTCGCTCAATTCCAGGCTCTCGACGTATCGGCGAGAAAGCGAAGTTCGAAGGCCGGAATTCGCGAAGGCATATGATGAGCTCGTTGAGCGGCTGAATGTGTTGGACCAAGGACAAGTAGGGCCGAGGCTTGGCGAGTTAATGCCTCGTTTTGATCTGCCGGACGAGAGCGGACATCTGATCTCGCTATCGTCCCTGCTTCAAACTGGCCCAGTTGTGATCAGCATCAACCGCGGCCACTGGTGTCCATACTGCAAGCTTGAGCTACGATCGCTTGCCGCAATTAACAACGAAATAGAACGACTGGGGGCGCGGGTCGTCTCAATCATGCCGGACAGTGCAAGGTTCACGGACGCCTATATTACAAATAACGATCTGCCGTTTCCCGTTCTGAGCGACATCGATCTCGGCTATTCGCTTTCGCTTGGACTTATCTTCTGGGTGGGTGCTGAGATTCAGAGGCTATACCAAGAAGTCGGTGTCGAGCTTGAAAAATACCACGGAAATGAGGCCTATTTCCTGCCGATGGCGGCGAAGTTCATCGTCGGATGCGACGGGCTCGTCAAGGCGCGGCAAGTCAACATCGAATTCCGTGAACGAATGGAGCCCGAGGCCATCATGACAACATTGGAAAACCTTCGCGCTGGTTGAAGAATCCACCCACCGATCTCGGCATAGCAGCCTGCTATCGGAACCATCGGCGGACGATATTTCAGCGCCACCACAAAAAACGACAGTCTCTCGTCAACACGGTCGCCCTCAATTAGGCGTGGAGTTACATTACCTTCCAAAGAGGCAGACGCCTCATCACGGGCCTGAATGCGCACCTCGTGGACATGTGTCAGTTGCCGAAGCCCGATCTTCGTTCGAAAGCGAGCTAAAACACTTTGTTTTGGTGATCGTCCGCGGAGACGTTCGCATGGAAATGCACCAGGTTAGATACTTCCTGGCTGTCGCACGAACGCTGAATTTCACACGCGCGGCTGAGGAGTGCCATGTGGCCCAGCCATCGCTGACGCGTGCGATCAAGCTTTTGGAGGGGGAACTGGGCGGCGACCTTTTTCGGCGCGAGCGACCTCGTACCATGCTCACGCCACTTGGCGAGCGAATGTTTCCGTTGCTCAAGCAATGCTACGACAGCGCGCAGAGCGCCCGCGCTCTCGCCGCCATGATCAACGACGGCGAGATCGGCGCGCTCAAACTTGCTGTGTCCAGCAGCATTGAGCTCGGCCTTATCCTGTCACATGTCAACGAGCTACGAAAAAGCTTCAGCGAGATTGAGCTAAAAATACTCCGCGGCACGGGTCCGCAAATTGTCGAATATTTGAAAGCTGGGGATGCGGAGCTTGCCGTGGGGACATCGATCGCGGAAGCCTGGGACCGTCTCGACAGCTGGAAGCTGTTCGACGAATCATTCGACATGGTATTCAGCCGCTCGCACCGCCTGGGCAGTCAGGAGACGATTGGCCTCGACGACCTCAAGGCCGAACGTTTCCTTCTTCGCAGCCACTGTGAGAAATGCAACGACCTGGCAGCACTGTTACGCACCAAAGGGCTGAACGCCGATCATCGTCACGAAGTTTCCTCGGACCAGGATCTGGTGGCCCTGGTTGAAGCCAATATCGGCATCGGCTTTCTGCCACGCACTGTGAAGACCCCGCAAAGTTTGATGCGTACCACCGTAGAGGGCCTCGAGCTCGGGCGCGACGTATGCCTTTATGGTGTTGCGGGTCGTCAGCGTACACCGGTTGCCGCGACCTTCATGAAAATGTTGCGCGCCGCGAACTGGCAAAAACGAGCTAACTGAATTCTATTTCAGTGCGTCGATCAAATCTTCAATCGCCATGCGCTTGCGATAGTCCGGATCGACGAAACGCGATCTAATGCGGCCATCCTTTCCGATCACGAATGTTGCGGGGATCGGCAGCACCCACGAGTCGTTGCCCTGATACTGCGGAAGCATACGGCCAATTTTGCTCATGTACTCCTGCATCTCGTTGCCAACCCAGATCGCCAGATTTAGCGACATCGCGTAGCCATTGTCCATGTCAGACAAGATTGGGAAATTCACATTACAATCTTCCCGCATCTCGGCGGCAAACTGCTCCCGGTCAGGGACAATGGCTACCATGCGCGCCCCCAGCGCCTCGATGCGTGGTTGCGCCTTAACCAGCGTGCTGATGCTGATCCGGCAATACGGACACCAGTGCCCCCGGTGAAACGTGACTACGGCGGGACCCTGAGCCAGCAGATCTTTCAGACCCACAAGCCGGCCAGTCTCGTCGGGCAGCACAAAAGTTGGCATCACGTCGCCTGGCTTCGGAGCATCTTCGCCTGCTTCATGTTGCCTCAGCCGCGCAACGAGTCGATCGACGATGGCCGCAGTGGATGGATGAAGCGTCCGCACAGCATCGGCAAATACATCGAGTCGCTCGGCCATCGAGCCGTCCAGCTCGCGTGCCTGATCGAAAGCCTGTCTCAGGTCTTTCACCAGAATTTCCGTAGGCATTGCCGGCTACCTTAGCCAAAGACGGGCCGCGTCTGTGCGACAGTTGATAAGCGATCGCCCCTCTAAGATGCCATAAATTTCAGCAGTTTTTCGATAGCCGCGCTCTATGGATTGGGTCCAAGGGCCCTAGCTTGGTCGAAACGTGACGCCCCGTTCGGGGACAACGGGGCGCCACTTTGCGACGGGTCGAGAGGGACAGTAGCCGTCACATATTGTGATCTTTTGGGTCGCGGCGAACGTCGCCGACGAACAGGACCACGGTTTTGTCGCCGAGATTCTTCCACCAGTGTGACGTACCCTGTGTTTCTGCCCGTATTTCGCCAGCCTTGTGCACGATTGGAGCAGCACAGTTGCTGGCATATTCCTGGATCTCGCCTTCGGCGACGTAAATAAGCGCGGGCCGATCGTCATGGCTGTGCCACGGAACTATGCCGCCGGGCTCGATCACCAACTTGCGAAAACGCAGCTCGCGTCCGGCAATTTTCGCCTGCTCCTTGCCGAGATCGATCGAGCCGAGTGTGGTGTCCGTTACACCGACAGCCTTGAAGTCGACCGGCTGGCGCGCATTCGCCATGCGCTTGTCAGCCGGGCATTCGCCGGCCTGCGCGGTGAATGCAAAACCCGTCATAGCCACGAAGGCGGCAGCGACGGTGCGGAGCAAGATTTTGCTGGTTGAAGTGTGCATCCCTATCTCCTCTCTGTTTCGCCGCGGCCTCGCTATGAGCCGCTGCACTGATTGCGATGATGAGGCGTGACAGATGGGAAAGGAAATGCCGGATCGCTCTCATTGCGATAGCGGGACGCTATTCGGCAAATCTGACTCTAAAAAGAAATGGCTCCGGCCCACCAAACCGCCGGAGCCAAATTTTGTGGTTCATGTGGGTTCATGCCTCAAGCAGTTACGCTTGACGTGATGGAGGCAATTACCATTGATGCCATCTTGAACTGTTCGTCACGGTTGACGATGCCGTGCCGTGCGGCGATCCACGCAAAATCGGTATAAATCGTCCAGACTGCGCCAGCGCTGTCCTCGATCACCAGGAGCCGCACCGGCCAATCCAGGCCTGCATTTGGATTTGCCGTCATGAATTGGGTGCCGAGCGGCGGGTTGCCGAACACCAAGAGCGTTGATGGATTGAGCTTGATACCCGCATCGGCGGCGAGCCTGGACTGGTCGATTTCGCTGAAGAATCGAATGCCTTTCGCTGCAATGTCCCTTTTCAGGCGTTCCACTGTGTCCTGGAAGCTGTAGGCACTTTTTACACGCACAACACCATCGTTCGCCTTCGACAGGGCATCTGGTGCTACAGCCAGTGCTGCTACCGCTACGGACGATAACCGCAGGAATTGTGCTCTGGTGAACATGGGATCATCCCTCCGAGTTGACTTGCGCGTGATTGCGCAGCCTCTGCCTCACCATGCAGCGGGATGATCAGGGACAAAACTATAATTAGTCTCTGGATCCGATAGCAAACAGACATCGGACTTTGAGGGGCAGAAAAGCCGAGCTGCCAAAGGCATCCGCAGTCTGACTTGGCGATATGCGCCATAGCCAGCGTCTATCCATTCTCCAAAGCTGCTCGCTATCGTTTCTTTAGCCAACCGGCATTTCCGGCCAATGCCCGTTTCGTGCAGATTCGCGGCAACAACGGCGCGTCGCGCGATTGTGCAACGGAAGGGATCAGGCCATGAACATCCAGGCGCCGCTTCGCCTTGAACAGAGCTCTGGGGCCCTAACAGGTCGCGTATCTCTCGTAACAGGATCAACCAGCGGCATCGGACTCGGCATTGCCCGTGCATTCGCAGCAGCCGGCTCTGCGGTCATGCTCAACGGTTTTGGCAAGCCAGAGGATATCGCGGAGACCCAGGCCAGAATCGTCTCCGAGTTTGGAGTCAAGGTTCGCTATTCGCCAGCCGACATGTCGAAGGCTGAATCCATCTCTGACATGATCGCAATGGCGCTCGAGACATTCGGCCGCCTCGACATACTCGTGAACAACGCCGGCATTCAGCATGTGGCACCGCTGGAGCAATTTCCAGTCGCGAAGTGGGACGCAATCTTGGCGATCAATCTCTCGTCGGCATTCCACACAACGCGCGGGGCACTTCCGTCCATGCGCAAAAACAAGTTCGGCCGTATCATTAACATCGCCTCGGCGCATGGGCTCGTCGCATCGCCGTTCAAGTCGGCCTACGTGGCGGCGAAGCACGGGATCGTCGGCTTGACCAAAGTTATCGCGCTAGAAACAGCCGAGGCGAACATCACCTGCAATGCGATCTGCCCCGGCTATGTCTACACCCCACTGGTCGAAGCACAGATTGATGGCCAGGCCAAATCGCACGGCATCTCGCGCGAGCAGGCCATTCGTGACGTGCTGCTCGCCCAGCAACCGAACAAGCGTTTCGCCACGGTGGAGGAGCTCGGAGCTCTCTCGGTGTTTCTTGCAAGCGATGCTGCAGCATCGATCACGGGAACGGCCTTGCCTGTGGATGGCGGCTGGACCGCTCATTGAGACGGAGGTTTTCACCCAGTCCATCCGCAGATTTCAACGATCAGGATCCAGGGAGGGAATGATGGATACGAGCTCATTGAGGCGTGCGGCGAGCGCTCAAAAGGAAAATGATCGCCAGATCGTCCTGGTTCTTCAGGGCGGAGGCGCGCTCGGTGCCTACCAAGCCGGCGTCTATCAGGCGCTGCATGAGCGTGGCATCGAACCGAACTGGATCGTCGGCACCTCGATCGGGGCAATCAATGCAAGTCTGATCGCCGGCAACCCACACGAGAGTCGTCTCGAAAGATTGAAAGAGTTTTGGACCCGGATGGCATACAGGCCGGCACTTGGTGTCCCAGCTTGGGGCGGATTGCCCGACCTGATTTCCTACTGGAGAACAATCCTTCGCGGCATTCCGGATTTTTTCGAGCCCAATCCCGGTGCGTTTCTCGGCACGCACGTCCCACTTGGCCCCGATGCGGCTGGCTTTTACTCGACCGCTCCGCTTGAAAAGACATTGCTCGAACTGGTCGACTTCTCTCTGGTGAACAAGTGCAATCCGCGACTCACGGTCGGCGCCGCACACGTACGCACCAGTGAGATGAAGTACTTCGACAGCCGCGATGGCGAGATCGGTGTCAAGCACATCATGGCGTCGGGTGCATTGCCGCCAGCGTTTCCAGCGGTGCGCTTCGATGGCGAACTCTATTGGGACGGCGGCATCCTTTCGAACACGCCCACCGAAGTCATCTTCGACGACAACCCACGCAGAAACTCACTCATCTTTGCAGTCCATCTTTGGAATCCGATGGGCGATGAACCGCGCACCATTTGGGAAGTTCTCAACCGCCACAAGGACATCCAGTACTCCAGCAGAGTGGCAACCCAGATAGCGCGGCAGCGTCAGCTGCACAACATGCGCCACGTCATTCGGGATCTCGCCAAGCTTCTGCCAGAAGACGTCCGCAATACAGACCAGGCACGAGCTCTAGCCGCCTTCGGTTGCCATACGACCATGCACGTCGTGCGGCTATTGGCACCTCAACTTGAGAATGAGAACCACACCAAGGACGTCGATTTTACGCCCTCAAGCATCCGCACGCGTTGGGAGGCTGGTTACGCAAAGACCATGCGCGCACTCGATCAGGCGCCCTGGGAGGGTGAGTTCGATCCACACGAAGGCGTGCTGCTGCATGAGCCAAGAGTGGAGTTGATGGAGGCCGCCGAATAGTGCGCAGTGTTACACAATCGATGAGTCACCCTATGCAACGCTACGATGCAATTATCATCGGAACTGGACAGGCAGGTCCTGCGCTTGCTCATCGTCTTGCCAACGCAGGGCACACCGTTGCCGTTATCGAACGAAAATTCTTTGGGGGGACTTGCGTCAACACCGGCTGCACGCCGACAAAGACCCTGGCTGCGAGTGCCTACGCCGCGTACATGGCGCGTCGCGCGGCCGACTTCGGCGTGAAAATTCCCTGTGAGATTTCCGTCGATATGAAGGCGGTCAAGGCCCGAAAGGATCACGTGTCAGGCCGGTCGCGCGACGGTGTCGAAACGTCGTTGAGAAACCTCAATGGATGCACGGTCTATCAAGGCCACGCCCGGTTTGCCGGCCCACGCTCGGTTCAGGTCGGAGCCGAGATCCTCGAGGCCGAAAAGATATTCATCAACGTTGGAGGGCGCGCGCTGGCGCCACCGATACCCGGTCTTGATGAGGTTGGCTATTTCACCAACAGCTCAATCATGGACGTGGATTTCCTGCCACCGCACCTGATCATTGTTGGCGGCAGCTATATCGGACTTGAGTTCGCGCAAATCTATCGCCGCTTTGGCAGTGAAGTCTCGGTAATTGAGTTCGCGCCGCGTGTCATCGCGCGCGAGGATGAAGACGTGTCGATGGCAGTTACAGATATCCTGCAGGGAGAGGGCATCAACATATACGACGACAGCAAGGTCAACAGGGTAACGCGACGGGGCAATGACGTCGCTGTCGAGATCTCCCGCAACGGACTCGGTTCGCAAATCGTAGGATCGCACCTGCTTATGGCCATTGGACGGCGCCCAAACACCGATGATCTCGGATTAGAGGCCGCCGAGATTGCAGTCGACGATCGCGGCTTCATCGAGGTGGATGATCGGCTGAGGACGAATGTGGAAGGCGTGTGGGCCCTGGGAGACTGCAACGGTCGGGGTGCCTTCACCCACACGTCCTACAACGACTTTGAAATCGTCGCCGCCGAAATCCTCGATCAGCAAGTTCGGCAGGTGTCAGATCGTATCCCTGCCTATGCGCTCTACACCGACCCTCCGCTCGGCCGCGTCGGCATGACGGAGATGGAAGTTCGTGGCACTGGTCATCCCGCCATGGTCGGAACCGTCGAGATGAAGCGAGTGGGTCGCGCCTATGAGAAAGGCGAAACGCTCGGGTTCATGAAGATTTTGGTCGACAAAGCAAGCAAACGAATCCTTGGCGCTTCGTTTCTCGGACTGTCAGGCGACGAGGTCGTGCACTCCATTCTTGGTTTGATGTACGCAAATGCGCCCTACACCGTGCTGCAAAAAGCGGTGCACATCCACCCGACCGTTTCAGAATACATCCCAGTGATGATCGGCAATCTCAAGGACCTGCAATAACGCGAGGCGGATCGACAAGGAGAGCGATCATGTCACAAATGTCACATGCGATGGATGCGCGCGCTATAGATACCTATAGCGATGCCGGGCGAGTGGTGCGCCGGACGATCATCATCGGGTTAATCGCCTTCCTCACAGTGGTCGATTTGTTCGCGACACAGGCCATTCTCCCATCCTTGGCGCACGCCTACAGGGTAAGCCCTGCGGCAATGAGCTTTGCCGTGAATGCAAGCACTATGGGAATGGCTGTTGCGGGGCTCTCGGTCGCATTCTTCAGCCGGCAGATCGGTCGGCGGTCCGGAATTCTAATCAGTCTTTGTGTGCTTGCTGTTCCGACCGCGCTACTGGCCGTGGCGCCGGATCTCACGACTTTTACGATTCTGCGGATCATACAAGGTCTTTGCATGGCGTCGGCATTCACGCTTACGCTCGCCTATTTAGGTGAGGAATGCAGCGCAGCTGATGCGGGCGGCGCATTTGCCGCATACATCACCGGCAATGTTGCAAGTAATCTGGTCGGCCGGCTGATTTCAGCCGCCGTGGCTGATCATTTCGGCCTGGCCGCCAACTTTTATTTTTTCTCGGCTCTCAATCTTGCGGGCGCGGTGTTGGTTTATTTTACGATTCGCACCACCATGCCGATATTCCAGGACGCTGCGTCTAAACCCCTCGCGATTTGGTCCAAGCATCTGCGCAATCCGCCATTGTTGGCCAGCTTCGGCATCGGATTTTGCATCCTGTTCGCCTTCATCGGCACTTTCACCTACATAAACTTCGTGCTTGTCCGCGAGCCGCTTCTGCTCGGCCGCATGGCTCTGGGCTTTGTCTATTTCGTATTTTTGCCATCGATCCTGACCACGCCGTTCGCCGGCGCGGCAGCACGCCGATTTGGCACGCGGCCTACATTCTGGAGTGCCCTAGCGCTAGCCGGGCTTGGGCTGCCCCTTTTGCTGCTGCCAAGCCTTTTGGCAGTGATTGTTGGCCTGATGCTCGTCGGAATCGGCACATTCTTCGCCCAGGCAACAGCCACGGGCTTTGTAGGCCAAGCAGCCACCGCAGATCGTGGCTCAGCGAGCGGCATTTATCTTGCCTGCTACTTCTTTGGCGGATTGGTTGGCACGGCCGTGCTTGGCCAAATATTCGACCGGTTCGGATGGTGGCCTTGCGTCGTGGGGATCGGGCTCGCCCTCGCCACGGCGGCGTATTTGGCCGTTCGCCTCCGACTCAGTTCAGCTTGAATGATATTAAGATCGCAGTTCCTATTTTACCGGCGTCGCAACACACTCATTCACGAAACGGGAGCGGTCTTCGATTTTTATTTTTTGTTGCTCGGCCCGCTTTCCGCATTCGCGCATTCTCTGCGCTTTATCGCTTGGCATCATTTTCTCGGGCGCTGTAGCTTTCATGCGGTCCGTTTGTGCCGACGCGAGGTTGGAGAAAAATATCCCGAAGAGAACCATGCCAATTACGTTGGCTGAACGGTTCGTGTGCATGTCAACAAGAATAGCACAATGGCTCAGGATCGAGACACCGCCGGTATTGCCGGTCTTTTCAACGCCGCTTTGGGTCATTTGCCGACGTTTTGCGATGCGAGAGCAATGTCCGCTTTCTCTCTCCGAAGTGGATATTCCAAGTTTGCAGCTGTCTCGCGTTTAAGTGCGTAGGGCGTGAACCCACAAAGATGTAACCACCCAAGGTATATACAATCTTGGACGCACGATATGACTCTTCAAATCGAGCCCCGGCACGACCTCTCCCCGAATGAGATCGAGGCAATTGAGGATCGCCTCTATGACAGCAACAGCTATGCAACCGGGCGTCACGACGGACAAGGCTTGGGTTTTGTAATCCGCAACGAGGTGGGACAGATGATCGGCGTCGCTGCTGGCTATACTTGGTCAGGTACCTCTGAACTTAAACAGATGTGGATCGATGAGGCGTATCGAGGACGCGGTTACGCGCGGGCACTGTTGAATGCTTTCGTCACGGAGGCGTGCAGTCGAGGTGTTCGTCGGATCTGGGTGGCGAGCTACGACTTTCAAGCGCCGGAAATGTATGAAAAGGCAGGCTTCCAGCGTATGGCCGAGTTTGAAGAATGGCCCGAGGGTCACACAAATGTGGTCCTCTGCAAAACGCTATCAAGTCCGGGAAATTAAATCACAAAATAGCCGAGGGTCGATGTCCGCTTTGGGTCATAAGCGGACATTCGCATTGCAATGGGTGATGTCTGCTTTACCCCCAAAAGCGGACATGTGCGGTGCAGCTAAGGATGTCCGCTTTGGGCCAATAGCGGACATTTTGTAATTTCAGAAAGACGTCCGCTTTAGTCCTGAAAGTGGACACCGCTCGTTCAAATGAAAATATCCGCTGAGAGGTAAAAATCGGACTCATCCGCCGCAGCACAATTGTTGTACTCGACAGCAGGCATTCGTACACGTGAGCAGAATAACCGCCCACAATTGGTACGAACCGTGTGAGCAAAACGCGGAACAGGGTTGGCCTGGACTCAAGCCTCGTCGGCCGTCTCCACTGGAAATGATCAGGCTAGGCAGATCGCAAGATTCTAACTTCCGGCGCAACGCGTGACCTTGTCCCGACATTTCGGGCCCGGTCCGCGCATATAGTAGAGCTCGGGCTGGTATGGATCGAAGAAAGACGACCTCAACCAGCGCGATCGCCGAACGGCGGCGGCGAAGCGGGACCTCGACGCTGGGATCGCAAGCAACACTCTCGACACATATGAGTCTAAAAATGCGCTCATTTGGAACCTCCGTTCGATGCGCGGGTCAGCAACTTTGCCAAAAGCAGACATTCATTGTGGAGGCGCGATGCTTCCGGTCGCAGCCTCGACGACGATTGTCCCGGTCATATGCGGATGCAGAGAACAAAAATATGTATAGGTACCCGGCGTCGTGAACGTAAACGAGTACGTGCCGTCGGTATCGAGCACCTTGGAGCGGAAGTTGTTGGGCGACACAATCGTGTGCGGGATGTCGTCCTCGTTAGTCCAGTTGATGGTGGTTCCCGCTTTGATCTTCACTTCCTGAGGACCAAAGGTGAAGTTTCCGATCTTGACTGCTGTCGCATCCCCCGCCCAGACCGGCGTCGCCGCCAAGAGGAGGAAGGCCGCGACACCCGCAACTACAATGTTCTTTAGCGATTTCGTTTTGATCATGTTTGCACTCAACCCTGTAGCGACGTGTCAATGATGGCCAAACGCTGCTCGTTTTGTTTGAAGGTGACGCTGGCGATGCCGAGCATTCCGCGCAGCTTGTCTTCCGGCACTTTCATGGGGCCAGGCGAAGGTGCGCTGCCTGGCGGCGGTTGCGGGAATGCGGTCGAGCGCGCGGTGTGAAACGTGACGTTGCCCTCAACTTTCTGCATGACCTGATGGATGTGGCCATTAAGCACCGTGACCGAACCAAATTTCTTGAGATACCCGAGCGCACGCGCGCCATCTTGCGTGCCCCAACCCCAGTCCGGATAGACCGTCCAGAGGGGGATATGCGCGAACACGACAATCGGCTGCGAGGCTGAACGTCCCTTCACGTCATCTTCCAGCCATTCGAGCTGCTCGTCGCCGAGATTGCCGAGACCGCCGGCCTTGAGATCGACCACGTTGACGAGGCCGATGAAGTGCACGCCGTCTGCGTCGAAGCTGTACCAGCCGGCGCCCTTGGTGCCGCGTCCGTAGCGGTCGCGGTAGAGCTTGCCCTGCTCTTCGTCGAGCAGATCGTGCTCGCCCGGCACGTAGTGTACGTCGAGCCGCGCCTGCGAGATGATGCGCTCGGCATCGTCGAATTCCGAAGGTTTCGACAGATGCGAAATATCGCCAGTGTGAATCATGAATGAAGGCTTTACTGGCAACGCCTTCACGCGTGCGATTGCTTCCTCCAGCGTACCTTTGGCATTGAGATTGGCCGGCTTGTCGAAGCCCATGTGACTGTCGCTGATCTGCAGAAAGGTAAAGCCCTTCTGCCGCGCGGCCACTGCCTCGTCGATGATACCGAGTGAGGTCGGCACACCGCCTGCAATCGTCCAAAGCACGCCGGTGCCCGCCCAGGTCATGCATTCGAGTATCTTGCGGCGGCTCAGGCCCTCATCACGTTCTGCCATGTCGAAGTCTCCTGCAACGAGTTTGCGTTTACGCAGGGGAGACTGATCATGACGACGATTTATTCCTGCACGATGTAGCATCACAAAGATGTCACCGACGCTGCTCCGAATTGGAGCATGCTGCATTAATGCTCGACATGAATCTTCACAGCGAACCCCCGGTGCTCGAAAATTATTTATTCCTGGGAAATCTTTTCAAACTTATTTCATAAAAGCGTTATGCAAAATGAAGCGGCGGCCAATGACCGCAAGGAATATCCCAGACGTTCTGCAGTCTCCTCCTGTGTGTGAACCCTCTCGAAAATTCTAAGTCTCAACCACAGGAGAAGTAACATGAAGAAGTCTCTAACCACCCTGGCGGTGCTGATCGCCTTCGCAACGCCGGCATTTGCGCAGTCGTTCGATCCTGATAACGGCACCGGCAACGTGCTGTCGTTCTCACACAAATCGACCGCTCCTCATAAAATCATAACAGCGGTCCGCCCGAGCGGGCTGCACTCTTTCGCCATGGTTCCGGGGCCCGGCCCGGCTTTCAATTCGAACAGCCCGGAAGCCACAGGCGGTGGAAGTCTCGGCTACAATGAACTGCTTCGTACCTACTGAGCTGACAAACATAAGAGGGCGGGCCTTGGCGCGCCCTCTTTTCCCGGAAATTAGCGCGTCCTTCGCGAATAGCGGAGACCATTAAAGGTTACGGCCAATGAAGTGGCTGGACATGGTCAACGCCTGGACGTGGGCGCATATCTCCGATGCTGCGTTTCTCGCAGCAGCGGAACAGCTAGGTGCATTGCATGTCCACGCGGCTCGTACCCTCATTCAAAAAGACTTCGAGGAGAATTAGGACAATTAAAAAAATTTTGCTCTTTCGGGAATGAATCGAACCGTAATTGAGTCTGCACAATAGGATCCGTGCCTGTTATCCAGCGTTTGTAGCTTATCCTGATGTAATACAAGGGGAAAACGGCGCGAGTTGATATAAGATCTAGCGCATCAGATTGCTGGCCGCCCCATTGGAAAAGCAACTATGACCCGCTCAGACTCTGACGATAAATCAGTACTACTGGTGAATGCCTATCTCGACGGCGAGCTCGATCCCGCTAACGCGCTGGGCGTCACACAACAGATGGGTAAGGAGCCCGCGCTGGCCAGCGAAGCCGAGCGCATCAAGGCGCTGCAGCAGTCGATTTATAAACACTTGCCGCGCGAGGAGGCGCCACCCGGGCTGCGCGCCAGAATCGAGTCATCCGTCGGCGGTGTGAGGCGAGACCGCGTGTGGCCAACATGGCGCGCGCTTGCGGCATCAATCGCTTTAACCGCTATTGTCAGCAGCTCCTCGACTTGGCTCATGGTCGGGTCCCAGCAACAGCCAACCATGATCGCCGACGCGCTCGTTTCCGATCACATCCGCGCTCTGATGGCATCGGAGCCGGTTGATGTCATCTCGACGGACCGGCATACGGTAAAACCGTGGTTCAATGGCCGCATTACCAGTTCGCCGCGGGTCGTCGACCTTGCCAAGGAAGATTTCACACTGATTGGTGGACGGGTTGACGTTGTCGCCCGAATACCTGTCTCGACATTGGTTTATCGCCGTGCCAAACACCTTATCAGCCTCACCGCAATGCCGACGGAAAGCCGCTTCGAACTCGATAAGAGTCCGCGCACCGTTAGTGGCTACAACGTGGTTCGGTGGGTCGAGAATGGTGTGAGTTACTGGGCAGTTTCCGACCTCGAAGCGAAGCAGCTGGAGGATTTCGCTCGATTATTCCGCACCAGCAAAACCGATTTGTAAAAGATCCGGGAGCTGGCGCCATGTCGGTAATTTCTTTGCAGACTAAGACCCCGCCAATTGAAGCTAAAAGGCAAACAATGCGGTTGGTCGCTTCTGATGCCCCAGACTCGTTGAGTGGCCTCGATGACAACGCGCGCTTCCGAAGCGTCGTGATGCCGCACATCGATGAGGCCTATCGGCTAGCTCACTGGCTAACCGGCAATCGCACCGACGCCGAGGATGTGGTGCAGGATGCATCAATGCGGGCCTTCCGCGCCATTCGAAATTACGCTGGCGGCAGTGCGCGCTCCTGGGTGTTGAGCATTGTGCGGAATACCGCCTATTCGTGGCTTCACAAGAATCGTCCGGCAGCCGTCGTTACCGTCGAGGATCTCGAGGCGGTCGAACTTGAGCAAGCTAATCCGGGTGATAGAGATGGCGATAATCCGGAGGCAGCCCTCATAGCAAAGGCCGATGCCGATCAACTCCGCGTGGCAATTGCGGCATTACCGACCGCGTTTCGAGAGACGCTCGTGCTGCGGGATATCGAGGGCCTCGACTATCGCGAGATCGCTCAGGCGACTGAAGTGCCGATAGGAACAGTAATGTCACGGCTCGCGCGTGCCCGCCACCGGCTGATTGCGGCCCTCACAAGCGAACGATAAACCAAATTTGTCATGCGACCGGCCACGGTCCTGCATCCTTGCATTAGGCGGGCGTGGCTTGTAGTCGCGTCCGCTATTCTTCCAAATGCAGACATCAGTCACGGCGAACGGAACGTTCGCTAAAGGGCCAGAGGCGGCCGGGTGACAAAGCTTGTTGGCTATTTCGCCGTGGTCACGACCGGGCGACTAACAACGGCATTAACGAAATTTATTCCCGGGCGGTCATCGCAATCCCGTTATCCAGAAGTGAAGCATTGGTGGGAATAGCGCAGGTCATTTTGCAGTCTCCTCCACGTACAGTTTTCAACCACAGGAGAAGCAACATGATGAAGTTTCCTAGCACTTTCGACGATGAAAGCCTCCTCACCTACGAAGTATCGGATGAGGCACTGGAAACTGCAGGAGGGAAAGAAATAGCTGCGAACTTTACCTTGGATCCTGCACGGGCTTGGCTGAATGCCCCGCTTGATCAATTTGGACTGAGCAACTCCAAAGATTGGAGGCACCCGTGTCAAACAGCATCCTGAACCGGACCAGCCGGGTCGCTATCGCAGGGCGGATCGCGGAATGTCGTCGCCCCCAAAACTGGAATGAGTTGACGATACTAGGTGATTACCACTTGCCCTTCGGCAAGGCGGAAGCCTAGGCAAAAGCTGCGAGGTGGTTCTGGCAGAGTTTCATCATTTGATCGAGAAGTAGGACCGCGCCCAGGCAGGAACGCGGTTCTTTTCAGCGAACCGAACGCGAGGTGCAAAATGCCGCTGTTATTCTATTTGCCGCTCATCATCTGGACAGGCTTGCTCGAAGTCGCGCAGGGCGAAACGCGGTCCCTGTCAAAGTCAAGGCGTGACGGGAGATTCGACGATGACAGAACGCGATAAGAGCTTGAACGGCCGCAAGGCACGGATAGGCCGGATTGTTGAGGCCCATATGACGCTGATTTGCGGAAAGGTAATCACTTGGTTTGTCGGCTGCCGACTTTGATCACCCCGCTAGGGTAATACTTCTCAAGTAGTGAAGGCTGCGAGATGACGATGACGAGAGTTCACCCCCTGGCAATTGTTGCAGGGATTTTGCTTCCGATTTCGGGGCCGAGTTTTGCAACACACCAGTCACGCCACCCGTCGAGTACACATTCCCGACGTGCGGTGAAGGAAGATCGTGGTGTCATAACCTCTCCGTCGTCGCGCGTGCCAGCATTCGATCCTAGAGGCACTTCAGCCTATCCGTTTGGTCCAGGGGTCAACTTCCCTTATCCGGACCGCCCGTATGGCGACCCCGATCACTGGTAACGCATTGCGACCGAGAGACGAGCGGAAATGGCTTACAGCCGGCCTCAGACGCTAGTCATCGTAATGTCTGCTTTGGGTCATAAGCGGACATTGCGCAGTGCAATCGCCATGTCCGCTTTACCTCCGAAGCGGAAATTCGGAGCTGCGAGCGGTATGTCCGTTAAGGGCCAATAGCCGACATGACCTAGGCGTGACCTAGTTCAGGGCCTCGGACAAAACGCGGCCCTCGCAGCCGTTCGGCGGCCGGACATTCAGCAGGAAGGCGATTGTCCGCCCAAGATCCACGACTTCGGAATCGCCGTACTTGCCGGGCTTGATCCAATTAGGGCCGTACATGGCCAAGGGCACGTTGGTGTCATACGACCAAGGCGATCCGTGAGTCGACGCGTAGGTGTCCGGCTTCCCAAACAGATACCAGTTCGGCTTGTTCATGATGACAATGTCGCCGCTGATCTTTTGATGCCAAGCCAGGATTACTTGCTTTGCTAGCTTGGTGTTCGGCATCAAGCCTTGTTCCATTTGCGTGCGGGTGTACACAGCCTCCACGCCTGGATAGTCGCGCAAAAAGTCCTGCGCTGCGTTCTCGACCTCCACTTTGTTGAGTTTACGGGACTCGATCAGTTTGTAATCAACGTAGAGGGTGGGGTTCCACCACGCGGTGATGTATTTGCCGTCGCCGAATTTGGCGGAAAGAGCCGCATTTGTAGCCTCGATCATCTTGTCGGGATCGATGCGGCCTGCATCAAGATTGCGGCTGGTGCTGTACTCCGGAATGTTCATGAACCCATGGTCGGCGGAGAGCGTGATCAAGATATTTTGCAGGCCGATGCGCTGATCCAGGTAGTCGAACAATTCTGCGAAGATGCGGTCGAGACGAGCGGTCTGATCCTGCGACTGCCGGCTTTCCGGCCCGAACAGATGGTTCACGTAATCGTGGCTGGTCCAGCTTATGGCGAGAATGTCGGGGACGCCGGCTGGATTGTTGCCCAGGTTTTCACCGTCGATGGCTGCCTTGACGAAGTCGAGCGTCAGCAAGTCGCCGAACGGCGACCACATCATCGCATCGTAGTAGGCCTTACCAGGCTCTTTGGCGCCGCCCACGATTGCGTGCGGAAAGCGTGTTCCGAGTTCCTTGTATTTTCGGGTCCACGGCCTGTCGTCAGCAGTGGATCGAGCATACGCCTCCTCCGGCAACAGAAGCGACCAAGTCTCCTTGAAATACTTATTCTGGGGCTTCGTCTCGTAGAACGCTTTCCACCAACCGGGATAATCCTTCATGTAATAGTCGGAGGTGATGAAGCGCCCAGTTGTCGTGCTGTGCATGTACGCGGTGCCGTTCTGTCCGGCCAATCCGATAGCGGAGCGATCCTTTCCGGCGATAGCGATCACCTTCGACTTCGAGTTTGCATATATCAATTCGTCGCCGACGGTGGTGACTTTGATGTTGAAGGGCGAAGTGCCGGAGTGCTCGGGAGTTTCTTCGTCGAGATATTTGAACCTTGCGTCTTCAGTGGAATAGAGTCGTTTGCCGGTCTTCTTGTCGATCCAATCGTTGCCCACGACACCATGCTTGTATGGGTGTGCGCATGACAGAAGCGTGGCGTGGCCGACACTGGTATAAGTGGTCGCGTGGCTGTAATGGTTATTGCCGTACCAGCCACCTTTATCGAGGAAGAGTTTTAAGCCGCGATCGCCGTAGAGATCGTAATACTTGACCAACTGGTCCTGGGGGAAGCCGTCGACCACCATAAATAACACTAGCTTCGGAGGCGCCTTCCCGCCTGGTGCGCCGGTGCTCTGCGCCGGTGCCGATGCGCAAAGTGATAGAAGGGCACTCGACGTGACCGCAACGAACCGACCACAGTGTTGCAACATGGCCTCCTCCGGTGGAATATTTTCTTGCAGACGATTGTCGATAAGGTGCGAGCTTTGTCAATGAATTGCGAGGGCGTCAGTCGCCGGTTGGCGCAATCCGAAATTCAACGACCTCAGGCAAGCTGCGAAGGTGTTTTGAGAGTTTCTCTGCATTTTTGCGGTCGCGGCTTTTGATCGTCATTCGGTATTCAAATTGCTGACCGCCTTCGGTTAGCCGAGAGGACAGATTGGCAACCGTGAAGCCATGCGCGCGGATCATTTTTTGCACCTCTGCCTCGCCCATTACACGGTCTCGGGCGAAACGCAGCATATGATGTGCATAAAATTCGCTAGGCAGCCTCCTTTCGATCAATCGGAAGATTGCTAAGACCAGCAGAACTCCCACGGCTCCAAGAATTGCGGGGTACCAAAAACCGATGCCCACGAGGATGCCGATTGCGGCTGTTATCCAAATTGAAGCAGCGGTTGTCAGGCCCCGGACCGTCAGGCCTTCTTTGAAAATTACACCAGCACCGAGAAAACCAATTCCCGTCATAATTCCCTGCGCCATGCGCGTTGGGTCGGCGCGAATGGTATCTATCGGTACCTCAGTCATCCAATGCATCTGATAAACAGTGAAAGCTACCCAATGTCCGCTTTGGGTCAAAAGCAGACATGTGCGCCGCAAAAAGTCATGTCCGCTTTACCCTCGAGAGCGGACATATGCGGTGCAGCTAGGGATGTCCGCTTTGGGCCAAAAGCGGACATTCGGGCATTCATCGCATAAGCCTTCGCTATGGCGAATTCCGCAGTTGGAATTTGATTGATCGCAAGTGCGTCACCACTGTTATAAATGCTCCATGCGAT